>Ga0265295_1000308_pt1 | contig 99723 bp, 87 predicted proteins | sample Munlansysbiofilm_FD_192503 | JGI IMG/M metagenome (GOLD analysis project Ga0265295, IMG submission 192503) | Leachate microbial communities from a municipal landfill in Southern Ontario, Canada - Methane capture system biofilm | ecosystem: Engineered > Solid waste > Landfill > Unclassified ... | reverse complement strand
TTTTAGTGATATTAGAGGATTTACCTCTTTGAGTGAAAAGCTAAAACCAAAAGAGTTAATAGGGTTTCTAAACCGTTATATGGAGCCTATGAGTGAAATAGTAATAAAATATGATGGTACAATAGACAAATACATAGGTGATGCTATTATGGCTTATTGGAATGCACCACTTGATACTCCAAATCATGCAGATTTAGCTCTAAAGGCTAGTTTAGAGCAGTTTGAAGCCCTAAAAGAGCTAAACAAAGAGCTAAGTAGTGAAAATCTTCCTACTATTGATATAGGTATTGGACTAAACTCTGGTGATGTTATAGTTGGAGAAATGGGTAGTAAAAGAAGAAGTGATTATACTGTTATAGGTGATACTATCAACCTAGGCTCTAGGGTAGAGTCTCTTTGTAAGTTTTATGGAACAAAACTAAATATAACAAACTTTACAAAAGAAAAGCTAAAAGATGAGTATGTTTTTAGGTTTTTAGATCTTGTAAGAGTAAAGGGCAAAAAACTCCCTGTTGAGATCTGGCAAGTGCTAGGATATCAAGTATCACAAGAGTATATTGATGAACTAAAACTATATGAAAAAGCTTTAAATCTATATAGAAATATGAATTTTAAAGAGGCTTTGGAGATATTTAATACCCTAGAAGCTAGTCCAGATAAAATAGCTGGAAATATCTATAAAATATATCAAGAAAGATGTGAAATCTATATAGAACATCCTCCACAAGATTTTGATGGAGTTTTTGAGCATATAAGTAAGTAGTGAGTGGTGAGTGGTGATTGGTGAGTGGTGAGTGGTGAGTGGTGAGTGGTGAGTGGTGAGTGGTGAGTGGTGAGTGGTGAGTGGTGAGTGGTGAGTGGTGAGTGCCACACCACTTGGAAGTGAGACTTCAGTCTCACCAAGTGAGGTTAAAACCTCACCTCACCCACACGGTGACGTTAAAACGTCACTTCCTAAAATGCCTTAGAATAGAATTTTGTCTTCTGGAAGTGAGACTTCAGTCTCACCCCCACCAAGTGAGGTTGAAACCTCACCTCCTAGTGGTATGCACCCCACACGGTGACGTTAAAACGTCACTTCCTAAAATGTGTAATAAACATTTGTTTTAACAACATATTTATCATATTTATATACATTTTGATTTGAGTCGTTGTTTATATATTTAAAATTTGCTCCAAGAGATAGGTTTTTGTTGATAGAGTGAATAAGTCCTAAATCAAATATAAACTTATCATTACTTTTTTTGTTTTGGTACAAAATAGCCTCTTCTTTTTGATATTTGTCACTATATATTTCCAAGCCTGTTGAAAGTAGTGTTTGGTTTGTAAGAGGATATAGGTTATCATATCTTAAGCTTACAAATTCATAATCAACATTGTGATGAGAACCATCATCTTTATCATCTTTACCTAAGCTTAGAGTAAATGTATTTAAACCCATATGTTTAGTCATCAAAGACAAGGCATTTGAAAACTCAAAATAAAAAGAGTCTCTAAAGTTATATTCACTTTGTTTAAAATCTTTTTTAATAAGTTTTACTTTACCTTTATAGAGTAAATCTTTTGAGATTTGATGATCAATAGATGGCGTAAGGATATAGTTATATAGATATGTACTATTATCTAGCCAAACGCTATTGTAATCAAATCCTAAAGAGTATTTTGTCTTTTCTTTATAGTATGATATACCAGTACCTAGAACAACCAAGCTTATATCATTGTCTCTTTCATGGTTGAACTTTTGCATATAACCAACAAGTTTACTATCCAAGGTTAGATCATCTTGGAGCTTTTTGGTGTGGTTTAGTGCAGCTAGATACTCAACTACATGATCACTTTTTTTATCCTCTGTTTTAAAAGGCAAACCAGCCCAATATACATACTCATCATCTGTTAGATTATCTACATTGGAATCATATCCATATCCTATACCTATAGTAGCTCTAACAAAATCAGTTTGAGAACTTCTATTTAGAGAGTTTAGAGTAAGTTCTACATTTCTTTTAACACTTGATGGAAGTGTAGGATCTTGAAGTACCTCTTCATATAAAACTCTTGCTTCATCATACTTTTTTTGTTGAAAAAGGCTTTGAGCTAGTTCTAGCTTTACTCTATTGTTATCAGGGCTTTCTTTTAGAAGCTCTTGATATAGGCTTTGAGCTTCTTGAAAATATCCCAACTCATAAGCACTTCTAGCTAACATAAACTTTTGTTCTTTATTTAGAACTTCACTTTTTGAGTAGTTTTGAAGTATATTGTAGCTTTGTGCAAAGCTTTTGTTATTGTAGTTTTCCAAAGCTTGAGCAAACTGCTCACTTGCATAGTCTGTATTTGCCAATGCTAGTGCAGGAAACAAGAAGCTAGCACTTAATAGTATGTTTTTTAAATTTTCTTTTTTCATTTATTATTTCCTTTAGTGTTTATCTGCCTTAAATGTACCATTTATAAAGATAGTATGAGTAGTTGTTGGCTGCTCCATTTGTATATTACCTTTAACTTGTTGCATATTGTTTCCATAATATTAACCTTCAAGTTCTGAAGTTCCAGTTGTAAATGAAAAACCATCCGCTCTTACATCATAACTTAGAGCATGTTCAGTAATACTTAATAAAAATAATAAAAATAGCTATTAATATCTTTACTATGATTTAAATCTATTTATAATGCTAAATAGTATGTTTTAAATTTATTCTTTTCATTTGTTATCTCCTTTTATAGATCAGTTTTATCAGCTTTAAATGTACCTTTAAGTGTATCGATTGTACTACCCACTGGGACTGCTTGATGCATAGTAATATCTCCTCTTACATTACTTACTTCATTACCACCATAAAATTGACCATTTGTTATTGTTTGTGGAGCACCATCATCAACTCTTATACTTTCAAAACCATGGTGATTTATATATCCATCAAAAGTACCATATACGTTAAAGATATCTGAATTAAAGTTATATTTACCGTTAAAGGAGTAATCACCAAAGTAAAAGGTAAATTTAATATCACTAGTGTATGTTCCTACATCTATATTTGGAGTTATCGTTCCTATAAAAGTTAATGTTTTATCTTGATCCACCAGATCTTGAATAGTTGCTACATATGTTTGTGTATCATAATTATCATTAGTTGCTATATCATCAATTTTACCCATATCATTATGTCCATCTTGTATCTCATTAGCCCAATCTCCCCATGAGCCTATACCATCACCAGCTGCTAAAGTAGTTGGGGGTGTTTCACCTCCTTCTCCTTGAGTTGCACCATCATCACCTAGATCATCTGGATTTCCATCAGTTGGATCTAACATCAATAAACCACTTCTATCTCCAAAGCCTTGAGCTCCAGTGTTTGACATAGGATTATTGGTATTTAGTTGAGCATCTATACCCTCTAAATCCCCCTCGCCTATAGGAGTAGGAGCTGTTGGAGCTTGTGCTGGAAATGTACCTACAAAGTGTCCTTGGGGAACTGTTTGTGTAATCCCTTGGGATTGTACTATTATCTCACCGCTTGTACAAAAAATTGATCCTTGATCTCCCCAGATCTCTGTTCCTCTTATACCTATAGAGGCTGTTTTGGTTTTGAGTTTAAACTTTGATGGGTTTACTTTACCAATTTGCCCTGTTATAGCGTGAAATGCACCTTTTGTGATACTATACTCCGTAGATGTGTTATTTGGATTGTTAGTATCAAATATATATTCATCTATGTTTAGGGTAGATTCTTTACCTATAGTAATAATAGTATTATCTATAAAAGTAACTTTTGCCTTTGAGTTATGTTCTGTAGATATTAAGTCATTTTGCAAAACTTTATCACCCACAAAAGTAGCAAAACTACTACCATCTCTTTGGATAGTAACTTGTCCTTCTACTAAAGATATGGTACCTACATTTGCAAAAAGTAACGTACTAAATAGAGTAAGCATAAAAGCTAATCTTCTCATTCCCTCTCCTTGTATTTTGTACCTATATTATAGCATAAAAAAATATTTTTTCATATAAAAATAATAAAAATAACTAAAAATGGCTATTTATACCTTGACTGTTAGAAGATAGTTTACAACTTGATCTAAAAATGCATCATATTTTCTCTCTTTTAGATGAGCTATATATAGCTTTCTTCTCATATTGACTCCATCTATTCTAGCTTCATGTAAAATCCCAGCTTTTACATAGTCACTTATTGCATGGCGGGATACTATAGAGCAAGTTGGAGTACCTTCAAGTGAGCTATGGAGTACTGTTTGGACTATAGTTGTTGGGCTTGTTGCTTCACTTACCATATCAAAAGTTTCACAATCATTCATTCCAGCACTCTCTAAAGCTTCTTTAAAAAGTATTCTAGTGTGTGATTCTCTATCTCTACAGATCCATTTATATGACATAAGGTGTTCGTTTTTAAGTCTTTTTGGTAGCTTTTGGTTACTAAAGATCACTAGTTCATCTTCTATCCACTCTCTATATACAACACCATCTTCAAAAACAGGGCTTTCTATAAGAGCTAAATCAACCTTTTTATCAAGAAGTTGAGCTATAATCTCTTTTGAAACAGAGACACTTACAGATACATCGTTGTTGATTTTGGTTTTGATTTCATTTAAAAATCTAGGTAATATATAGTTACCTATCATATAAGAAGCACCCAAAATAAAGTGGATATCTTTGTTTATGATTTTTAGGAGATCTTTTTCGGAGTTTTGTATAACTTTTTCTATTTTTTGAACAATAGCTAAAAACTCTTCACCCTCTTTTGTAAGTCTAATACCATTTTTCTTTCTATCAACAACCTTAGTTTCAAGATAGTCTTCTATAAACTTAATCTGTTGAGTTACAGCAGGTTGAGAGATACCAAGTTTAGCTGATGCTTTGGAAAAACTTTTTTCTCTAACAACAGTTAAAAACGTCTGTAGTTTTGAAAAGTCTGATAACATAATAATCCTCGTATATAATATATTTATAGGAATTATAACATAAGATTATCAAAAAATCAACAATAAATTAGAAAAAGTTATAGATATTTTGTATTTTATGAAAATTGTGCTATAATAAAGAGGTAAATTAAAATAAAAGATGAGTTATGTCTGAAACGATACTTAATACACTAAATGAATCACAAAAAGAGGCGGTTTGCCATATAGATGGAGCTATGCTTATTTTAGCAGGGGCTGGAAGTGGTAAGACTAAAACGATTACTACAAGAGTGGCCTATCTTATCTCTATAGGGATAGATCCAGCTTCTATTTTGACATTAACTTTTACAAACAAAGCAGCCAAAGAGATGCATAGTAGAGCCTTGTCTATGCTAGATAATAAAAACATATATCCACCTTTGCTATGTACTTTTCATAAGTTTGGTTTGATGTTTTTGAAGTTTTATATTCATCATCTAAATAGGAAGAATAACTTTGTTATTATAGATAGTGATGATAAAAAAAGAATTATAAAAAACATAGAAAAAGAGCTAACAACCTCTATGGTGGCATCTGAAATATCAAGATATAAAAACTCTCTTATCTCTCCACAAAGTGCAGCTAGTGCAGCTGAACATGAGATGTATAAAAAAATAGCTGATATTTATGAGAAGTATGAGAACTATTTATTAGAAAATAATCTTGTTGATTTTGATGATTTGTTATTGCTTCCATATAAGATTTTGGAGCAAAACCAAAGCCTAGCACAAGAGATAAGCCAAAGATATCAGTATATTATGGTAGATGAGTATCAAGATACAAATGAGCTTCAATATAGGCTTTTACAAAAGCTTTGTATATCACATCAAAACCTATGCGTTGTTGGTGATGATGATCAATCCATCTATGGATGGAGAGGTGCTAGTATAAAAAATATATTAAACTTTAAAGATCAGTTTAACAATACAAAAGTTATTAAACTAGAAGAGAACTACCGCTCAACTGATACTATATTAAAACATGCAAATATGTTAATAGAACACAATAGAGATAGATTGGGTAAAGTTTTAAGAGGTACTAGAAAAAAGGGCAAAAGTATAAGGGTATTAGAATCTTATGATGAAAATGAAGAGACAAGAAAGATAGCAAATGATATCAAATCTCTTATGTCCCAAGGGGTAAGCCCAAAAGATATAGCTATATTATATAGAGTCAATGCACTTAGTAGATCCCTAGAAGAGGGATTTAACAAAGCTGGTCTTGGATATAACCTAGTAGGTGGTATTAAGTTTTACGAAAGAGCAGAGATAAAAGATTTGATAGCTTATTTTAGGGTTATTACCAATGCAAATGATAACTTCTCTTTTAAGCGAATCATCAATAAACCCAAAAGAGGTATAGGCAAAACTACTATAGATAAGCTAGATATGGAATCAGAACTACAAAAAAAATCTATCTATAATATTATACAAGACTATACTCCTGTTGAACTTGCTAAGATAGTTGGGCAAAAAAACGCTAGAACTCTAAAGGTGTTTTTGGCTTCTGTTATGGATTTGCAAGATGTTTTACAAGAATCAAAAATGAAGTTTTTGGATCTTTTTGAAGAGGCTTTTGATTTTAAAGAGCAGTATATTAAGCTAGTTGATGGATATGATAAGATAGCTAATATAGATGAGTTTTATGGTTATGTAAGGGACTTTTTTATACAAAATCCAGATCTTAAACTAGATGATTTCTTGGCAAATGTTGCACTTGAAAGTGAGCAAGATGGTCTTGATAGTGAGGGTGTTTCTATGATGAGTATCCATGCTAGTAAGGGCTTGGAGTATAAATATGTATATATTATAGGGCTAGAAGAGGGATTTTTCCCTTTGGTTGGAGATGGAAGTGATTTAGAAGAGGAAAGAAGACTTGGATATGTTGCTTTTACTAGAGCTATTGACGAACTAAGTGTTAGTTTTGTACATAGTAGATTTTACAAAGGTAGAAGAAGTGAGCTTGATAAGAGTAGGTTTTTGATAGAATCAGGTCTTATAGAGGGCTCTTTAAATATAGAAAAAAGTGCAGCTTTTAAATCTGGAGATCTTATAAAACATAAAATTTTTGGTATGGGTAGAGTTATAAGTGTACAAAAAGCAGGTAAAGAGCTAAAACTTACTATTAACTTTGGTGGGAGTAAGAGGGATATTTTATCCTCTTTTGTGGAGAAGATTTGATTTAGTCGTTAGTTAATAGTTATTGGTATATTAGTATATTGGAAGTGAGGTTTCAACCTCACATAAGGTGACACTGAAGTGTCACTTCCAAGTTAATAATCGTTAGTGATTAGTTAATGGTTATTGGTATATTAGTATATTAGTATATTGGAAGTGAGGTTTCAACCTCACATAAGGTGACACTGAAGTGTCACTTCCTAAAAGCTATCGCCTAATAATTAATAAAAGGAAAAACTTGCAAAATAGACTTTTTGTTGTAAATAAACCAATAAATATAAGTTCAAATAGCTATCTATATAAAATCAAAAAAAAATACAAAGTCAAAAAAGCAGGATTTAGTGGTACATTAGATCCTTTTGCAAATGGGTGTTTGATAGTAGCATTTGGGCAATATTCAAAGCTTTTTAGATTTTTACAAAAAACTCCCAAAAAGTATCGTGCAACTATTTGGTTAGGAGTGCAAAGTAGCTCTTTGGATCTAGAAAATATTATATCTATAGAAGATGAAAAAAAGCTTCAAAAAGAGATGATTATAAAGAGTATTGAGAGTTTTAAAGGTGAGATAAAATATACTCCACCAAAGTTTAGTGCCAAAAGAGTAGATGGCAAAAGAGCTTATGAACTAGCTAGAGATGATATAGAGTTTGAGCTAAAAGAATCGGTGATGAATATATATGATATAAGATTTATCTCTTATACGCACCCTTTTATTACATTTGAAGTAAGTGTAAGTGAAGGAAGCTATATAAGAAGTTTGGCTCAGTTTATTTGTGATAAGCTAGAAGTCAAAGGAACACTTAGCTATTTGCAAAGAGTAAATGAGGGTAAGTTTTTTTATAATAAAGAAAAAGCCCTAAACCCTTTAGAGTATATTGATTTACCAATTGCAAGATATAGTGGCTCTAAAGAGTGGATAAGTTTGGGTAAAAAATTAGATATTAGTTACTTTGAATGCAAAGAAAATGGAGTATATTTGCTTGTATTTGATGATTTTTTTAGTATAATAGAGTTTAAAGATGAAGAGATAAAATATATATTAAATAAAGTGATGTTATGAAACAAAAATCATATGCAAAAGTAAACATTTTTTTAAAAATCACTGGCTTAAGAGGTGCTTATCACGAGATAGCCTCTAGATTTATGATAGTAAAGAGCCTTTTTGATGAGATAGAGTTTGTAAAAGATGATCCTATGAAGTTTAACTTAAAAGGAGAGTTTGGTTGTGAAGTAGAGCAAAATAGTATCTATAAAGCATACCTTAAACTAAAAGAGATTAGCCCAAAAGTAGAGGAGTTTTTCAAAATCTACTCTATAAAAGTGAGCAAAAATATCCCAGAGTTTGCAGGACTAGGTGGAGGAAGTAGTAACTGTGCAGCTATGCTTAATATGTGCAATAACTATATAGGTTTGGGTTTAAGTAAAGATGAGTTAGCAAATATTGGTGCATCTATAGGTGCTGATGTGGCGTTTTTTGTATATGGATATGAAAGTGCCAATGTAAGTGGCATAGGTGAAATAGTAGAACAATTTGAAGAAAAAGCTTTAGATATAGAGATTTTTACTCCACAAATCAAATGTGATACAGCTAGAGTCTATCAAGAGTTTAGAGCAAATTTTTATAAAACTCTATCTAGCGATGAGCAAAAGCTACTTTTTGAGAAAAAAAGCTTAGAGATTTTGGATAGTTTTGATATCAAAGAGGCAAATGATCTTTATCTTCCTGCTTTAGTATTACAAGCAAAACTAGAAGAGATTTATCAAAGTTTTAGTAATAAAGGGCAAGAAAAAGTATATTTTAGTGGTAGTGGAAGTTCATTTTTTAGGATAGTAAATGGCTAAAGAAAAAAATAAAAAGTTATCTTTTACAAATAAAAAAGCATATCATGACTATTTTATACTAGAAAAGTATGAAGCAGGTATTGTGTTAGCTGGAAGTGAAGTAAAAGCTATAAGAGCAGGAAGAGTAAATCTAAAAGATAGTTTTGTGCGTATTATAAAAGGTGAAGTGTTTTTGCTTAATGCTCATATTTCACATTTAGCCACAGCTCATACTACATATAGACCAGATGAGACACGTGATAGAAAACTTCTTTTACATAAAAAAGAGATAGAAAAACTCTATCAAAAGGTAAGTAAAGAGGGTATTACTATAGTACCTTTGAAACTATATTTTAACGATTTCAATAAAGTAAAAGTTGAAATAGCTACCGCTAAGGGTAAAAAACTACACGATAAACGAGATAGTTTAAAAGAAGAAAATCAAAAAAGAGATGCCCAAATAGCTCTAAAAGAGTTTTTTGCAAGATAATTATAAGTAATAATAACAAATAAGCTAAGTAAATAATAAAATCTCTATAATCTTAAAGTTTCCTTAAAATAATAACTAAAAAACTAATATATATTAAGCTTAATTTTATATGTTTTTAGTTAATATTTTATTGATAAGTTGACTAAAGTCTACTTGTATCTTAAAAATTTAGGAGGAGATTGATGCAAAACGGTGCAAAAATTGAGTACGACTACTCAGTTGCAAAAGCGTTTACGTTTGCGACAATTTTGTTTGGTATCATTGGTATGACGGTAGGTACAATACTAGCGTTCCAAATGGCTTTCCCTGATTTAAACTATTTAGCAGGGGAGTATGGTACTTTTTCAAGATTAAGACCTTTACACACAAATGGTGTTGCTTTTGGTTTTACTCTTAGTGGTATCTTTGCTACATGGTATTATGTGGGACAAAGAGTTTTAAAAGTTTCTCTAAAAGAGTCACCATTTTTGTTAAATGTAGGTAAATTACACTTTTTACTTTACTTTATAACAATTCTTTTAGCAGTAGTTACACTTTTGGCTGGTTTTACTACATCAAAAGAGTATGCAGAGTTAGAGTGGCCTATAGATATCCTTGTTGTTGTTTGGTGGGTATTATGGGGTATTTCTGTATTTGGACTTATAGGGATTAGAAGAGAAAGAGCTTTATATATATCTGTATGGTACTATATAGCATGTTTTATAGCTGTAGCAATGTTATATCTATTTAACAATATGGAAGTTCCAACATACTTTGTTTCTGGTGGATATGGTTCAATTCTTCACTCTGTATCTATGTATTCTGGTACAAATGATGCTTTAGTACAATGGTGGTATGGACACAACGCTGTTGCGTTTGTATTTACTGTTCCAATTATTGCTATGATTTACTACTTTTTACCAAAAGAATCAGGGCAAAATATCTATTCATATAAGCTTTCAATCCTAGCTTTCTGGGGATTATTGTTTGTTTATCTATGGGCAGGTGGACACCACTTGATCTATTCTACAGTTCCAGACTGGATGCAAACAATGGGATCAGTTATGTCTATAGTTCTTATTTTACCTTCTTGGGGTAGTGCTATTAATATGCTTCTTACTATGAAAGGTGAGTGGAATCAACTACAAACAAATCCATTGATTAAGTTTATGGTTCTTGCTTCAACATTTTATATGTTAAGTACTATTGAAGGTCCAATTCAATCAATCAAATCTGTTAATGCTATTGCACACTTTACAGACTGGATACCAGGACACGTTCATGATGGAGTTCTAGGATGGGTTGTATTTATGATTATGGCTGCACTATTTCATATGGCACCAAGAATGTTTGGTAGAGAGATCTACTCTAAATCTATGGTAGAGACACAATTTTGGTTACAAACAACTGCTATTGTTCTTTATTTTACATCAATGTGGATTGCAGGTATTACACAAGGTATGATGTGGAGAGCATATGATGAGTATGGTTCACTTGTTTACTCATTTATCGATACTGTTGAAGTTTTACATCCATATTATACGATTAGAGCTGTTGGTGGATTAATGTATCTAATAGGTTTCTTTATGTTTGCATACAATATGTACAAAACAGCAACTGCTGGTAGAGTACTAGATAAAGAGCCTACAAATAAATCGCCTATGGCAACTGCAGCTTAAGAAAGGGAGGTAGTAAAATGTTTCATTGGTTAGAACAAAGACCGTTTTTCTTTGCAGTAGTAGTGTTTGTTACAGTTGCTTTTGCTGGTATAGTTGAGGCTATTCCTGACTTTGCAAAACAGAGTAAACCAACGGTAGGTACAAAACCTTATTCAATTTTAGAATTAACTGGAAGACATGTATATATCAAAGATAGTTGTAATGCTTGTCACTCACAATTGATTAGACCATTTAAATCAGAAACAGATAGATATGGTATGTATTCACTAAGTGGTGAGTATGCTTATGATAGACCATTTTTATGGGGATCAAAAAGAACTGGACCAGACTTGAAAAGAGTTGGTAACTATAGAACTACAGATTGGCATGAAAACCATATGTGGGATCCAGTTTCAGTAGTTCCAGGTTCTATTATGCCTGCATATAGACACCATTTTACAAATATCGCTGATGTTGAAACAGCTTACGCAGAAGCAGTAACTGTTAAAGCAGTATTTAATACTCCATATGATGTTGATATCAACGGAGATGGAAATATAGATGTTCCTCTTGGTACATGGGAAGAGGCTAGAGCAAGAGCATTAGAAGAGGCAAAAGCAATAGCATCTGGTATGAAAAACCAAGCAGTTAAAGATGCGGTTGAGCGTGGCGAGATTCCTGAGATTGTTGCATTAATTGCATATATGAATTCACTTAAATAAAGGTACGAGATGGATTATGAAACACTATTAACGGTGCAAGGCTATGCTAAATTTTTCTTAATCTTAATAGTATTTATAGTTTTTTATAGCTATGCTTTTTCTATATATAGAAGAGATAGAAAGGGTGAAAAGGATTTTGAAAAATATTCAAAACTTGTACTTGATGATAGTATCGATTCAGAGCCTTTAGAGAGTAGAAAAGAAGACAGCAAAAAAAAAGATAAGGAGAGCTGATATGAAATCTATGTGGATGGGTGGTATAATTCTTATCGTTGCATTAATGGCAGGAACCTATTTTGTAGCAGGTGATGCTTTTGTAACAGAGGATTATATAAATACTCTAACAATGCTTGGAGCCTTAGCTATTATCACTATTACAGTATTTGTTGCATTGAAATATATTCAACAAATCAAACATGATAAAGCAGGTGGAGAGCTAGTAGAAGAGAATTGGGATGGTATAGGTGAGTACAAAAATGAAATTCCAACAGGTTGGGGACTAGCATATATTGGTACTTTAATATGGCTTATATGGTATTGGTTGATGGGATATCCAACAGCTGGATTTTCACAAATCGGACAATACAATGAAGAGGTTTTAGATTATAATAGTAAATATGAAGCAAAATGGCAAAACCCAGATGAAAGTACACTAAATGCTATGGGAGAGTCTATATTTTTAGTTCAATGTGCTCCTTGCCATGGTATAGATGCTATGGGTATTGATGGAAAAGCTCAAGATTTGACAAAAAGAATTTCAAAAGATTCTGTACTATATACTATCAAACATGGTAGCAATAGTTTAGTTTCTGCATATGCAGGTGGTATGCCTGATCAAAATGGACTATTCAATGCAAATACAGATGATATGTTAAGTGATGCAGATGCTTTAACTGTTGCGGCATATGTTGCAAACGGATTTAAGGGTGAAGGTGCTGATATATTTGCTGGAACTTGTGCAAGTTGCCATGGTGAAGATGGTAGTGGTTTTGAGGGAGTTGGACCTAACTTAAGAAGTTATGATGATGCTACAGTTATGGCTGTATTACATGATGGTAAAAAGGGATATATTGGTGAGATGCCAAATTTCCAAGGAAGACTTAACGAAACTCAAAATAAAGCACTTGCAAGTTATTTAAGAAGTATAGGAGAATAATATGGCTGGAAATACACAATTGACTGAAAACGAAAGAGCACATTTTGCTCTACATGGTTTGAGTGGAATGCTAATAGCAGTTGTATTACTTCTTTCTATTTTAGCATTTTTAATAACAAATGCTATAATAGTTCAACAAGAAGAGGCTCAAAATTATTATAAAGTTAATCAAGATATAAATGGTCTTAAAATGATTGCTCCTGCAAGTGAGCAATACAAACATGTAGACTATTCTCCATCTAAATAAGGAGCTTGTTATGGATAAAATTATACAAATTTTGCTGTTAGTATCTGCTGCACTATCAGTTTATTTAGCATTTTTTGATTCTGGTAGAATCTTTATAGGATAAGATGTTAGATAGAATATTTACAAAGAAGAGGGTTTTTACTCTCTTCTTTTTTCTTTTATTTGGCTTTTTACATGCACATCAAGACAACCCATTTATAATAGAACAAGGCAATCTTATAGATCCAAGAGCAGCAGGGAAATTGTATGAAATTGGTAGTGAAGTAAAGTCAAAATTGGGTGTAAATATATATATTTATGCAAAAGAGAACTATGGTATAGAACAAGATATATCAAAAAAAGATAAGTTTGAGAGAATTAAAGCTTATGAGGCACAAATAGTAAAAGATTTGAATAAACCTTATGTTTTGATGACTATGGCAATAGATCATACACATGTCAATTTATTGATGAGTGATGATTTAAAAGATGTGATTAACAAAGATGATATATTAGATGGATTTGTTATACCGTTATTAGCATCAAAAGATAAAAACTCTTTATACTCAAAAACAAGTGCAGCTATACTAAATGGATATGCAGAGATAGCTGATAGATTGGCTAGTAAGCAAGGAATTGAGCTAGAAAGTAGTATAGGAAGTAGTGGTAGAGTTGCAGGGACTTTATGGAAAGTTTTTATGTACTTTTTGATTTTTGGAGGTATAGTTCTTTATACTTATGCTATTATGAGGAAAAAAAGAAAATAGGTGATAAAAATGACTAAAAAACTTAACTGGGCTGGAATATATATATTTGCACTTTTTGTCTTAGGACTAGCATTGGTTATATGGACAGTTGTAAAAACATCAACAGTTCCTGTACAACTTGATAATAGTTTTTTTGAAACAAAAAGAGAGATAGATGATAAGTTTAACGATATGGCAAATGCAAATATTGCGTTTAATCAACGTTATAATACAAATATCATCTATAATGAACAAAATATAACAGAGATTGATTTTGAAGAGTTGTTTTTGGCTCAAAGAGTAATAGAGAAAAAAGGAACTCATAAAAACTACCTAAAAGTAGGAAGTAATAAAATCGAATTTGATATCAAAGATAAAAATGGAAATGCAATAGTCGATGATGTAGATATTCATGCTATGGTTACTATTGCTAGTAATAATACATTTGATATAGAACTTAGTAATTTTGAATTAAAAGATGGTAAGTATATATCACTTTTTGAGATACCAAAAGAGGCTAATTGGAATGTAAATGGAATAGTTACTATAGGTGAGGATAAGGGGTATTTTTTCATAAAGACAAATGCAAAATAGAATGAAAGGTAATCTTTTAGTATATCCTACTTCAAGGGCAATAAGAGAGCATTTAAGTAACTCTTTAGATAGTGATGGTTTTTTGGATAGTTGCTTATCTATAGGTGATTTTTTTGCTCTTTCTATAAGTACTAAAAATAAAACTTTTATAAGCCAAGAGAAGAGGTTTTTGATCCTTCAAGAGGCTGCTAAAGAGATAGACCTAGAAAAACTAGCTATCTCTTCTAATTTTGAGAATTTTTTAAAGCAAAGTGAGTATATTTTTAGATTTTTTGATGAGTTATCAGCTGAAGAGATCTCTATAGAAAAACTAAAAGAGTTTGATATTTATGAAGAGTATATAGAGCATATTACTCTATTGGAGAGACTTTTTAATGATTTTTGTAAGCTACTAGATAGAGATGATTTTGTTGATAGAGTCAATTTATCACGATATAGTTCTATAAATCATAACTTTTTACTTAGATATAATAAAATAGAGATATTTTTATATAGCTATTTAAGTAAATATGAGTATCATTTACTTAAACAAATCGCTAAAGATTATGATATAGATTTGATTATAGAGACAAATAGATATAATATTGAATTTATAAATGAGTTATTTAAGACAGATTTTAAAGAAGATGAAAAAATAGTATATAACTTATCTACAAATTCAATCATATCTTCATACCATATAGAAAAACTAGAACAAAAGATAGTATTACAAGGTGTAAAAAATCAAATAGAGCAGATAGGGTTTATTAAAAAATCTATTTATGATATGATAAAAGCTGGAGTTAAAGCAGAAAAGATAACTGTAGTTTTACCTGATGAGAGTTTTGTTCAATATTTAGAGATTTTTGATAAAGAAAACTACTTTAACTTTGCTATGGGAAGAAGTATAAAAAATAGCCATTTCTACAAAAGGCTAAGTGCTTTGGTGGAGTTTTTGAATAATCCACTAATCAAAGAAGAAGAGAAGCTAAAATTTTATAATTTTGATATTTTAAGAGTTAAAAACTCTTTATTACCTCAATATAAACAATCTATTACAAAAGAGTCGTTAGAACTTTTTTTATCATTTTTGGGAGAGTTTGACGTCCAAATAAAAGAAAAAATAGATGAGATATTGTATAAGTTGGAGATTATTTTATTTGGAGAGAATAAAATATCTTTATCTAGTGGAATAAAGCTATTTATTAATAATATCAATGAAATCACACTAGATGATGTAGGTGGTGGAAAGATAACAGTTATGGGACTTTTGGAAACTAGAGGGATTGCCTTTGATGGGGTGATAATAGTTGATTTCAATGATAATAAAGCTCCCAAAAAATCTATAAAAGATAGATTTGTATCCTCAAATATCAAATCAATCATAGGGCTTCCAATTCCACAAAAAAGGGAGAGTTTACAGAAGTTTTTTTATAAATCACTTATTTCAAAGGCTAAGATTGTAAATATCTCATTTGTTGATGATGAGCAAAATATTGTAAGTCGTTTTGCAAATGAACTTTTGGCTAATACAAAGATAGAACAAGCAGGAGTATATACTTCTATTTTATATACCCCCAAAAAACTTTATCATATAAATAAAGAGTATATATTAAATATAGATCTATCCAAGCAGGTATTTAGTGCTACTAGTTTAAAAGATTTCTTAGAGTGTAAAAGAAGATATCTTTTTAAATATATCTATAAACTAAAAGAGCATAATATATCTTTGATGCCAAAAGCTTATGAGATGGGTTCCTTATTACATAAGATTTTACAAAATCTATTTGTAAATAATCCAAATCTAAGTAGCTATATGCAGATAAAAGAGGCTTTAGATATAGAGATAGAAAAAGAGAAAATATATATAAATAATATAGTTTTAGAGTTAGAATTAGAGCTTTATAGACAAAGTTTATATAAGTTTGCCTATTTTCAAGAGCAAAGATTTAAGCAAGGCTTTTGGATAGGAAGCTTGGAAAAAAGGTTTGAGATAATACATAGGGGTATTAAACTTCAAGGTATAGTTGATAGAGTTGATATAAAAGGTGATATATATGAGATTATAGATTATAAAAGTTCAAGAAGTCTTAAAATAGATACTCTACAAACATATAAAAATAGTACAGATTTTCAACTAGAGTTTTATTTTTTGGCTTATAGAGATAAAAATCCAAAAACATACTATTATGATATAAATAAAGCAGAACTTTTGCAAGAAGTTGTGCTAGAAAAGAAGCTAGAACTTTTGGATGATATATTGGACTCTTTATATACAAAAGAGGTTAATTTTGAACAAACAGATAAAAGAGCAAATTGTGAATATTGTGCATATAAAACAATTTGTGGGATAAAATAATGGAAAAATATTTAGCCCTAAAAGCAAGTGCAGGAAGTGGCAAAACATTTGCCCTTAGTGTAAGATATATAACGCTTTTACTTTTGGGGGCTATGCCAAATGAGATATTAACACTTACTTTTACAAATAAAGCTGCAAATGAGATGAAACAAAGGATATTGAACAATATCTATACATTGGGAGAGGATATCTCTTTTTTGGAGCAGGTAGTTAAAAATAGTGGTTTTTCTAAAGAGGAGATTTTAAAAAAGAAAAACTATATTTTAGAGCTTATTGTAAATGAAAATCTTGCTATTTATACTATAGATAAGTTTATAAACCAAATACTTAAAGAGTTTGGCGGATATATAGGGATTTTTGATAGTTTTGATATAGCAAATGATGATATAGATGAACTTAGTTTTTATTTTTTGCAATCTTTGGATAAAAAGAATTTTTCAAATTTTGTAAATCTATATATTTATGATAATAAAAAAGTTCCATCTATTATAGAGTTATTTAAGTTTTTTATACAAAAAGAGTCCTCTTTGAGCTTTGATTTAAAAGTTTATGAACAAGAGATAGGTTTTTATGAACAAAAAAGTTTAGCTATAGCAAATAGACTTAAATCTCATATTTATCAATATTATGAAGAACAAATGGGAGTAAATGCTAAAAAAGCACTTGATTTTACTACTATAAAAGAGCTTTTGGATAAGACTTGGATTATAAGAGATGATTTGAGAGAGTATAGAGATCTAAAAAAGTTTAGTGATAGTGAAGCTAATAGGCTTTTTATAGAGCTAAAATCCTCTATAAAAGAGTATTATAAGGTAAGATCTAACAATATTCTTATAGAGTATTTAACACTTTTTGAAAAGTTCAAAGAGTTTAGAAAAAGCTATATTATTAAAAAGGGATATTTAGAGTTTAGTGATATTACTAATTTTGCTCTTAAGCTTGTAGTAGAGTTAATAGATAGAGAGTTTTTATATTTTAGGCTTGATAGTAGATATAATCATATATTAATAGATGAGTTTCAAGATACATCTATAGAGCAGTTTAGTATCTTACTTCCTATGATAGAAGAGGCACTATCTGGTGGAGAGCAGTTTAAGAGCTTTTTTTATGTAGGTGATACAAAACAATCAATATATAGATTTAGAGGTGGGAATAAAGAGCTTTTTGATTATATTATCAATACTTATCCACAAATACAAGAGCTTAATCTTGATACTAACTATAGAAGTAAAGAGGTAGTTGTTAGTTTTGTTAATGATATCTTTTCAAAGATAGCAAATTATCCTTATGTAGAGCAAAAATCTATACAAAAAGAGGGTTTTGTAGAGGTTATAACTGATGTAAGATTATCAGGTGATGAGCCTTATTTGGGGCTAAAAGAAAAACTTTTAGAGCTAAGAGATAGTGGAGCTAGTCTAAATAAAACAGCTATTTTAGTCTCTACAAATGAAGAGGTTTTAAATATCTATCACTATTTATTGGAGCAGGATATTGGAGTTGAGATATCAACTCATATGACATCAAAACTTATAAATCAAACAAATGTAAAAGCACTTATAAATATAGTAAAATATCTATTTTTTAAAGAAGAGATTTATAAAGCAAACTTTTTAGCTCTTTGTGGCAAAGAGATTGAAAGTGAGTTTGTGTTTGAATATGATTTAAAAAACAACTCCTTAGAAAAGACTCTATATGATATATCAGTTGAGCTTGAAATTGTAGATGAAAATATTATTACACTTTTAGAAAACTTAAACTCTTTTGGAGATATTTTTGATTTTGTATATAATATAGATAAACTTGATGCAAGTATCCAAAGTAGTGTAAATAAGGGTATTTCAATACTTACTATCTTTAAATCCAAAGGCTTAGAGTATGAGAGTGTTATAGTAGTTGATAAGCTTAAAAGAGATTCAAATAAAACAGATGCTTTTATTTTTGAGTATGATGGAGTGGATTTACAAAAAGTTTACTATAAAATCAAAAATAAAGAGTATTTTGATGATAGATATAAAAAAGCATTGGATAAAGAAAAACTATTAGAAATAGATGATATTATCAATGTTTTATATGTTGCATTAACAAGAGCAAAAAACAATCTAATAGTACTTAAAAAAGAAAAATCTATATTTGATATTATTAATCTACAAGATATTAAAATAGGTCAAATAGCACCAAGTCAAATAGAGCCACAAAAAGAGATAGAAAAGAGTTTAGAGTATAAAGCGGAGTTTTTGGGGCTTCAAAAAGTGGAGTTAAAACATAAAAGTTTTAATAGTGATAATAATTTACAAGCTAAATATTTTGGTATAGCTACTCACTATGCCCTAGAACACGCTGTTTTGTTTCATATAGATGAAATAGAGATGATAATAGATCTTGCTAAACAAAAGTACTCATTTTATTTGGATAATAGAGATTTTATAGATATAAGTAAAAGAGTTAGAATACTTTTTGAAGATAGATTTTTTCAAGAGTTATTAGCTAATAATATAGAGATAAAAAAAGAGCAGTATATCTCATATAGGGGTGAAATTAAGATTATAGATTTGCTTATAGTTAAAGATAATGAATATATTATTATTGACTATAAAACAGGAAAAGCTTTGCATGAAAACTATATACAACAGATTAAACACTATAAATACGCTATAGAGAAGATTACAAAGTCAAAAAAGGTAAAATCTTATTTGTTTTATTTATTTGAAAATAATCTAGAGATATTTAACGTATAATTAACACTTCCTTGATAATATACTTTAATTTTAAGATTAAGGTAGAATTATGAAAAAAACAGTTCTTATTAGCATAACTACTGCTTCATTTTTGTTAGCCAATGATTTGGGTACTATTGATGTAAGTGAAGAGCTTTTAAGCCAAAAGGTAGAAAATGTAAGTTCAGAAGAGTTAAAATCAGCTGATTTAGCTGAGGCTCTAAGCAAAAGTAGCTCGAGTGTAAACCTTATACGAAGAAGCGGTATAGCAAATGATATATTGGTAAGAAGTCAAAAAAAAGATAATATATCAGTTATTATTGATGATGCTAAAGTATGTGGAGCATGTCCAAATAGGATGGATCCACCAACATCACATATAGTTACAAATAGTGTTGAAGAAGTTGAGATTATAGGTGGTCCTTTTGATGTAGAAAATATGGGAACTCTTAGTGGACATGTAAGAATCAAAACAAAAGATCCAAAAGAAGAGTTAAGCGGAGATATCAACCTAAATGTAGGTAGTTTTGATTATCAAAAAACAAGTGCAAGTGTAAGTGGTGGTAATGAAAAGTTTAGGCTTTTAGTTGGGGCTAGTTATGAAAATAGTGAACAATATGAAGATGGTAGTGGGCAAACAATGGCTGAGCAGCTTAACTCTCAAGCTAGTGCTGCTGGACCAAAATATACAAATAGTACATCAACTATGGATAGTTTTACCAAAAAAACAGGTAATATAAAGCTTTTTATAAACCCAACAGATAATAGTGAACTAAGAGTTTCATATACAGCAAATAGAAGCGATGATATACTCTATCCTTCAAGTATGATGGATGCTATATATGATGATAGTGATATTTACTCTTTTGGAGCAACATTTAAAGATATAGCCAAATATAGCGATGCTATAAAGTTTGAAACATATAGATCTAAAGTAAAACATCTTATGAGTAATAGATATAGAAATGCAGGTGCTGGAGCTGGTGGATATATGGATGCTTATGTAGAAAGTATTATGCAAGGAGCTAAGCTAAAAAATAGTTTTTCTATAGATAATAGTAGTTTTGATATAGGTTTAGATACAAGTAAAAGAAATTGGGATGGACAAAAATATAACTCTTTAACAGGATTTGCTCCAGCTACAACAGATGCAAACTTTATTCCTGATGTTGATACCAAAAACAAAGCTATTTTTGCTAAATCTTCAACTCAAATCAATGATACAAATATAGCTTTGGGTTTAAGATATGATGATACAAATGTTAAAGCAAATAAAATAGCCAAATCCATGAGTGCAACGGCTAGAAATGATATAGATTATAACTCATTATCAGCAAATATTATGGCTACTCAAAGATTAAATGATGATTGGCAAACTTTTGTGGGCATTGGTACAAGTGCTAGAGTTCCAGATGCAAAAGAGCTTTTTATGGGTAATACTGGAGTGGTAGATGGTGATGTAAATCAAACCAAAAATCGTGAAATTGATTTTGGATTTGATTATAGTGATGGCATCAAAGGAGCTAAAACAAAGCTTTTTTATAGTGATCTAAAAGATTATATCTATTATCACTCTGATAATGGCAAATATGTAAATATAGATGCAAAAATCTATGGTTTTGAGTTTGCAGGATTTTACTATCTAAGTGATGAACTCTCTTTTGATTTAATGGCATCATGGCAAAAAGGTAAGAAAAAAGAGCCACTTAGTGGACAAAGTGATACAAATTTAGCTGATATTGTACCACTTAAGACAAATCTAGGTCTTAGCTATGAAGTATCAAAACATCACTTAAGAGCAGAACTTATAGCTGCTAAATCATGGAGTAAGTTTGATAGTGATAATGGTGAGAGACGACTAGCAGGATATGGTGTTGTAAATGCAAAATATAACTATAATATATCTAAAAACTTTGATATAACGTTTGGTATAGATAATATTATGGATAAAACTTATGCGGTATCAAATACATATCAAGATCTTACTCTTGCAGGAACAAGTGATGGTATAATGCTACTTAATGAGATGGGTAGATATACATATGCAAATCTAAGAGTTAAGTTTTAAGTTTTAAACTATCACACTATTATAATAAAAAAGAGTTCTCCAAAATTTCGTTTTACTTTTATATAGTGTGATAGTTATTTGAAGCTTATATTTAGTTGCTAATACTTACTTCCATATTATCTAAAATATTTGGTTTTGTGATCTTTAGGTGTATATTATAAATAGCAAATTGAGTTTTTAGGCTATTTGTTATATCTAAAATAGCCTCTTCTAAAAGCTCATATTTACCCTCTTGCATAAGAGATTTAATAGTTTGAGCTATAGTAGCATAATCCACAAAAGCACCTTTTACATAATCATATTCACACTCAAAGTTAATGATAACCTTTTGTTCTTTTACTCTTTCAAAGTCCAAAATACCTACTATACACTCAAAATGTAGATTTTCTATATAGATTTTCATATCTAAGCTGTTATCTTTTGTTCTTCGCCTTTTAGAAGTCTTAAAATATTTGGAATATGTTTATAAACTACTATAAAAGCAATAATATATAAAGGAATATTTGATCCTACACCAAGTCCATTGTTAAAAATAAAAGCTCCAATAATAACACCTATAAGCCCAAGTAAAGATGATAATGAAGATATTTTAAGAGTTTTAGCACTAATAGCCCAAACAATACCACCTATAATAGTAGGAATAGGAAGAAGTACTACCAAAACTCCAAGAGCTGTAGCTACACCTTTGCCACCTTCAAATTTAAGATAAATACTATAACAATGCCCTAAAAGCACCAAAATAGCCAATGCCCAAAGTGTATTGTTTGATAGTCCCAAAGCCATAGCCAAAAGTATTATCAATGTTCCTTTTAGGGCATCTAGTGCTAACGTTGCAATTCCTAACTTTTTTGCTAATGATGGGTTTGTTTGTTTGACTACTCTTAAAACATTTGTAGCACCTATACTTTTGCTTCCGCTTGATTTGATATCAACTCCTGCAAATTGCTTTGCTAGGATTAATCCAAAAGGGATAGAACCAAGCAAATATGCTAAGAGATAATATACAATATTCATGTTACTAATAAACTCCACTTATAAGACTCCATCTATTTTAATTTCAATATTTTATGTGATTGTAACTAAAAATTTGTTATATTTAGATAAATATTATAAACTAAAGCTAGTATGCTTTGTATTAAGACTACAATAAAAGGGTGGGGTTTGGATTTAAAACAAGAGATAATTAAACTAAAAGAAAAACTAGATGTAACAGTAGTTGCACACTATTATCAAAAAGATGAGGTTTTTGAACTAGCTGATATTATAGGAGATAGTCTAGAATTAGCTAAAAAGTCATCTTTATGCAAGAGTGAATATATAGTTTTTTGTGGAGTTGGATTTATGGGGCAAAGTGTCAAAATCATAGCACCACAAAAAAGGGTTTTGATGCCAAGAATCGCGTGTTGTTCTATGGCTAGGATGATTGATGTTGCTTATTTTGATGAAAATTTAGCAAAATTAAACTCTTATGGTATTAAAAATGAGGATATTTTGCCAATAACATATATCAACTCAAGTGCAGAAGTAAAATCAAGAGTTGGACAAATGGGTGGTATGGTGTGTACTAGTTCAAATGCATTTAAGATTATAGAAAAAGGTTTGCAAAGTGGTAAAAAAATCTTTTTTGTACCAGATAGATGTTTAGGGCAAAACTTTGCTTTAAAGATGGGCTTAAAGTCATGTGTTTTAGGCGATGGTACAGATCCAAAAGATGCAGATATTATCTGTTATGATGGTTTTTGTGCAGTGCATCAGCTTTTTCGTCCGGAGGATATTGATTTTTATAGACAAAAATATCCAAATATTTTAGTAGCAGTTCATCCAGAGTGTGATATAAAAGTAGTTCAAAAAGCTGATTTTGTAGGTAGTACAAGTCAATTGATAAGTTATATAAAAGGGCTTCCAAAAGAGCAAAAAGTAGTAGTTGGAACAGAGTACAATATGGTAAATAGGCTAAGAGAGGAAAATACATATATACTAAGTAGTACAAAACCAGAGTGTCCAACTATGAATGAAACGACATTGCAAGATCTATATGATACGTTAAAATCTATAGAAGATGGAAATATAGCAAATGAAGTTTTTGTAAGTGAAGATGATGTTTATTGGGCTAATATAGCTTTGCAAAGAATGTTTGAAATAAATTAAGGATAAGATTAAATGACAAATATTAGAAGATTTGTACAACAAGCCATGGTAGAAGACAATGGTAGAGGAGATCTTTTTTTTGATATAGCACCAAAGGGAAGATTTACAGCAAGAGCCATAAGTAAAGATGATGGAGTTCTTGCAGGAGTAAAATATGCTAGAATTTTGGCAATAAGTGAGAGATTTGATTGTAAGTTTTTAAAGCGAGATGGTGATGAGATAAAAAAGGGTGATATTATAGCTGAACTTGAAGGTAAGGCTTCAATACTACTTAGTTGTGAAAGAACATTTTTAAACTTATTACAACATGCAAGTGGAATAGCAACTTTGACAAATCAATATGTAAAAGCAATAGAAGGTACGGGTGTAGCACTACTTGATACTAGAAAAACAAGACCACAACTTCGTGCTTATGAAAAATATGCAAGTAGGATAGGTGGAGCTATCAACCATAGGCTTGGACTTGATGATTGTTTGATGTTAAAAGATACCCACCTAAAAACAATAACAGATTTAAAAGAGTTTATTAAAATAGCTAGAAAAAGAATCTCATGGGTAACAAAAATAGAGATAGAGTGTGAGACTTTTGAGCAATCCCAAGAGGCTATGGAAGCAGGAGCCGATATTATTATGTGTGATAATATGGAGATAGAAGAGATAGCTAGAGTTGTTGAGTTTAGAAATACAAATTTCCCTCATATTTTGCTTGAAGCTAGTGGAAATATCAACCTAGATACTATCAAAAAATATGCTACTAGTGGTGTAGATGCTATAAGTTCAGGATCTATTATACATCAAGCAACATGGCTTGATTTTTCTATGAAGTTTGATTAAAAAGGGAGATAAAAGAGTTTGACACAAGCATTGGAGCTTATAAATAATGCAAAATATATTTTAGTAGTATCTCATATAAACCCAGATCCAGATACTATAAGTAGTGCTTTGGCATTGTCGTGTTTTTTAAGTAGTGCTAAGATAAAGCATTGTGTTTATAATAAAGATGTAAAAAGTTTTTCACCTTTGAAGTTTTTGGATAGATTTTCTAAAATATCTACTCAATTACCAAAGTTTTATGATTTGATAATTTCTGTTGATTGTGGTGATATCAAAAGATATGGATTTGAGCCAATACAAGGAGTTGATATTATAAATATTGACCACCATATTTCAAATGACAATTACGGCACAGTCAATATAGTAGAGCCAAATCGTGCAAGTACATCAGAAATAGTATATGATTTTTTTATAGATAACAATATCAATATTAGTCAAAATATGGCTGAAGCTCTATATGTTGGAATATATAGTGATACACAAGCTTTTAGCACATCAAGAGTTAATAAGAAAACTTTTGATATTATTTCATCATTAGTTGATAAGGGTGCAAACCCATCACGTATAGCAGATCTGTTTTTAAGAAATGACTCCTTAGCCAAATATAGAGCCTTACCGCGGGTATTAGATACTCTAACTTTACACAAAGAGGGTAAAGTAGCAACAATCTATGTAACAAAAGAAGATTTAGATGAAACAGGAGCATTATTACAAGAGTGTGAGATTGCTTTAAATATGGTTTTAAATATAGGAGTTGTAGATATTGCTATGTTTTTTAGAGTTTTAAATAATAAAACAAGAGTATCTATAAGATCTAAAAGTACAGATATATCATCTATTGCACAATATTTTGGTGGAGGTGGCCATATATATGCTGCGGGATGCTCTATAGATACTATAGATATAGATACGGCTATTAGTATGATTTTAAAGGAAATAGATGAGAGGACGTAATAAAAACAATATAGTAAGTTATGTTATTATTATAATTATGTTAGTATTGGTGGGTGTTGGTATATATATCTATAATTCAGACTCTTTTGAGCAAAATAAACCAGTGGTATCTATAGATGATAGAGTTTATTGGAATATGAAAGATAATTTAAATCTTACAATAAGCGATGATACAGGACTTAAATATTATAAGATTACATATATAGATGGAGAAAATGATAAAGTACTTGAATCAGAAGTTTTAACAACTCCTTTAAAAAATATAGAGCTTAGCCTAGAGGCTCCAAAACTTGGAATATTTTATAAAAAAGAAAAAGTCAAGCTTATAGTTGAAGTAACTGATATAAGTAAATGGAACTTTTTTCAAGGCAATAGCACCACAAAAGAGATAGAACTAATCATAGACAATACAAAACCAGTTGCAAATGTAGTAGCAAATACATATGCTATTGTAAGAGGTGGAAGCGGTGTTGTAGTAGTAGAGGTAAAAGACAATAATCTATCAGATATGTATATTACTTTTAATGATAAAACAAGATTTGAGCTAACTCCTTTTTATAAAGAGAACTTTTATATAGCTCTTATTGCTTGGCCTATGGATATAGAAAACTTTGGACAAATCTCTTTGGTAGCTAAAGATCTAGCAAATAATACTACTATTACAAAAGTACCATTTTTTTATAGAGAGAGTAAGTTTAGAAGTTCAAATCTAAATATAAGTGATGAGTTTATAGAGCAGATTTCTACAGAAGTTTTAACTAACTCCAATAAACCAATAGACAATGATCTACGTGCAAGGTTTTTACGAGCAAATTTAGAGCTTCGTGGTGAAAATGTAGCAACTATAAGAAGAGTTGGAGTATCAAGTATGGATACTCAGATGGTGAGTAGCTTTGATATTACTCCTTTTAAAAGATTGCACAACTCCCAAACAGTAGCAGGTTATGGAGATAGAAGAAGTTATTTTTATCAAGAGCAACAAATAGACGAACAGTGGCATTTAGGAGTTGATTGGGCTAGTGTAAAACAAGCTCCAATATATAATACCAATAGTGGTAAGGTTGTATTTAAAGATTATCTAGGAATTTATGGAAATTCTATTATTATAGAGCATGGCTTAGGATTAGCAACTTTATATGCACATACAAGTAGTAGTGGTGTAGATGTGGGTGATGATATAGCTGCAAATACACATATTGCAAACACTGGAGCTACGGGGGCTGTTTTTGGAGATCATTTGCATTTTGGAGTCTTAGTTCAAGGAATAGAGGTAAATCCTTTGGAGTGGATGGATAAAAATTGGATAAAAACAAGAATTTTTGATATAATACAATCATCAAAAAAGGCAATAGATAACAAATGAAACAAAGAACTATAAATAAACCAATAGAGATTGTTGGAATAGGGCTACATAAGGGTGTTCCTGTTAATATGAGGCTAGAGCCACTAGAGAGTAATATGGGGATAGTCTTTTATAGAAAAGATGTAGGTGTTACTATACCTTTGACTCCACAAAGTGTAATAGATACAAAAATGGCTACAGTTATCGGTAAAGATGGAGTGCAAGTCTCAACAATAGAACATCTTTTATCAGCTATTTATGCTTATGGTATAGATAATCTTAGAATAGTTTTAGATAATGATGAGGTACCTGTACTTGATGGAAGTAGTAGTGGGTATTGTATGCTTATTGATGAAGTTGGTATCAAAGAGCTAGATAAATCTAAAAAAGTGATGATTATTAAAAAAGATATAACTATAGAAGATAAGGGTAAAAAAGTCACTATTAAACCATCAGGTAATATGATTTTTGATTTTGAAATAGATTTTGAACACCCTGTTATAGGAAAACAGAGATATCATTTTGATTATAGTCTAAAAGAGTATAAAGAAAATATCTCTCGTGCTAGGACATTTGGGTTTTTGCATGAGGTACAGTATCTAAGAAGTATAGGACTAGCTCTTGGTGGTAGTTTGGAAAATGCTATAGTGCTAGATGAAAATAAGATCTTAAACCCAGAAGGGCTTAGATATGATGATGAGTTTGTAAGACATAAGATTTTAGATGCAATTGGTGATTTATCACTACTTGGATATACAGTTGTTGGGCATTATGATGCAAAAGCAGGAAGTCACCATCTAAATCATTTGCTTACAAAAAAAGTCTTAGAATCTAAAGAAAACTATGAAATAGTTGATTTGGAAGAGGCTATTGCACATCAAGAGATATTTGAGCTTGTTTATGCAAAAGCATGAAATTTTAGTTTTAAGTATAGCAAATCCCTTGCTTGTAGGGGTTTATAAAGATAAAAATCTTATTAAAACCTACTCTTTAGAGGGTAAAACAAGTGATATAATAGCAAAGATTTTTACATCTATTTTAAAAGAGTATCCAATAAAAAGGATCTATTATATCAATGGCCCTGGGAGTTTTATGGCTATTAAGGTAAGTTATGTGTTTTTAAAGACATTGAGTATAGTACAAGATATTGAGCTTTTAGCAGTAAGTGGTTTTGAGTTTAATCAAAACTCCCCAATAAAGGCTTTGGGAAATAGATATTTTATGCAAAAAGATGGTAAAATAGTAATCAGTGCTTTAGAAGATGAAGAACTATTTGATTTTGTATTACCAAAAACTTTAGTAGATATAAAGAGTAGTTTTGATAATCTTCCAAACTATATATTACCTGCAGTGTAAAGGAGAAAAGTGTTAAAAGTAAGTGTACCAGCAACAAGTGCCAATCTAGGACCAGGGTTTGATACATTGGGCATAGCTGTAAATCTAAAAAATACAGTTCTTATAAAACCTTCAAAATTTCATAGTGTATCTTTAAGAGGAGAGGGTGCTAATAATCCTATCTTAAAAGATAATAATATGTTTATCTCTATATTTAATGATTTTTATAATAATCTTACTACAAAAACACAATATTTTAGATTTGAGTTTTTCAATGAAATACCTATTTCTAGAGGACTTGGTAGTTCTTCGGCTGTTATTGTAAGTGCAATAGCTAGTGCTTATGCAAGTGCTAATATTAATTTAAGCAAAACAAAACTATTAAATCTAGCGCTTGCTTATGAATCACATCCAGATAATATAACTCCAGCAGTAATGGGTGGCTTTAATGTAGCAATAGTTAAAGATAATGAAGTAAAAAATATTAAAAAATCTATGCCAAATAGCTTAAATGCAGTTGTAGTTATTCCTAATCGTCCTATTTCAACGGCTAGTTCTAGGAAGGTGTTGCCTTTTAAATATACAAAAGAGGATACTGTTTTTAATCTTTCTCATTCAAGTCTTTTAACAGCGGCATTTATGTCTGAAAAGTGGGATTTATTGAAAGAGGCTTCACAAGATAGAATGCATCAATATGTAAGAATGAAGCAGATGCCAGAGCTTTTTGAGGTACAAAAAACTGCTCTAAAAAATGGAGCATTGCTTAGTACATTGTCTGGAAGTGGTTCTACATTTTTTAATATTTGTTATGCTAGTGATGCAAAAAGACTCTCAAATGCTTTATCAAAAGAGTTTGTAAGATTTAAAGTTTTAACACTTGAATTTGATAATAATGGTATAATCATAGAAAATTAAGTAAGTTTAAGGTAAAATGTGCAACCAATAAGAATGTGTGTAGTTTGTAGAAAAAAATTTGCACAAAACACCTTGTTAAGAGTCCAGTGTATAGACAATACCTTGGTATTGTTTACAGGTACAAAAAGAAGTTTTTATTTGTGTCAAGAGTGTTTAAACGAAGATCACAAAAGAGTAGAAAAACAACTTGCAAGAGTTTGTAGAGGCAAAGTTGGCAATTTGGAAGAATTTATATTACGGAGTAGAAATTAAATGTCAGATAAAGTTAGAGTTTATGAGATTGCAGAAGAGGCGGGGGCTAATAGTACAGAGGTTATAGAAAAGGCAAAAGATCTAGGTATAGAGTTAAAATCACCTCAAAGTGTTGTCACGATTGAAGAAGCTGAAGAGATAACGAATTATGTTATGACTGGTAAAAGTAAGTTACTAAAAGTAGCACCAGCACCAAAGAAAAAAATATCAAAGCCAAAAGCTGTTGAATCAAAGCCAAAAGAAGAGGAAGATAAAACTACTATATTAAGTGAAGATAGCAAAAAAGAGCCTATAAAGGTTGAAGTAAAAGAGGAAGAAAAGCCAAAGGATACTCTGATTATGCCAAAAAGAAGAGGGCTTAAAATAGTAAGAAAAAAAGAGTCTCCAACAACCCAGACTATAGAAACTCCAAAAAAACAGACAAAATCATTGAGTGAATTGCTTGATTCAAATATGGAAGCCAAACTTGATAGAATTGATAAAAAAGAGCCTTTGCCAAAAATAAAAAAAGAGAAGAAAAAAGTTATAGCAAAAGCACACGAACATAGTAAAAGATTAGATGTTGATAGAGTTAGTGATGAGTTTAAAAGCTCTGATGATCTACTTGAAGCTGATGAGATAGTATTACTAGATCTTGATGAGACAGAGATCAATACAAAGTTTTTTGAAGAGCCAAAACCAATAGATATAAGAACTACAAGACCTACATCGTTTGTAAATCAACCACAAACCCTAAGAAGAAGCAAAAAGAAAAAAAGACCAAAAGAGGTTAAAGTATCTCAAGATATTACTAGTGTAAATGTATCAGAAAATGTTAGAGTTTATGAGTTTGCAGATAAAATAGGTAAAAGTGTAGGAGAGGTAATAGGAAAACTTTTTGCACTTGGTATGTTAGTAACTAAAAATGACTTTTTAGATAACGATGCTATAGAGATACTTGCTGATGAGTTTAATATAGAGGTAAATATAAGTGATGAGTTTGAAGATCTACACTATATAGAAGAGGAGCAAGAGCAAGAAGTAGATGATACAGATCTTGTGACAAGACCTCCTGTTGTAACTATTATGGGACATGTTGATCATGGTAAAACAACATTACTTGATACTATAAGAAGTGCAAGTGTTGCTTCAGGTGAAGCTGGGGGAATAACTCAGCATATAGCTGCTTATACCATTACAAAAAACAATCAAGAGATAACATTTGTTGATACTCCAGGGCATGAGGCTTTTAGTTCTATGAGAGCAAGAGGTGCTGATATTACTGATATTATTATTATAGTAGTTGCATCTGATGATGGAGTAAAACCTCAAACAAGAGAGGCTATAAAACATGCAAAAGATAGTGGTTGCCCTATCATAGTAGCTATTACAAAAGTAGATAAACCAACAGCAAATATAGATATGGTAAAGACTCAAATGGCTGAGGCTGGACTTATGACTATAGAGTGGGGTGGAGATACTGAGTTTGTTGAAGTTTCATCACTAAAAAAGATAGGTATTGATGATTTACTTGATACTATTTTGATTCAAGCAGAAGTTATGGAGTTAAAAGCAAATCCAAAAGCAAAAGCAAAAGCAGTAGTTGTAGAAGCTTCTCTAGAAGTTGGAAGAGGATCAGTTGCTACTGTTATAGTTCAAAATGGAACTCTAAGAATAGGTGATGCTATAGTTGCTGATACAACATATGGTAAAGTAAAAGCTATAAACAACGACAAAGGGCAAAAAGTAAAAGAGTTAAAGCTTAGCCAAACTGGACAAATCTTAGGACTAAATGAAGTACCAATAGCAGGAGCTTTAATAGCTGCTATGGATAGTGAAAAAGAAGCTAGAGAAATAGCAAACAAAAGAGCTGAACTTGCTCGTGCAAAAGAGCTTTCAAAATCTACAAAAGTATCTTTAGAAGAGCTTAGTGGTATGATAGCTGAAGGTAGAATAAAAGCATTACCAGTTATCGTAAAAGCTGATGTTGCTGGTTCACTAGAAGTTATTAAAAACTCACTAGAAGAGATAAGAAACGAAGAGGTCAAAGTAAATGTTATACATAGTGGTATAGGTGGGATTAGTGAAAATGATCTAGCTTTAGCAAGTGCTAGTAGCAATTGTATAATTTTGGGCTTTAATATAAGACCAACAGGGCAAGTGAAAAATAAAGCCAAATCGCTAGGTGTTGAGATTAAAACTTATACTGTAATCTATGATTTACTTGATGATATTAAATCTACACTTTCAGGCATGATGAGTGCTGTAGTTAGAGAAGAAAATACAGGTCAAGCAGAAGTAAGAGAGACGTTTGTAGTACCAAAAGTTGGAACAGTTGCTGGATGTATAGTAAGTGATGGTAAAGTTATAAGAGGTGAGATGGCTAGAATTATACGTGATGGCGTTATAGTCTATACAGGTAAGATATCATCATTAAAAAGATTTAAAGATGATGTTAAAGAAGTCGGTAATGGATATGAGTGTGGTATAATGTTTGAAAAATTCAATGATATACAAGTGGGTGATTATATCGAAACATTTATTCAAATCAAAGAACAAGCGACAATATAGATGAAATCTATCAATCTTCAAAGAACAGAATCTTTACTTATGGAGCTTATACCAGAGGCTTTAAGTGAGCTTAGTGATAGTAGAATAAACTCTTTAACTATCACGGCTGTTGATTGTAAACATGGCAAATATGATGCAGATGTCTATTTTGATGGAAGTGATTTTTCAAAAGAAGAGATAAAAGAGATAATAACACTATTAAGTAGAGCAAACGGTAGAATAAAGAGTTATATTTTGGCATCTACAAGTTGGTATAAGTGTCCAAACTTTAAATTTTTGCAAGATAATAGTTTAGATAGTATCAAAAAAATGGATGAGCTTTTTATGCAAATAGCAAAGGGTAAAAAAGATGGAGAATAACGAACTATATGAGGCTTTGGAGATAGCTATAACAGGATGTGGTGTAGAACTTTATGATATAGAAAAACTAAGAGAAAATGAAAATCATATATTAAGAGTCTCTATAACTTCAAAAGAGGGAATAACTCTTGATAAGTGTGCTCAAGTAAGCAATAATATCTCTCCAATTTTAGATCTTTATGAGCCAATGAGTGGAAAATATAATCTAGAAGTTAGCTCTCCAGGGGTTGAGAGAAAGCTAAAAACTCCAAAACATTTTCAAGCTAGTGTTGATGAGTTTGTGGAGATAAAAGATTTTTCAAAAAATAAAACAAAAGGTAAACTTGTATTTGCTGATGATGAGAAAATAACTCTACTTTTAGAAGATGAAAGTAGTGTAGATTTTTTATATAGTGATATATCTCAAGCAAAAACATATTTTCAATGGTAATAGATGATAAGTTTTATATCTCTTTAGCCTTACAAGAGGCATGGAGATATCAACTTCTTACTTTTCCAAATCCATCAGTTGGGGCTTTAGTTGTTAAAAATGGAGAGATTCTTAGCCTAGAAGCTCACCAAAGAGCAGGAGATGCACATGCAGAAGTACTTGCTTTAAAAGCTGCATATCTTAAAAAAAACAAAGACTTACTACTAGAAGAGTTACAAGAATCAAGCAAAATACATAGATATCTAATAAATAATCACAAAGGATTTTTTTATGATTGTGAGTTATATATTACTTTAGAACCATGTAATCATATAGGCAAAACTCCTGCTTGTAGTGATTTAATAGCCACACTTCATCCTAAAAGAGTAATTATAAGTATCAAAGATCCAAATAAACAAGCAAGTGGTGGTATAGAAAAACTTAAATCAAAAGGTATAGAAGTTATTAGTGGTGTATGTAAAAAAGAGGGTTTAGCCTTACTTTATCCTTTTATGCAAACTATACAAAATAATAGATTTATATTTTTTAAATTGGCTACAAGAGCAAATGGCTCTATAAATGGTGGATATATTACCTCAAAAGAGTCTTTAAGATTGGTTCATAAGCTAAGAGCTGTGATTGATTTGCTAGTAATTGGAGGCAATAGCGTTAGAATAGATAGACCTACGTTGGATTGTAGATTTATAGATAGTACTAAAGCTCCAAATGTATTAATTTATTCTAAAAATAGAGATTTTGATCAAACTATACCACTTTTTAACGTAGAAAATAGAGATGTTGTTATTGAAAATAGTATTGATTTTGTTAATGGACTTACTATGATAGAGGGGGGATATAATCTTTTAAAAACACTTTATGATAAAATAGATTTATTAATGCTTTTTATTTCACCTAATATTAAAAATAATAATGATATACTCCTTCTAGATGAGTTGAGGTTTGAAATATTATATTCAAGACAAATTGGTGAAGATATGTTGGTTTTTTTGAAAAAAGCCGATATATGATCTATTTAGAGTCATTCTTGAGGGTTATGCTATGCCAACATCAATAAGAGAACTTGTAAAGAGTGTTTTAGAAGAGTTAAAACAAAATAGGATACTTCCTACACCAGATGAGTATAGAAGAGTATTTTGTCAAAAAGCCAAAGATTATGGCTTTAATATCAATGAATGTGATAGACTCTCTAAATATGCAAGTAAACTTTCACAAACACAAATCAAAGAGCTAGAAAAAGAGGATATTGAAGATGTTGATGCTTTATTTGATTTTATTGTAAAAAAGCTACAAGAAAAAGAAGAAAAACTACTTCTTAGTACAAATCCTATCTTAAGTCAATTGACACTAAATAAAATAGCCTCTCTTATGATAGCCTCTTTGGTACCTAGTTTTTGCGAGGCTATAGAGCATGAATCAAGTATAAAGTATCTTACAAATAAAATCACCCAAGATCCTACTTTATTGGAAAATCAAGAGATACAAGAAAATCTTGAAAATCTTATAGAAGATAGAAAAAATAGTGATAGAAAGATAGTTTTTGAAAAAACCGATAAATTAAATCAATTAATCCAAAATATGGGATTGTTTTTAGAAAATACCATAGAAAAAAGTGGAGATAGCAATAAAAATCTAAGTGTTTTACTTCAAGAACTTGAAGATCTACGATATGATGAAGTAAGTTCAAGTGAGTTTGAAAAACTAAAATCTAAACTAATACAAATAAATATATCCATGAAAGATGAAATAGGTGATTTATCACAAAAACTATTAAAAGAAAAAAATGAAGCGTTGATTTTAAAAGAGAAAATCAACTCTTTAGAGAGAAATCTAAAGATTGCACAAAAAGAGAGTTCAACTGATTTCTTGACGGGACTTTTAACTAGAAGAAAGTTTGATTTAAAACTCAAAGAGATAGAAGAGGAGTATCAAAGAACAAATAATTCATACTCTATAGTTTTTATTGATATTGATCATTTTAAATCTATAAATGATACTTATGGACATAATGCTGGAGATGTTGTTCTTTCTACCTTTGGAAAAATCCTTAAATCAAAAGTTTCAAATGATGGTATAGTTGCTAGATATGGTGGTGAAGAGTTTGTTATTATATTAAAAAATAGAAATCTTGAAAACTCTTTGGAACTTTGCGATAAAATAAAAGATCTTATTGCAAAAAGTAAATTTATATATGATGAGATCAAAATTCAAGTTACCTTTTCAGCTGGTATTATAGAAAGAAGAGATTATCAAAGCTTAGAAGAGGCTTTAAAACAAGCAGATAAGTATCTATATACTGCTAAAAATAGCGGTAGAGATAAGGTTTTGTATAAAGAGAAATAGTATCTTTTAGTTCTTTAAAAAGCTAGGAGATATACTGATAAAGCATTATAAAATTTGAAAGAGTTGATATCTAAAATGGAGTAAAACAAACTATGCAAATCAGCTCTAAAAAGAGTAGATTTACATAGTTAATATTATATTGCAGTCTTGGGTTTATTTTACTTTTTCGATATATTCACCAGTTCTAGTATCAACTCTTATTACTTCACCTTCAAGTACATGAAAAGGTATTTGAATAACAGCACCACTTTCTAAAGTAGCTGGTTTTCTACCGCCTTGGGAGTCACCTTTGAAGTTTGGAGGCGTATCTACTATTTTAAGTTCTACTACCATAGGAGGCTCTACAGTGATAGCCTTGCCGTTATAGAACATTACTTCACAATTCATACCATCTATAATCCAATCAGCACTATCACCTACTTGATCTGGAGTTAGTCCTATTTGTTCATAATTTTCATTGTCCATAAATTGAAAAAACTCACCATCATTATATAGATATTGCATGGTTCTTTGTTGTAGATTAGGTTCTTCACATTTATCACCAGCATGGAATGTTTTTTCTAAAACTTTGCCATTAATGTATGATTTGATTTTACATCTAACAAAAGCCGCACCTTTACCAGGTTTTACGTGTTGATACTCAACTATTTTGTATGGAACACCTTCTAGTTCTATTTTAAGACCTTTTTTAAGATCACTCATTGAATAAGCCATAAAAATCCTTTATTATTAAATTATAGTGCAAACTTTGATTTAAGTTTGAAAAAATATATCAATGTTTTATATTGTATATAAGCATATGGTAGTATAAGAATATAGTAAGCTATAGAGTACTTATCAACTACACCATTAAAAACCAATCCCATATTTATAAAAAACATACCAAAAACCATAAAAGCTACCCCTGGACAAATCAGTGCAAAAGAGCTAGATGATTGTTTGTCACCATGGATAAACTCTTCAAAATATCCTATTTTTTTCATCACGGCATATCCCAAAAGTCCAAAAATTATCTGAAAAGCAACTACTAAGCTTGTCAATGTAAATAAAGAAGCCTTTATAAGGGGTTGTCCAAAGTGATGATCTAAACCAAAAGAGACTCTTATAAATGTAATACCCAAAAGTGTAAGAATAGGGATCATAATCCATAAAGATGGACTAGCCTCTTTGCCAATACCTTTTTCAAACATAATCTGAAATCCAAAAATTAATTTGATTAGGATTAGAAGTAAAGAGATACAAGCAAAAAATATAGCAAAAAATATCCCTATTGCATTGATAGCTATATTTTCACTCATAGCCCCCGGTGCAGCAAATCCAACAGCTATCATAGAAAATGCAAAGATTGAAATCATTTGTGAAAGGTTATTGTTTGTAGTAAAATCAAACTCACCAGTTGAAATAATCCTACTGAAATAATCCATAAAAAGTTTGATAGCATAATATCCTGTAGCCATAAAACCAAGTAATGCCCCAGGAAATAGATACTCAACAACACTCCAAAGTCCAGGTACAAAAACAGCACCCAAAACAAAACATACATTGATAGTCATAGTTAATGTAAGAGGTATTGCCATAAGCGTAACTTCAGCATTTGTACTTTTTAGTTGATTAAAAGCTTTGGTTTCTTTAAAAGCTTTATACTCTTTATAGTTCCATATTAGTAACTTAAAATGTAAAAAAGCTAAAGCTATAATAAATACTAAACAAAATGCTATAAGAAGTGAAGATAGATTTCCTTGCATTAAATAAGGCATAATATGATCATATGTTGCCATAGGAGCATCACCATGAGGAATCATAAACATTAAATACATATAAAAAGATACACTAAGTCCTCCAGCACCCAAAGATGCTAGATAGAACAAAGGTGAGTATTTTTCTTTTAACATACTTACCCCTAAATACTTACATATGAAACACTAATTGCAGCTTTTAATAATGATAATTTATGAAGTACATCACTTTTTACTTCTTCATCAACAATAATAACAGCTAATGCTCCTTTTGGATTTCTACCAAGTCTAAAGTCTGCAATATTAATGTTATTGTCACCCAAAAGTTTACCAACTTCACCTATAACACCTGGTACATCAGAGTTTCTAAATAGTATCATATTACCACTTGGAGCAATATCTAGACTAAATCCATTTATCTCTACGATTCTTTGAACATCCTCATCAAAAATAGTTCCACTTATACTTTGAACACCATTTTGTGTTGTAACTTTTATTGTGATTAGATTTTTATATGCACAAGAGCCTGATGGTACAGTTGAGCTAACTTCTATATCTCTTTCTTTTGCTACATATGTTGCATTGATATAGTTTATTTTTTCACCCAATGCTGTAGTAAGAGCTCCAACACAAGCAAAAGTCTCTATAGAGTCTAAATACTCAGCTATCTCTCCACTTGCTTTAATTTTAATTGATTTAATAGCACTTTTATCCATTTGAGCTAACATAAAAGAGATTTTTTGAGTTAAATCTAAAAATGGTTTTACAAAAGGAGGTATTTTGGACTCATCTATTGGTAGATTAAGTGCATTTGGATAGCTTGATCCAAGAGCTGCTTCTATAGCATTTTCTGCTGCTTGAATAGCTATTTTTTCTTGAGATTCTTGTGTATTTGCACCAAGATGTGCTGTAACTGTTACATTTGGTAGATCTAAAAGTGGATGATTGGTAGCTGGTTCTTTTGAAAATACATCTATTCCAGCCATAGCTATTTTACCACTTTTTAGTCCATCATAAAGTGCGTCTTCGTTGTATAGTCCACCTCTAGCACAGTTGATAAGAATAACTCCATCTTTCATTTTTGCTATTTCATTGTGGCTTATAATATCAGTTGTTTCGCTATTTTTTGGAGTATGTATAGTAATAATATCACAAGTTAAAATATCATCAAAGTTTTTTGTATATGTTGCTCCAAGATCAGTTGCTTTTGTTGAGCTTATATATGGATCATATACAACTAGATCCATACCAAAAGCTTTTGCTCTTGTTCCTACTCTACTTCCAATATTTCCAAACCCAATAACACCTAGTTTTTTACCAAAAAGTTCAGTTCCATACCAATCTTCTCTTTTCCAGATTCTATCATTTTTTAGTTGGTTATGTGCATAAGGGAATTTTCTTACACAAGAAAGAAGATGTGCCATAGTAAGCTCAACTGCTGCTATTGTGTTTGCAGTTGGAACATTCATAGCTATAACACCTCTTTTACTACACTCATTGATATCAACATTATCTACACCAACTCCAGCTCTAACAACTGCTTTTAGGTTTTTTGCCGCATCTAAAAATTTAGTATCAATATCTGTTGAACTTCTAGTTACACAAACATCAGCATCTTTTATAACATCTAATAGTGAAGTTTTATCAACATCTGCTGCAAATACATAGTTGATTTGACTATGATTTTGCAGAATTTTTAAGCCTTTTTGATGAATATGATCACAAACTACAATAGTATATAACATAATCTCTCCTAGTTTTGGCCAAATTGATCTTTTATAAGATCACCCAATGTCATACCAGAATCATCATTGATTGATTTTAGAGCTTCTCTTTGTTTTAAAGACTCTACTTTTCTAGCAGATAGTCTAACTCTATTTCTTTTTGTATCGATATTGATAATAGCAGCTTCAATCTCATCTGATATTGCTAACTCTTCAGGTTTTAGAGTTCCTAAATCTTCACTTCTTATAAGCCCATCTATACCATTTTCTAAGATTACGAAAATACCAAAATCTTTTATATCTTTTATAGGAGCTTTTACGATATCATTTATAGCGTGTTTTTTAGCAAACTCTGCTGTTGGTGAATCTATAGTCTCTTTTATAGAGATAGAAACATTCTCTTTATCTGTATCTATTTTGATGATTTTTGCTTTTATAGCATCACCTTTTTTAAATGTAGATTTACATTTTACGCTATTATCCCAACTAGCCTCTTCATTGTGTAAAAGTGCATCTATTTCACCAATAGTAACAAATGCTCCAAAATCAGTTAAAGTTGCAACTTTTCCTTCAACTATATCACCAACCTTAAACTCTTTTGTAAATTTTGAAAAAGGTTTTTCTTGTAGATTTTTTAAACTTACCCTTAATTTTCTTTTATCTGTATCAAGTTCTATTACTTCTACATTTATCTCATCACCAATATTTAGTAAATCTTTTGGGTTTTTTAGGTTTTTATTCCAGCTTATTTCTGAAACATGAAGTAATCCTTCTATATCATTACCAAGATCAACAAAAGCTCCATAACTTTCAAAGTTGCTTACTGTTACAGTAATAGCATCTCCTACATCTAGCTCATCTTTGATCTCTTTCCAAGGATCAGGAAGAGCGGCTTTTACTGATAATGATAGGTGTTGTTTATCTTTATCATAGTTTAGAACTTTTACACTTACTTCATCACCCTCTTTATAGTAGTTTGCAGGATTAACAGGACCTTTGTAACTGATTTCATTGTAGTTTACAAGTCCATCTATGCCATTTACTTCTACAAACATACCATAGCTTGTTATTTTTTTAACAATACCATTTAATGTACTATTTGCATCTATAATTGCAGAGATTTTTTCTTCTTTATCTTTTTTGTTCTCTTCTATTAGTTTTTTTCTTGATATAATAATAGAGTTTTGATTTTTGTTTATTTTTAGAACTTTAGCTTTGATTTTTTTGCCAATTGCTCCTTGAGGTTTCATATAGCTTTGAGCCATAGGAAGAAAATACTCTAAGCCATCTTTATCAACGACACTAAAGCCGCCTCTTTTTTTAGCTTCTACTATTTTACCCTCTATTATCAACTCTTCAAAGTCTTCACCATATTTTTCTACAAATTCATCAAATTTTTCTCTTTGTAAAACATTTTTATATGAGATTGAAGGTCTTTCACCTTTTGTTCCCATAATCATAACTTTGATTGTATCACCAATTTTAAACATCAAGTTTCCATCACTATCTTTGATTTCATTGACATTTAAAATACCCTCTATTTTTTGACCAACATCTATTAGCACTATGCTATCGTTTATATCAACAATAACTCCATCTATTATTGCACTATTTTCGCTGTTCTCAAAAGATTCATTGAGCATTTGCTCAAAAGACATTTCTTGAAATTCTGATTCTTGCTCAATATTTAATCTATCGATACCCATTTTTTACCCTTTTTTTACCGTGTTTAGTTTATGTGGCTAATATTATACCAAAAATATTCTTAATTCAAATTAAGTAATTGTTTTTAATTATATTGAAAATAAAGAGTAGTTATTATAAAGTTTAGGTTTATTGGAGGTTTTGGAGTTTATTTATACACTTTTGTATTACCCAATCAGGCGTACTAGCTCCAGCTGTAATACCACAAAGTTTTTTATTTTTAAACCAATCTAGATCTATTTCTTGTTCATCTTCTATTAGATAACTATCATCGCAGTTTGTTTTACATATACTAAAGAGTTGTTTTGTATTTGAAGAGTTTTTACCACCAATTACTAACATAACATCAGCTTTTTCTGATAGATCTTTTGCTGCTGCTTGGTTTTCAAATGTTGCATCACAGATTGTATTAAAGACTCTTACTTCTTTATTGTAAAGCATTAACTCTTTTACTATCTGTAAATACTCCTCTTTTTTTCTAGTAGTTTGGGCAACTGTTGCTATTTTGTCATATTTGAATTTAATATCTTTAACTTCACTAGGATCAAGAACTACATATACATCTTCACCATAGCTTTTTACTCCTTTGACTTCAGGATGAGAGCTATCTCCAAAGATTACTATACTATAGTTTTCATTTGACATTCTTTTTACTATATTTTGTGGAGTAGTTACAAATGGACATGTTGCATTGATAACTTTTGCATCTTTGTTTTTTAGTGTTTGGAGTTCATCTTTTGGGATACCATGAGTTCTTATAATAACTGTATCACCACTTTGAACACTCTTTATATCTTCATATAGCCCAACATTGTGATGAGCTTTTAGTCTATCTATCTCTTTTTGGTTGTGAATAAGTGGTCCCATAGTAAAAGAGTTATTATGAAGACTTGCTATTTCTATAGCTCTTTTTACTCCAAAACAAAATCCATAACTTGATGCTAGTTCTATTTTCATACTATGCTAAATCTCCTAAAAGTTGTTCAAAATTTGGAAAAGAGGCTTGTATACACTCCCAATCAGATATACTCATATCAGCCAAAAGTCCAGCAATAGCAAAACTCATAGCTATTCTATGATCTCCAAAACTATCTATTGATGCACCTTGTAAAGTGCCTCCAACTATCTCATATCCATCTTCAAATTCTTTACATATTATACCACATTTTTGTAAGTTTGATATAACAGCTGTTATTCTATCTGATTCTTTTACACGAAGTTCTTTAGCATTTTTGACTACACTTGTACCATTTGCTACTGCCATAGCAATAGCAAGAGCTGGTAGTTCATCTATAAGCCAAGCGATATTTTCAAAGACTTCAATAGCTTTTAGCTCTTTATAAGAGACTATTATATCACCTATTGGTTCAAATTCATTTGAATGCTCTATAAACTCAACTTTTGCTCCCATTTGTGCTAAAATCTTATAAGCTTCTATCCTTGTTTCATTGAGTGAGATATTTTTTAATACAACTTTAGAATCTGGTACAATTGCAGCTGCTACAGCAAAGAAAAATCCACTTGATGGATCTGCTGGAACCATAAGATTTAGAGGTTTTAAGGGAGATTTAAGAGGATGAATCTCTATATATCCATCATTATTTGTATGTATAGTTGCTCCCATACCATGAAGCATTCTTTCTGTATGATCACGGCTTAGTTTATCTTCTTTATAATAACATATATCATCAGCTTTTAGTGCTGCTAAAATAAGAGCTGATTTAACTTGAGCAGAATCTATAGGAGAGTGGTATCTAAATGATTTTAGTGAACCTCCTCTTATATGAAGTGGGGCTTTGTTTCCATTTTCTACACCATCTATCTTGGCACCTATACTAATAAGTGGTTTTGTAACTCTAGCCATTGGCCTACTTCTTAGGTATTTATCTCCACTAAGCACAAAAGATCCATCAAAAGCACTAAGAAGTCCACAAAAAAGCCTCATAGCTGTACCACTATTACCACAATCAAGTACATCATTTGGTTCTTGTGGTTGTGCTTTTGGTTTTAAGATAAACTCACCTTTATTTAGCTCTTCTACTTCAACACCAAAACTTTTGACAATATTTAAAGTATTTAGTGTATCTTCTGCTAAAAGATAGTTTTTTATATGACTTGGTTTATCACTCAAAAGAGTAAACATAGCACATCTATGTGAGATAGATTTATCACTTGCAATATCACTAATAGTGATATTAAAAGGCTTTTTTAGTTTTGAAACGTTGTATGTTTTCATTATCTAAGTCCAATATTAAGTTTTTCGTTTAACGTTAATAAAACTCTATCTATAATAGAGCTAATCTCCTCTTCTGACATTGTTTTTTCTAAAGATTGGATTTTAAATCTTAGTGTTAAACTCTCATATTCTCCCAATTTTTCATCGCTATAGATATCAACTAAGTTAAAATCTATTAATTCTTTGATATTTAGAGCTAAAATAAGCTCTTTTATCTGTTTGTATTGCATAGATTTTGGAGCAATAAGGCTTAAATCTCTAAAACTTGCTTGAAATTTAGAGATTGATGATGCAGTTTTAAGCTCATCTGATAAAATTGTTAAATAATCAAGTTCAGCAATAAATGTATCTTCTAAATCAAACTCTTTTGCTACTAATGGATGAAGTTTATAGATTTCACCAACATTTTTATTATTTATTATAATATTTGCATATTGATATGGATGAGCAAATTTATGAGAAGGTGTTGATTCTATTAGCTCAAAATCTCCAACTATAGATGAAAGTTTATCAGCAAATTCAAAAAAAGTCATATTTGATGGTTTACCATGATTTTCAAAAGAATCAGTCTCTTTTTTACCACTGTATAATAAACAAAACTTATCAAATTCTGCTCTAGTTTTATCAAAAATAGAGCCAACTTCAAATAAAGGTACTCTATCAAAACCATTTTTTACATTGTGTGAAGCAGCAAGAACTAAGTTTAGTGCCATAGTTGTTCTAAAAGTATTTAGTTCATGTGATATAGGATTTAAGACGTCAAGATTTTCATCAACTACACTAAAACCATATTTTTGAAGTAGATCTCTTTGAGCAAATATATATGTAATCGTTTCAAAAAATCCATTTGCAACAGCTCTTGATCTAATATAGTTTAGTTTATTTAAAGCTACTGAAGTAGAATTATTTCTATTGATCTCTTTTATTTGAAGGGCTTTAGCCTCTATATTGTCAATGCCAATAATCCTTAAAACCTCTTCAGTTATATCAGCTATATTACTAATATCATGTCTAAAAGCAGGTACTGTAATATTTATAATATTTGATGAGGTATCTTTTAGGAAAAAACCAAGAGATTTTAAAATCTTTTCTATTTGAGGCTTGGAAATTTCTTGTCCTATAATAGAGCTTATTTTGATAGGATTGACATCCAAAAAGATTTTAGTAGGCTCATTTAAAAAGCTTTCAGTTCCTTTGTAGATTTGGGCGTGATTGTTTGATAATAGCATAATAATATTATTTATACCATATGTAATATCTGGCTCACTTCCTCTTGAGGTTCTATAGTAAGGATCTTTATCTGTTTTGATTTTATTTTCAAAAACTTGTTTTGATAGTTTGTCTGGGTTATTATAACTAGCCTCTATTAGTATTTTTGATGAGTTTACTTTTTGTGTACCTTTATTTATACTTATTGTTGAAAGAAGCTCTTTTGAGTAGATTGCATCAAGGTTATTACTATCTTTTTTAAGGTTAAATAGATAGATATTATGTTCATCTTGAATAGAGTTTTCTATATCATAAAAGTTTAAAATTACACCACTTTCATAAGTAGCATAATTAAAAGTATCTACTAATAAATCACCAATATACTCCTCAACTAAAGCAAGTCTTAGCTTATGTAAAATAGGAAGAGAAAAATCACTAATATCAGCTACTTTGTAGATTAACGAAGACTCTATTTTAGGATCACAATTTATATCTATAGTTTGTCCTATACTTTGTTCGTGTTCGTTGATATTTAGCTCTTTTTGTATAATAGGAAGGTTATAATAAGCACTAAGCTCTCTAGCTATTCCATAAATACTTAGACAATCTCCTCTATTTGGAGTAAGATCTATTTCAATAACATCATCATTAAAAGCTTTTATTTCACCTAAAGACATACCAGCTACTAGCTCACCTAAAGAGTTGTCAAGCTCTATAATACCATCGTTTAGTTTTGGTAAACCAAGTTCAGTAGAAGAGCAGATCATCCCACTACTAGCTACTCCACGAAGTTTGGCATCTTTTATAGTAAGATCTCCTATTTTTGCACCAACCAAAGCAACAGCTACATATAAATCAGCTCTTACATTACTAGCACCACATACTATTTGAAGAGTTTTGTCCCCAACATCTACCTCACAAACACTAAGTTTATCAGCATCTGGATGTTTTATACAAGACAACACCTTACCTACTACTGTAAAATCTGGCATACTATAAGAAGTAACTCCACCAATTTCTAAACCAATAGATGTAAGAGTTTTACATAACTCATCAGTTGAAATATCTTTGATATTTATAAATTCATTTAACCACTCTTTTGTAACTATCATTTAAACTGTCCTAATAATCTCAAATCACTCTCAAATAAAGATCTCAAATCCCCTATTTGGTGTATAAGCATAGCAAATCTCTCTACACCCAAACCAAAAGCATATCCACTTACATCTTCATAGCCAACAGCTTTGAAAACATTTTCATCTACTATTCCACACCCTAAAACTTCAAGCCAACCAGTGTGCGAACATACTCTACACCCTTTGCCTTTACAAAAAATACAGCTTATATCAACTTCAGCACTTGGTTCTGTAAAAGGAAAGAAACTAGGTCTAAATCTAACTTCTACATCTCCAAACATATATTTTAAAAACTCTATTAATATATATTTTAAGTTTGCAAATGAGATTTTATCGCTACTATCAACTACTAGTCCTTCTATTTGGTTGAACATTGGTGTATGTGTAAGGTCAAAATCTCTTCTAAATACTCTTCCAGGGGCTATCATTCTAATAGGTGGCTTTTGCTCTTTCATAGTTCTTATTTGAACAGGGCTTGTATGAGTTCTAAGAAGCATAAAATCTTTACAATAAAAAGTATCTTGCATATCTCTAGCTGGGTGATATTTTGGAAGGTTTAGTGCTTCAAAGTTATGAAAATCATCTTCTACCATAGGTCCTATTTCAACAGCAAAATTTAGATTTTGGAAATATTTAATTATTCTATTCATAGTATATGCTACAGGATGATAAGCTCCTATTTGTGAAGAACTTGAGTTAAATCTTGTAACATCGATTTTCTCTTTTTGTAAAGTTTGCTCTAGTTTAAGACTCTCTAGTTCATTTTTTTTAAACTCTATAGCCTTTGTGAAAACCTCTTTTTGTTCATTGAGGTTTTGTGCAAATGCTTTTTTTTCTTCATTTGGAATATCTTTAAGTCTAGCAAATTCTAAGGTTAAAGCTCCCTTTTTACCAAATAAATCTACTCTAATATTCTCTATTTCTACAATATTTGTAGTTTTATATATTTTATCTAACCATTCTTGCAATTTAGCTTCTCCAATACTACACAGCTATTATAGACTGCTTAAAATTATGGCATTGTATCTAAGTTTTTATTATAGTTTGGTTATAATAGTAGTATTAAATGAATAAACAATAAAGGATATTTATGTGTATTTTTTGCAAAATAAGTAAAGGTGAAATACCCTCAAAAAAGATTTTAGAAGATGATAACTTTATAGCTTTTTATGATATAAACCCTCAAACAAAGGTACATGCTTTAGCTATTCCTAAGGCTCATTATAAAGATTTCAATGAAATTCCAGCTAAGCTTATGTGTCAATTTTCTTCTTTTATGCAAGAAGTAGTAAAAGAGCTTAATATAAAAGAGAGCGGTTATAGACTTATTACAAATAGTGGGTATGATAGTGCTCAAGAGGTTCCTCATATTCATTTTCATATCTTAGGTGGAGAAAAGCTTGGAACAAAAATCGTTTAATAAAAGATTGATAGCTGAATGGGAGACCCAAGAGTTTGTTCAACTTATGTTTCCTCACTCACAAAGTGACTGGAGTGAGTATCTTGATGAGGTTTTACCTGTTTTTGAAGAGATAGCTCAAAGTATAGCTAAATATCAGCCTTGTATTGTATGCTATATGGAAGAAAAGAGTATTCAAAATATTAAAAATAAAGAGAATATTATCCTAAAAAAGGTAGCTTCAAATGATACTTGGTGTAGAGATTTTGGTGGCATTACTATACTTAATGGTGATAAAATAGAGGTACTTGATTATATATTTAATGGTTGGGGAAATAAGTTTGATGCCTCACTAGATAATCAAATCACAAAAGAGCTATTTTGTGATCTAAGAAGCTATGATTTTGTGCTTGAAGGTGGTAGTATCGATAGTAACGGAGATGGAGTAGTTCTTACTACAAGTGAATGTTTGCTTGAAAAAAATAGAAACCCAAGCTTTACAAAAGAGCAAATCACAGCAAAACTAAAAGATGATCTTGGTATAAAAGAGCTTATTTGGATAGAAAATGGTTACCTAGAAGGTGATGATACAGACTCACATATAGATATGTTGGCTAGATTTGTAGATAAGAATACTATTGTTTATCAAACATGTGATGATAAAGATGATATTCACTATAAACCTCTAAAGCTTATGGAAGAGGAGATCAAAAAATTACCATTTCAAAGCTATGCCTTGCCTTGGATAGAGGCAAAATATTATGATAATGAGAGACTTCCTGCTAGTTATGCAAATTTTTTATTTATAAATGGTGCAGTTTTAGTACCTATTTATCAAGATAAAAATGACGAAAAAGCTTTAGAACTTTTTAAAAAACTTTTGCCAAAATATGATATTATAGGAATAGATTGTTCCAAAATAATAAGACAACATGGAAGTTTGCACTGTTGTACTATGCAATACCCAAAAGGAGTAAGATTAAATGAAAAAAGAAAATAATATTCTAAAAACAGCTCTAATCCAACAAAAATATCATGGCACTAAAGAAGCAACCATAGCTAAAAGTGTAGAGATGATAAAAGAGGCTTCCAATAAAGGTGCAAAACTAGTAGTACTACAAGAGATACACCAAACAGAGTATTTTTGTAAAAGTGAAAACACTGATTTTTGCTCATATGCTGATAGTTTTGATAGTGATGTAGCGTTTTGGTCACAAGTAGCCAAAGAGCATAATGTGGTTTTGGTAACATCTTTATTTGAAGATAGAGCTGCTGGGCTATATCATAATACCGCGGTGGTTTTTGATGCTGATGGAACTATTGCTGGTAAATATAGAAAGATGCATATTCCAGATGACCCAGGGTTTTATGAGAAGTTTTATTTTACCCCTGGGGATATGGGATTTGAGCCAATAGATACTAGTATAGGAAGACTTGGAGTGCTTATATGTTGGGATCAGTGGTACCCTGAAGCTGCAAGGCTTATGACTTTAAGAGGGGCACAAATACTTATTTATCCTACTGCAATAGGGTGGTTTGATGGTGATGATGAAGCAGAAAAACAAAGACAACTAGATTCATGGATTACTATCCAAAGATCTCATGCTATAGCAAATGGATTACCTGTTATATCAGTTAATCGTGTAGGTTTTGAAAAAGATTGTAGCGGTGTACTTGATGGAACTAGATTTTGGGGGAACTCTTTTGTTTGTGGACCTCAAGGGGAGTTTTTACTTCAGGCTAATAGTGAAGATGAAAAGGTATATATAGTTGATATAGATAAACAAAGAACAACAGATGTTAGAAGAATATGGCCGTTTTTAAGAGATAGAAGAATAGAAGAGTATCACGGGCTTACAAAAAGATATCTTATTGACTAAGTATAGATAGGTTTTATAGGAAGTAAATTATTACTTCCTATTTTAGGAGATTTTATATCCAATATTTGATAGAGTTGCTATTAGTGAAGATGAGGTTTTTTTACGAATATTTTTAGTAACAGTTCTTAGGGTGTCTATTTTTAACTGTTTATTTCCTCTTTGTTTAAAGTGATCAAAAATATCTTCATATTCAACAATCTTACCTTTATTTAGTATAAGTAACTCTATTAAAGTAATCTCTTGAGCTGTAAGAGCTATCTCTTCATTATCTTTGTTGATAGTTTTTGTTTTATAAGAATAGATAAAACCATCAGCTAAAGATATATTTTCAGATTTAGAAGATACTTTTTTAGTTTCAAAAGAGTTATTATTCGTTGGAGCATTTTTTGTTTTTTTGATACTCTCGCCTATACTATCTAGATATTCAAAAAAATGTACTTCTTTAAAGGGTTTTATAAAGTATTTATTAACATTACAATCAATAGCATCTAAAAGATAATCTGTTTTATCATAAGCTGATGTTACTATAATTGTTACATTTTTATCAAAGGCCCTTACAAATCTAGCAAAATCAAGACCTGTATTTGTACCACTTGATAATCTTACATCAGTTATAATAATATCAAAACTACTATTTCCTATATCAAACTGTTTTGTTGCATCTTTATAGTTACTAACAAGAGTTACTTTTGCTTTGAGTCTTGTTAGTATATTTGTAAAGTTTTCAGCTATGATACTATCATCTTCTATATATAAAATATTTAAATCTTTGATATTTTCATATAACATAAAATAGGTCCTCTATTGATTTATAGAACATGATTGCGTCTTAAGTTTATTAAGAAGTTCAAAGATTGATACCAAAGACTCTTCTATAGCTTTTGCTCTATTTTGAAGCTCACTATTTGGTTTTTTATTTGCATTAGCTACAATAAACTCTTGTAAATTTTCTATATAAACTTTGTTTTTATTTTTGATTTGAGTAGCTACTTCTTGAGATATCCCAAAATTATCTACTATTTTATCAACAAATAGATCTACATTGTGTGAATGCTCTACTTTATATGATTTGTAACTACCTAAGTTTGTAAAAACTTCATCTTTTAAAGCTAAAAGATCAACTTTGATTTTTGCTGTATCATAAACTAAATCTATATCACATACACTATCCATAGCATCACTTATAAAACTAGCTCTTGAAGCAGTATTTACCAAGCTATCAGATAAAACTGCTATTTGACTTGACATATTTGATATATCAGTTGCTACACTTGCATTTTGTTGTGTTGCACTATCTAGGCTATTAACTGCATCACTTATTTGTCTCATAGCTAGTTCTTGCTCTTTTGTTGAGTCTGTTACATTGTTTATAATATTGATAGTTGAGTCTATTTTACTATTTAGGTTATTATATCCTGTTATCATATTTTCTGATATAGATTTACCTTCATTTGCTTTTTTACTAGCATTTTCTACTAAATCTTTGATCTCTTTTGCAGCTTCTGCACTTCTTGCTGCTAGATTTCGTACCTCTCCAGCAACTACTGCAAAGCCTTTACCTGCTTCACCTGCTGTTGCTGCTTCAACTGCGGCATTAAGAGAAAGAATATTGGTTTGAAATGCTATTTGATCTATAACTTCTATAGCTTCGTTGATGGCTACTACTTGTTTGTTTATTTCATCCATTGATGAAGTTGTAATATTTGCCAATTTTAGCCCTTCAGAAGCTGCTTCATTTACCTCTTTTGCCAACGATGCCATAGCTATAGTATTTTGTGCAGTATTTTTGATATTTGCTGTAATCTCTTCAATAGCTGCTGCTGTTTGCTCTAGTGAGGCTGCTTGAGAGTTTGATGATGTTGATAGGTTTGATGAGTTAATAGATAGATTATGAGTATTTTCATTTAAACTATTACCTGCATTTAATACCATAGCTAAAAGTTCACTAGTATTATTTCCTACAAGCTTAATTGCATTTGTAACACTTCCTAAATCACCATATATACCATGATCATCAAGTTTGTAATCAAATTTTGATTCACTATATTGTTTAAGTGCATAGTTTATTTTATTGAGTGTTGTATATGTATCTTTAATCATAATATTTAGTTTTGTTTTAAGCTCTTCTACATATGGATTGGATGCAGTTGATTTAACATCATATACAAAAAATCCATTTGCACATTTTTGTAATACATCACTAGCCTCTTCTATAACAATCTTATCTTGAGCAAGTCCTGCTTGGACTTTGTCCATATATTGGTTAAATAGTGTAGTTACTTCACCGATTTCATCATTTGATGTAATAGGTAGTTTAATATCACTACTACTTGAAGAGATTAGGTTGTTAAATCCATTTTTGAGATTATCTATTGGTTTAGTTGCTCTTGTAATAGCTAAAAATACTAGTCCTATAGTAACCCAACCCAAAATAGTAGAAGTTATAAATATACTAAGAGCTACTTGATTTCTTTTGTCATCTGAGCCTTTTAGAGAAAATGTAAGATCCAAAACTCCTATAGTATCACCTTGGTTTTGGTTGGCATGGCACATAAGACACTCATTATCTGCTATCAAAGGTTTTATCATTCTAAGTAGATGAGTATTATCTGAATACTCAATAACTTCTTCTTTTTGGCTTTTCATAACTCTTAAGACATCTTTATCTTTTGTATATGTTTCACCTGTTTCATATAAATCTATAAGCTCTTGAGATTGAGCAACTATTAGGTTATATACACCAGGGATTGTAGAAGCATCAGCTCTAGCTTTGTGAATAATCTCTGGATCTCCAGTGTTCATAGCATTTCTTAAGCTTTGAAAAATTGCACTATTTAACATATGCAGGTTTTCTGAGGTACTTTCTATAGATGTTTGCTCAACTTTATGAATTGTCATAAAAATAACACTTAAACTACTAATACTGATAAGTATAAACATAGCAAAAACTATTTTATATGCTATCTTAGATGTTATAAATTTAGAAATACTACTAAACACTCGATATCCTTTATTGTTTTTTGAGGTTTTATTCATCCACTTTTTATTCATAAATACCTCATTTATGTAAATAGTATTGTATTTATTATTGACTTAATCTGTTCTTAATTATAACTAATTTGAATAAAAAATAATTATACAAAATATCACTTGATCTTAGTCAAACCATATTTTATCTAATTTTTGCTAATATACAAAATCTAATAAGAAAATGGTGGAATAAAATGATAGATATTAAACTGTTACAAAAAGATTTTGATAGTGTAGCACACAAATTGGCAAAAAAGGGTGTTGATAGCCAAACTTTGGAACTTTTAAAAGAGTTTGCTCAAAGTACAAAAATAAAAAGAATCTCTTTAGAAGAGCTTCAAGCTGAACAAAACTCTCTTTCATCACAATTTGGTGTATATAAGCAACAAAACCTTGATATCAAAGAGTTAAAAGAAAAAATAGATAAAATCAAAAGTTTAAGACAAGAGCTTGAAAATGAGGTTAGAGTTTTAGAAGAAGAACTTGAAACTAAGCTATATGATATACCAAATCTTCCTTTAGATGAGGTTCCAGAAGGTAAAGATGAAAATGATAATATAGTTTTAGAAAAAATCCTAAGTCCAAAAGAGTTTAGTTTTACTCCAAAAGAGCATTTTGAACTAGGTGAGCTTAATAATTGGCTTGATTTTGAAAGAGGGGTAAAACTAGCAAAGAGTAGATTTACAGCTTTAAGTGGAGTGGCTGCTAAGCTGGAGAGAGCTTTGATTAACTATATGTTAGATTTTAACAGTGCTAGAGGATTTGTAGAGTGGAATTTACCAGTTTTAGCAAATAGTGCTTCACTTTTAGGAACTGGGCAACTTCCAAAGTTTGCTGATGATTTATTTAAAATAGAAGATGAAGATCTATATCTTATCCCAACATCAGAGGTTAGTCTTACCAATTTATATCGTGATGAGATATTAAAAGCTGATGAACTTCCTTTGAAACTTACAGCATATACACCTTGTTTTAGAAAAGAAGCAGGAAGTGCAGGAAGAGATACAAGAGGTATGATAAGACAACATCAGTTTGATAAAATTGAGTTAGTTGCTATAACAAAACCACAAGAGAGTGAAGATATTTTTAATCAAATGGTTACTTGTGCAAGTGATTTGCTTACATCTTTGGGGTTAGCTCACCAAAAAGTGATGCTTTGTGGTGGAGATCTTGGATTTGGTGCAGCAAAAACTATAGATTTGGAAGTTTGGCTTCCAGGGCAAAACAGATATAGAGAGATAAGCTCTATATCAAATACTATGGATTTTCAAGCAAGAAGATCTAAAATAAGATATAAAAATGGTAAAAAAAATGATTTGGTTCATACACTAAATGGATCTAGCTTAGCAGTTGGAAGAACTTTGATAGCTATTATGGAAAACTATCAAAATGAAGATGGAACTATAGATATACCAGAGGTTTTAAAACCATACCTTAAATAAAGAATATGAAATAAGACCTATGAAATGTGCTAAATAAAGGATAATTATGCTGATAGATGGATATGGAAGAAAAGTAGATTATTTAAGAATCTCTGTAACTCAAAGATGTAATTTTAGATGTCAATATTGTATGCCTGAAAAGCCATTTTCATGGGTTCCAAGAGAGAATCTACTCTCTTTTGAAGAGATGTTTAAGTTTGTTAAGGCTTCTATCGATTTGGGTATTAAAAAAGTTAGACTTACTGGTGGAGAGCCACTGCTTAGAGAGGATTTGGATAAATTTATCTCTATGATATATAACTATGCTCCACATATAGATCTAGCCCTTACTACCAATGGATATTTACTAAAAAGCGTAGCTTCTAGACTTAAAGAAGCTGGACTAAAAAGGATAAATATCTCTTTAGACTCTCTTAGAGCAGAAAGTGCAGCACGTATAGCTCAAAAAGATGTTTTAGCTCAAGTATTAGAGGGTATCCAAGAGGCTAAAAGAGTAGGGCTTCATATTAAAATCAATACTGTTCCTATGAAAGGAATCAATGATGATGAGTTAATTGAACTTTTGGAGTATTGTAATAAAGAGGGTTTTACTATAAGATTTATAGAGTATATGAGCAATACTCATGCAGCTTCAGCACTAAAGGGGCTTAAAAGCCATGAAATACAAGAGATTATATCAAAAAAATATAACTTTACCAAAGTACCACGAGATACCTCTTCACCAGCTCAATACTACAAGCTTGATAATGGATATGAATTTGGTATTATAGAGCCTCATCTAGATGATTTTTGTGCTAGTTGTAACCGTATAAGACTTACAGCTGAGGGGTTTTTGATACCTTGTTTATATTTTGAAGATGCACTTAGTATTAAAGATCATGTAAAAAGCGGTGATATAGATCAAGCTGTTGAAGTTTTGAAAAAGGTATTAGAAAATAAACCAGAAAAAAACAAATGGGGAGTATCTGAAGATAATGACTCATCTAGAGCATTTTATGAAACAGGTGGATGATAGTGTAGTTTATATTCTAAGGCTTAAAAAAGCCTTAGAATAGCAAGGAGATTATCTTGCAGAGTTGTCGTTAAATGTTCTATTGATATATTTTGACATTTTTGCTGGATCAACAATATACCCCTCTTGCTCTAGGTTTTTGATGTTATGTTCCATTTGAGCATGATCTCCAGAACTATTACCAGTAATAGTTAGTTCACCTTGTAAGTCCATAATAGTAACATATAAATCACCTAAACTTTGATGATTTAGTGCTGGACCTTTTTTTGCTGGGTTACCTTCACCAGATAAACCGTGACATTCTGAACATTTTTTATTGTAGATTACCTCTTGATTTGTCTCTGTTGCGCTTGAAAAAGAGAACAAACCCCCTAGTAATAAACATGCAACCAATAAGTTAGAAATTTTCATAATTACTCCTTAGTTTAATTTTACTTATGATTCATCATAGCCATAATAACTAATATTTGCTTAAATAAAATTTAAAATCTTATTTGTGTTTAATAGTTATGACTACAGCACCCCTAACTTCCCCACTACTAAAACCATATGCTTTATCATTTGGATACTTTTCTTTAAACAAGCTATGAACTTCTTTATTGATATTTGCCTCTACACCATGGCAAAGTTTACAGTTTTTATTTGACATAGTTGCAGGAAAATAGACTTTATAATCACCTTTATCTGTTACTTGAACTATCTGATCTGGTAAGTATGCACTTGAAGACTCTATTAAGGCAAAAGCTTCTAAAATCTTTTTCTCATCATCTTGTGGATAGGAGTTTGGGTTTCTATTGCCCAAACTCACTCTTTTTATTGATACATTATCTCCTAAAGATTCGTCTAGTTTTTTAGTATTGTTATAAGAATCATTTACACAAAAAACAGCCGCATCATATAAACCACTATTTAAAACTTTTTCATTAACCTTACTAGCTATTGCATCATGCAACTTATGCCTTGCATCTGTTGCAGTAGCTATAGCTTCATCTTTTGCATTGGAAGCTGCAAATAGGAATTGAATAAACAATAGAGTAAATATGACTTTTTTCATAGAATTATCCTTCTTTTAGTGCATGTCCATCATCTAAATTGAATAACTTTGTACCAATATAGTACATAAACATACATAGTCCCAACCCTCCTAAGGATATCATTATCTCCGTACTTGATGGGAAATACTCAACCCATGTTGGAGCCAATTGGTATTCTGTTAATTTCATCATTTGAAGAGGTTTTAGTTGAGTATCGTGTACAAGATTGTATCTCATAAAAAATATCCCCACCATACCACTAAGTGATGCCCAAAACATAGCCTTAACACTTCTACCACCGCTTTTTAGGATGATAAACAAAGGTATCACCATAGCTAGTATAACCTCAGCCCAAAATGTAGGACTTTGTAAGATATGAATAGCCACTTCAGATCTATTTGGCATACCACCATAGATATCTGTAAGCATCTTCCAAGTAACAAAGAAGATCAAGATAGATATAAGTAAACCTTGAATTTTTGCTAAGTTTGTTAGCAGTTTTGTTCCACTTTGTGTAAAGTTTAATCTATATCTAAAGCCATACATTATAAAAGCCAAAAATATACCAGTTATAAAAGCTGTTAAAATAAAATATGTTGGATAAAAAACACCATTTGAGATAGTTCTAGCATTTAAAAATCCAAACACCCCCCCTAGATTTGAGTGAGCTGCAAGCCCAACCAAAAGTCCAGTTATCCCAGCAATTCTAGCATATTTCATATTGTTTTTCAATAAAAACACAAATTCTATTATCATAAATGTTAAATATAAGCCATAAAGTGTTCCCATCCACCAAATAGCACTTGTTAGTCCAGGGGTAAGAACATTGTAAATCATCATAGTAACTGGATGACCTATCTCAACAGCAATAACTGCAAAACCAGCTAATATTGTAACAATAGATCCAAAAATAGCTCTTTTTGAGATCTCCATATAATCTTTGAAACCAAAAACATCTCCCAAAGATCCTACTATACAAAGTCCTGTTGAGCTAACAACAAAAAATATATAAACAGCTATCAAAAGCCCCCATGGGTGTTCTCTTGTTACATTGTAAGCATGATGTCCATGCATAAGGTAGATACCAACACCTATAGCAAACATAGCTAAAAAAGCAACTATTATAACTGCTAATAATATATTAACACTATTTTTTTCAAAAGATAATAAACTCTTTATAGAGACTTTATTTACGGGTATTGTTGTAATAAACTCTTTGATACTCATTTTGCCTTCCCCTTATATTAGATAAAACAGCTTTGGCTGTGTACCAAGATGTGATTTAAGTGTAAAATACTCTCGTTCTCTTAAAACTTGACTTATTTCACTATTTGGATCATCCAAATCACCAAAAATTCTTACCTTTGTTGGGCAAGTATTTTGACATGCCGTTGTAACTTCACCACGACTAAGTCTTGTATCAGAACAAAAAGTACATTTATCAACAGTCATAGTTCTATCATCTACATATCTTGCATCATAAGGACATGCATTGATACAATAACTACACAATATACATTTGTCTGGATCTACTTGAACTACTCCATTTTCATCATAATAAGTAGCATTAGTAGGACAAACCTCTTGACAAGGTGCTGCATCACAATGCTGACATTGGCTAGGATAAAAGGTTTGTGAAGCGATACTCAAAAGTGGAAATTCACCTTCAACCTCTTTGACTCCTACCCAAATTCTATGTTTATCAGCTCCTAGTAAGATTCCATTTTCTTCCTTACAAGCAGTTTCACATGCTTTGCAGTTGATACATTTTTTATAATCTAAAGCCATACCATATCTAGCCATTTTTTACACCCTTTTTATTTCTACTTCTGTTTCATGCATAGCAGCTGCTCCATAAACAGGTTCCATAATATCTTCTATAATAGCATTGTCATTGCCACCGTTTTTGTATGCCCATGTAAGAGATGAACTTTCTTGTCCAAACCCATGAATCAAAAAGACTTGATCTTGTGCTATTTTTTCAGTTGGATAAGCTTTGATTCTTATAGCTCCTACGTTAGAGCTAACTTCAAGCATATCACCAAATTTGATATTTTTTTCTTTTGCTACTCTTTTGTTTAGCCATAGATAATTTTCTGGCATAAGATCGTTTAGCATAGAGTTATTTGTACTTCCTGATTGAGTATATTGTGCATGTCTTCCAGTAGTAAGCTTAAACTTACCAGTAGTTGATTTTGGTATATACTCATCTTTCCATAAAGGCATAGGATCTATACCATTTCTAGCTAAAGAGTCTATTTTACACTCAACTTTATTTGATGATGTTATAGGACGCCCCTCATTTACACTATAGTATCTTTTACTTTTTGGATAGTATTCATACTCATTTGCACTTATTTGTTTAAAGTATTTATCCATATCTGGATAGTAAACACCATGTTTTTCTAGCATTGCAAGAGCCTCTGGATAGTCTCTAACGGCATCTTTGTTTAGCTCTTCTTGAGAGTGCATAAAAGGAACACTTAGATCAAACTCTGCATATACTTCACTTTCATCATCAGTTTCTAGCATCTCTTGAACATCTTCATCATATTTTTTGGTTATTTCAAAAAGAGGTTTAGAGAGCTTTTGGCTAAGTCCTTGAAGAATCTCCATCACTGGTTTTGACTCAAACATAGGATCTATAACCTTATGTCTTACCGCAATAGAAGGTTCAGTTCCACCAAAAGTTTTGATAGGATCTGTTCGCTCTAAATATGTACACTCAGGCAAAACAACATCAGCATACATAACAGTATCACTAGGCATTGTATCAATACAGACTAAAAACTCCATTTTTTCAAGCATTTGTGCTGTTTTCTTGCTATTTGGCATATTTTGCATAGGGTTGTGTTTATAACAAAACATTCCTCTAACTTTGTAGGGTTGTTTATCTTCTAAAAAGCTATTTCTCCAGCTTATCCAAGATCCACCATCACCTACTATAGCACAATCTTCATATCCCGCTTGTCCACTTTTTGCTTGAAGTCTTTTAATAACTGCACGTGATTTGGCATTGTCATACATAGGTGAAGAGACATCATGTCCTTTGATTTTAAGTGTTTTACCAAATACAAGTCCACCCTCACAATCAACTCCACCACCAAGAGCTTGAAATATAGCCATAGCCCTTCTTAGTTGAAAATCATTTTTTGCAAAAGTACTTCTTCTTCCAGGGTAGTAAATAGCTTTTGGAGCGTGTTCCATAAACTCTCTTGCAATAGAATAGATAGTGTTTTCTTCTATTCCTGTTATTTTACTTGCCCATTTTGGAGTATAGTTATTTGATAAAATATGTTCTTTATACTCATCAAAATCATTGAAGTTAGCCTCTACGTACTCTTTGTTATATAGTTCTTCATCAAGAACTACATATGTAAGAGCCAAAACAAAAGCCAAATCAGTCCCTGGAGTAATTGGAAGCCAAAGATCAGATTTTGCAGCTGTGTTTGTAAATCTAGGATCTATACAGACTAGTTTTGCCGCATTTTTTTTGGATTTGACATTTTTAAATAGATCCATAGTATCTGGTGTTACTATAGCTTCAGCTCTATTTGCTCCAGCTAGTATTACATATGTTGCATTTTCAAAGTCTGATTGTGGATAAGAACCTAAAGTTAAGCCATACCCAGCAGCTACAGTTTGTAAACAAATTGATGAGTGGTTAAGCCAATTTGAAGAACCAAAGACTTGATAAAATGTTTTAAAAGTATGCTCAGCCATACCTTCACCTGCACAAAATAAAAAAGAAGATCTATTATCTTCTTCTTCATCTAAGATTTGAACGGTTTTTTCTTTTATATACTCAAATGCTTCATCCCAAGTAACTCTTTTGAACTTACCTTCACCTTTTTTACCTACTCTAATAAGTGGATATTTAAGTCTATCAGGATCATAAAGTGCTTGAATACCAGCGTTTCCTCTAGCACAAAGCATAGATCTTGACTTTGGGAAGTATGGATTTGGATCTAGTTTTGTGACAACTCCATCTTCAACTCTAGCAATTGCTGCACATTTGTTTACACACATTTCGCACATAGTTGGAACTAACTTATCTGCTTTATTTGTGGTTTTTGTTGTTATTTTAATCTCACCTGTTTTATCTTTTGAAAAAAGAGCAGTTGTTGCTGTTGTCCCAAGAACGGTAAGTGCCACACTTCCTTGAAGAAACCTTCTTCTGGAAATCTCTATATGCATAAAAACTCCTTTTGTAGAACATTTAACCTAAAGTTATAATAAACATAAGCATATCTTACCTAAAAATCATACTTTAATATAGCTTAACTAAAACTAAATATTTAAAAAAATAAGCAAAAATATGGTATCTTTAAATGATATAATTAGTCTATATATTAGATACTTTTAGTCTTGAAAAGAGAGACTTTATAGTTATTTTTAGTATTTTTTAAGTTAATATATAGGATAATTCACTTTAGTATAAGTTAAATTTATTATAAGTCCAAATTATCAAAAGGAGGGTTTATCTATGAATCCTTTTGTTTATCAAAGATATTGCGAAGATGAGAGTTTTTGTGATAGAAAAGAGGAATTTAGGCAATTAGATTATATTTTAAAGTCTAATAAAGAAAATATTTTACTCTATTCAAAAAGAAAAATAGGTAAAACTTCTTTAGTAAAAGAGTATTTTAAAACTCTTGATAAAAAAGATTATTTTTATTTTTATTTTGATATATTTAATTCTACCTGTTATGTTGATTTTGTAAAGATTATTTACAAAAATATAGCTTTTACCTTAGTTCAAAAGTATGGAATAAAATATCAACTCTTAAAAGATATTTTTTTTAGAGTTGATTTTACAGCTATAATCAAAGATGATAAGATTTTATTTACTCCAAATTTAAATAGTTACAACTTTGAAGAGCTTATAAATGATATATATAAGGGACTAGATAGACTTTGTAGTGAATATAATAAGAGTATTATTATAGCATTTGATGAGTTTCAAGAGATAGCTAATTTTCTAGAGCCTAGCGTATATAAGACATTTTTTAAATATATTTTTCAAAATCAAGAGTTTAGATATATATTTACGGGATTTAAAAAACAAGTTTTATGTGATTTATTCAATAAAAAGAGTTCACCATTATATAATAGGGCGGTTTGTATAGAGTTAAAAGCTATAGATAAGATGATTTTTTATGATTTTGTCAATAATAAGCTTCAAAATAGGCTCCCTTTTGAAATATTTGATAGATTGTACCTTAAAACTGAAGGAGAATCAAAGCTTATTCAAGAGGTTTGTTATCATATATATTGTTTTTTATCTTCAAATCAAAATAAACAACTTAACTCTGAAATAGTTGATAATATATGTAATTCGCTTCTAGAGAGTAAGAGTGAATATTTTAAATTACTTTTAAATGAACTATCAATACCACAAAAAATAGCACTTAAAGCAGTTGCTTTAAATAATGGTATAGAACTATATAAAAAAGAGAATCTTTTTAATCTTCATGTTACAAAATCATCTCTTAATACTGCTATAAGAAGATTATACAAAAATGATATTATAGATAAAGAGGATCAAAAATATTATATTACAAATAAATGTTTTGATTTATGGTGTAAAAAAGAGTTTATTTAGTAAAATAATTTTTGATACTAGACTCTATTTACACCATATATTTAAAGATAAATCTCTTCTTTGATTTTAAGATTGAAGCCTTGTAAACCAATAAAAGAGTGTTTATTTCCACTAGTAGATATAAGTTTAATCTCTTCTATACCTAGATATTTAAGTATTTGAGCTCCTATACCATAGCTTTTCATAGTTTTGTTTTCTTTTGAGCCATTTTGCATAAAAATCAAAATACCACCCTTTGTTTGTAAGAAATTTATGGTTTTTAGTATAGATTGGAGTTTGTTATAGTTTAAAAATAGATCTATATCAAGCTCGATAGTATGAAACTTAGCTAAAGATGTTTTTTGTATTTCACCAAATTGTAGTACTATATGCTCATTTTGAAGATGATCTTCAAAAACTCTTTTTATAACATGGGCTCCAAAAAATTCTATGGTTTCTTGAGAAACTTCTTTAATTAACATCTCAAAAGCCAATCTATACTCTACCAAATCAGAGATATATACACTTTTAAGGTTATATTGTTTGGCAAAAATATCAAGATCATCACGTCTAGCCATAGATCCATCTTCTTTCATAATTTCACAAATAACAGCTTCACCACTGAATCCTGCTAATTTACATAGATCAAGAGAGCCTTCTGTATGTCCTGTTCTTACCAATACTCCACCTTTTTTAGCAATAAGAGGGAAAATATGCCCAGGTTTTACTAGCTCGTTAGCTTGTGAGATATTAGAAGCTAAGATTTTGATTGTATCATCTCTTTCTTTTGTACTTATACCAGTACTTGCACTTGTAGCATCTACACTTACAGTAAAGGCTGTTTCATGACAAGAAGTGTTGCTACTAACCATAGGAGTAAGTTCTAGTCTTGTTGCTGTTTCTTGATTGATACTTACACAAATAAGTCCTTTGGCATATGTTGCCATAAAGTTTACATGCTCTGGAGTACTTAATGCTGCTGCATAAACTAAATCTCCCTCATTTTCTCTATCTTCATCATCAAGCATAATAACCATTTTGCCCTTTTTTATTTCATCAATAGCCTCTATAACTCTTAAAATAGCATCAGACATAAAATACACCTTTTTTATATAATGAGACGATTATATCACAATTTTTCATAAATTTATATAAATTATCCAAAACGCTCTTGACAAATTGAAAAAGTTTTAGTATAATTCCACCCACTCAAAAGGATATTGGGGTATCGCCAAGCGGTAAGGCAACTGGTTTTGGTCCAGTTATTCGGGGGTTCGAATCCCTCTACCCCATCCATTAGACTTATTTTATATTATCGCGGGATAGAGCAGTTCGGTAGCTCGTCGGGCTCATAACCCGAAGGTCGTAGGTTCAAATCCTCCTCCCGCAACCAATCAAACAGATCACCATATTAAACTTTATAGCACTTTCAATAAGAAGAAACATTATCCAAAAGTCTCTACCAAAAAAATATTGATATTTCTATCAAAAACTATTAAATAAAGAGCTAGAAGAAAATAGCACTATTTCTACACTACTAACTCTTATAGCTATATCAAACTCTGCTGGTGGAGGAGCTAGAGCTAAAGTAATGGTAGGGTTTAATCCAAAAGATAAGTCTATTAGTCTAACAAGACAACAAGGTGATTTTCCAAAAGATTATCTACCTGTAATTATAAAATATGATGATAAAGATATATCTATCTATCCAAATTTAGCAAGTAAATATAAAGATGTTTCAATTGTTACAAAACTAGAGTATTTATACTATCTTTTTGCCAAAGAAGCTGGAATAAATATGCGTGATTGTGAACTCTTAGAGCTTGATGGAAGATCTCACTTTTTAACATATAGATTTGATAGAAGAGATGATCAAAGATTTCATATCCATTCATTATCTGGTATGATGCACTATAATCGAGCTGAAACTTATAATGACTTTTTAGATTTGCTTAGAATTTCACTCAAACTTAATCTATCACAAAAAGAAAAAGAGCAAATAGTAAAACTAATTTTATTTAATGCTATTTTTGCAAACAAAGATGATCATTCAAAAAACTTCTCTTTTCTTATGGATAGCAAAGGTTCTTGGAGTTTTGCACCTGCTTATGATCTAACATATACAACAAATGCTTATCATCAAATGCTACTAGGAAGTAAAGTTTTAAATAGAGCTACATATGATGATATTGTAAATGCTTTTAAGCCTTTTAATATTAGTGAGCAATTTATAAAAGAGAATATTCAAAACCTAATAGATATAAAACACAATAATCTATTAAAAGAGGCTATAAATCTTGGCATCCCAAAAGAGTTTGCAAATAATATCTTAGAAGATAGCAAAATTGTAGATGAACTTTTTTTACAAGGAGTCAAAAAATGAAAGAGCTAGATTTTAGTTTAGCCTCATCGCAAGAGATAGCACAAGAATTAGCCGCAAGAGCAAAATATAAAAGAAAAAAGTTTATTTCACAATATGGAACTCAAAAAGAGTTTTCCCAGCATATAGGCATGAGTTATAGAAGTTATCAAGAGTTTGAAATAAGTGGAAAAGTGACTTTAGAGAAATTTATTGATATTTTAAGAGGGCTTGATGCATTAGAGCAGATTCAAGATGTTTTAGAGCTAACTGATGAAGAGTTGTTTAAATAATCCCAGATTATGCAAAAAGTGATAAATGAGTGATATTGTAGTCTATAATGATGGTGAGCTAGAGATAGATATTTCAGTAGATTTTCTTATTTTTCTATTTCTTTTTTTTAATAATTTACAATAAATTATTTAACCTAAAAGTAACATTACTTATAAAATAACAAGTAAGTAATCTATATTATTGAATATTTTATAGTTTTATGGTATTATACTACTGAATAAATTATAATTATTAGGAAGTATGATGAAAAATATCTTAATAGAACAAAATCCACATTGGCAAAACAGACTCTATAAAAGTGTAAAAAGAGATGCACTAAATAAACTTATCTCATATTTGCCACTAAAACAGATAATTATAATTACAGGTATTAGAAGATGTGGAAAAAGTACCCTAGCCAAACAAGCTATAAACTATCTAATAGAAAGTGGAGTAGATCCTAAAAATATCTTTTTTATAAATATGGAAAATCCATTTTTTTTAGAACATAATCAAAATCCAGCATATTTAGATGTGATATATGAAGAGTACTTAAAGCTCATAAATCCAAAAGGCAAAGTTTACTGCATCTTTGATGAGATTCAATATTTTGAAAATTGGCAAGTCTATATCAAAAGTAAATATGAAACAAGCGATATAAAATTTATAATTACTGGCTCAAACTCTTCAATGCTTTCAAATGAACTAAATACACTTTTAAGTGGAAGAGCTTTAAATATTCATTTAAATACTTTTAGTTTTACAGAGTTTTTGAACTATAAAGAGATACCTTATTCAAATGAACTAGAACAAATATCAAATCGTATAGAGATAGCTAGAGCAAAAGAGGAGTTTTTAAAATGGGGTGGTTTTTATGAAGTATTTGATACAAAAGATGAACTAATAAAAAAAGAGATTTTAATAAACTATGCAAAAAATATCATCTATCAAGATATTGTGCCAAGATATGGTATAAGGAATTCACAAACTTTAGAGCGACTATTTTTTTATCTTTTGTCAAACTCTACAAACTTGATAAACTATACATCCTTATCAAAAACTTTTGAGATAAATGATAAAACTTTAAAAGAGTATATAAACTATTTTGAAGATACTTTTTTGCTAAAAAGAGTTGATAAGTTTCATAACAAGCAAAAAGAGATTATAAAATCTTTTAAAAAAGTCTATGCACTAGATAATGGTTTTTTGCAAATCGCACCTAAGTTTTCAAAAAATCTAGGAAGTAGTTTAGAAAATATGGTATATATAGTTTTAAATCAAAAAAGTGAAAATATCTACTACTTAAAAGAGCTTCAAGAGATAGATTTTTTTAATACAAAAAACCTTTATCAAGTCTCTTTTGATATAAGTGACGAAAAAACAAAACAAAGAGAAATAAATGCTTTTTCATACTTTAATGATAAAAATAAATACAAAAACATACTCATAACTTATGATACAAATATGACTCTAGAAGGTGTTGAAGTAGTAAGTTTTGAGAAATTTATTTTTTCATTAAGTTTATAATCTCCATATCAACACTTTAATAATAATTTTGATATTGGTGGAGGTATTGGTGGTGGCTAGAGTATTACCAAAATATAGCATCTCTAATCTTAGTGGTTTTCACCCCATTTGAGTTTTTCACTTAGTACATCAAAATAACTTCTTCTAAGACTATGGATAAGCTTTGCTTTATTTGGGGCTATATTGATTTTAAAAGAGTCATTTTGTTTAAGCTCATATATATCATGCCCATCTACTATAGCAACAGCTCCTTTTTCATCTTTGATACAAAGTTCTATTTCAAAATCAACAGGCAAAACTAGAGGTCTTTGAGTAAGAGAGTGGGCTGATATGGGAGTAACTATAAAAGCATCTGTTAAAGGATAGACTACAGGTCCACCACAAGAGAGGTTGTAGCCAGTTGAACCTGTAGGAGTAGATATGATTAATCCATCACCATAATAACTATTAAATACCTTACTATCTATTTTGGCCTCTATATTTACCATACCAGTTAGATGTTTTCTAGTAATAACTATATCATTAAAGGCAACAACTTTTAGTGAGTTGATATTTGTACTTATCATCATTCTTTGATCTATAGAAAAATCATTATTTTTAAGTTCATTCATAAAACCACCAAGCTCTTCTACTGTTATATCAGTCAAAAAACCAAGATTTCCCAAATGAACTCCCAAAACAGGAAGATTGTGTTTAAAACTTCTTCTTACTAAAGAAATAAGTGTACCATCTCCACCTAAAGAGACTAAAAAATCACAATGAAATGCAAGATCATCTAAAGTAAATCCACTTTCACCTATCATTTTAGCACTAGTTTCTTCAAATAAAACAGATATCCCATTTTCTTCAAAAAGTCTTTTAATTGCTAAAAATTCATCTTTCATATAAGGTGCATTTGGCTTTAAAACCATTCCTGCTATTTTAAGTGGTGAGTTATTCATTATTAGTCCCTTTTTCTATAACTTATACTTTCTAAAATATGCTCTTTTTTAATATCTATACTATTATCTAAATCTGCTATTGTTCTAGCTACTTTTAAAATCTTATTTCTTGCTCTTAAAGAGAGATTAAAGCTATCTATAGCTCTGTTTAATATCTCTTCGCTATTGTTATCAATTTTACAAAACTTATTTAACTCTATATCTGTTAGTTTACCATTTAAGTTCTTTTGTCCTCTTAAAATCTGCTTTTTAAATACATCTAAAACTTGTAAATGTAACTCTTTAGAACTAAAAGTAGCTTTATCTTCACTTTTTACATCATTCATTTTAACATATAAATCAATCCTATCAAGCAAAGGATCAGAAAGCTTGTTTTTATATCTTTGGATCTCAAGATCACTACATCTACACTCTTTGGTACTACTTAATAAGTTACCACATGGGCAAGGGTTCATAGCACATACAAATAAAAACTTAGTTGGATACTCTATTTTACTATTGACTCTTGATATTAAAATCTTATAATCTTCTAAAGGTTCCCTTAGGGCTTCAAGAATATTTTTACCAAAATGTGGCAACTCATCAAAAAAAAGCATTCCATTATTTGCTAAAGCTATTTCACCTATTTTAGCACTATTGCTACCCCCTCCAAAAATAGAGGACTTCGTACCACTATGGTGTGGACTTCTCATTACTCTTTTTGGTGAAAAATCTGGCTCTTTTCCATCTAGACTATCTATTTTGGCTTTTTGTAAAATATCTTCTAGTGCTATAGGAGCTAGGATATATTGTAATCTTTTTGCTAACATGCTCTTTCCACACCCTGGGCTTCCTTCTAGCATAAGATTGTGATCTCCACTTGCACTTATTAGGGCTGCTCTTTTTGCGATAATTTGTCCTCTAATTTCCCCAAAATCAAGTTCATATCTATCATCATAAAAATATTTTTTATGAGCTACTTCTATATATTTATACTCAAACAAACTCATCTGTATTTTATATAAATCTTTGTTTTCTATAGTAAAAAACTCTATAGCCTCTTTTAAGGTTTGGACGGCAAATATCTCTATATCTGGAATTTTTGAGAGTTTTTCTATAGACTCTTTTGGTACTAAGACTTTTTTAAGAACTCCTGCTTTAGCCAAAGATAAGACCAAAACAAAGATTAAAGAGATATCTTTTAGTTTTCCATCAAGTCCTAGCTCACCAAATACAAAGTATTCTCCAAAGTCTATACGGTTGCTATTAAGTGCTATTAAAAGTGCAATAGCCAAATCAAAATGACTTCCTTGTTTTTGTAAATCACTAGGAGATAGGTTGATTGTTATTTTAAGTGGGGGAAACTCAAAGTCGTTGTTTAAAAGAGCAGCTTTGACTCTTTCTTTAGACTCTTGTATAGCGGAGTTACCAAGTCCTACTATAGTAAAAGAGGGTAAACCTTTTGTAAGTGTGCCTTCAACTTCAACTATATTTGCATCAATCGCATTTAGTGTGGCACACTTAATTAGTTTCATACTACTCTCCATTAAGTTTTTATTGATTTTACAATAGTAAAACTTAATATTGAATAATATTATTATTTATTTTATAGTTTTTTTGCTTTTTGCTCTTTTTTATACTCTTTTTCAAACTTTTTTCGTTTGATGATTGAGAGTTTTTCTATAAAAAGATGTCCTTTTAGATGATCCATCTCATGTTGCCAAGCTACGGCTAAAAATCCATCACACTCCATTTTTTTAGAAGCACCATATCTATCTTTATACTCTACAACTATATGATTTGCTCTTTTTACATCTTCATAAAACCCTGGTACACTTAGACATCCTTCTGTAAATACAACCTCACCATCTTTATGTGTTATAATAGGATTGATTGCTTCTATAAGATCTTCTTGTTTTTGTTCATCGTTTTCATCAGGTAAAGAGATAAGTAAGATGTTTTTTGGTACAGCTATTTGTATAGCTGCTAAACCTACACCATTACTTGCTATCATAGTATCCCACATATCATCAAGAAGTGTATGAAGCTCCCCATCAAAGAGTTCTACATCAGTAGAGACTGCTCTTAAAAGTTTATTTGGATATGTAATTATTTCTCTAATCATTGATGACTCGTTATAACCTCATCTACCAAACCGTAGTTTTTTGCTTCACTAGCACTCATAAAAAAGTCTCTATCTGTATCTTTTTCTATCACCTCTAAGGCTTGTCCTGTTTGAGATGATAGCATTTGATTTAACATATTTTTAAGTCTTTGTATCTCTTGAGCTTGGATTTGTATATCAGTAGCTTGTCCTCTAGCTCCACCTAGTGGTTGATGTATCATTATTCTACTATTTGGTAAAGAGTATCTTTTGCCTTTTGCTCCACTACTAAGCAAAAAAGCTCCCATTGAAGCAGCTTGTCCTATACAAATAGTACAAACATCTGGTTTGATATAATTCATAGTATCATAAATACTCAATCCACTAGTTATTACTCCCCCTGGAGAGTTGATATAAAAGTAGATATCCTTTTCTGGATCTTCAGCTTCCAAAAATAGTAATTGTGCTACTATACTTGAAGCAACAGCGTCATTTACTTCACCGCTTAGCATTACAATTCTATCTTTTAAAAGCCTAGAATATATATCATAGCTTCTTTCGCCTCTTCCTGTTTTTTCTACAACATAAGGAATATAACTCAATCTCTGTCCTTTTAATTTATAATTATTTTTCTATTTTACTATCAAGTAGTTTTGTTATTACCTTATCTTCAATCATTGACATTTTTATAGCTGGTAAATACCCACTTTGACTATAGTATTTAACAAAATCTTGTGGATTTTGTCCCATCATAATAGCTTCATAATAAAGTGTTTGTTGAATCTCTTGATCACTAACATCAATATTTTCTGCTTTTGCTAAAGCATCTATTATAAATGTAGCTTTTACACTATTTTGTGCATCTGGAGTTACTTTTGCTCTAAGTGCTTCTATCTCTTCTTTGTTATCTCTTAGTTTATTTAAAGCCTCTTCATCTAAAGATCTAACTTCGTTATTTAAAGCTACGTTGATCTCTTGTTCTACTACGTTCATAGGTAGATCAAAATTAATAGAAGCTATTAGAGCATCAAGATATGCAGGTTTTAACTCTTCATTATATAGTTTACTTAGTTTTTCTGATTTTAGTTGATCTTTTACTTTCTCTTTTAGAGCTTCTAGAGTTATCTCTTTATCATTTGGCATTACTTTTTTAGCCAACTCATCGTTTAACTCTATTTCGCCTCTTTGTTGGATCTCGTGTAGAGTTACTTTAAATGTAGCCTCTTTTCCAGCTAGGTTTTTTGCTTGGTATTCTTGTGGAAATGTTACAACTATATCTTTTGTTTCATCATATTTCATACCAATCATTTGATCTTCAAAACCAGGGATAAAGCTACCACTTCCAATTTCTAGTGTATATTGATCTGCTTTACCACCTTCAAAAGCCTCTCCATCAACAAAACCTTCAAAATCAATAACAGCATAATCTCCACTTTTTAAAGCTCTTTTTCTAGCAATCTTTTCTAAAGGTGCAGATTTTGATGCCATAAGCATAACTCTATCTTCTACCTCTTTATCATTTACATCTGTCTCTTTTACTTCTGGAAGTAGTGCTTTATAATCACCTAAATCGATATTTGGTTTAATAGAAAATCTAACCTCAACATCTATTTTACCATCTTCTTTTTTCTCATATTTTGTAACAATAGGCTCACCTATTACATCTTGAGGATCTATACTTAGATCTTTAATAGAATCAGCAAAAAGTACTCTTAAAGCCTCTGCTTGTGCATCTTGCTCTAGTCTTTCTCCATGGATTTGTTTCACTACAGATACAGGTACTTTACCTTTTCTAAAACCTGAAATATTTGCAGACTTTGAAAGTTGTTTTGCCACCTTATTTAGGTTTTTATCCAAAGTCTCTTTAGTAATTGTAGCTACTACATTTGCATTTGCACTATTTACTCTTGTTGCTTTAAACTCCATAAAAAATATCTCCAATAAATTAAATTTTCATTATTCTAGCAAAAACTTTCTTAAAAAGCCCAATTGTCATTTGGCTATAGATTTAGCTAGATTTATTAAGTTTTCATCCCATTTTGGATTGAGAGGACTTACTTTGATTACATCTATTTTTAGCTCTTTTGCTATTATATTTGCACTTTTATCTGAAAACTCTGGTTGTGTAAAAATAGCTCTTATATTTTGCTCTTTTGCTTCATCAATAAGCTTAGCCAAAGATGATGGTTTAGGTTCTTTACCCTCTACTTCTACAGCTATTTGTACAAGTCCATACTCCTTTGCAAAATATCCAAAGGCAGGATGAAATACCATAAATTTACTATTTTTTGGAGTATTTTGTAAAATATCTCTTATCTCTTTATCTACAGAGATTACTTTTTGAATAAATACCTCATAATTTGCTTGATATTTAGCTTGATTTACTTGATCAGCTTCAATCAAAGCATCAACTATATTTTTTGCTATTTGTTTAATATTTTCTAAGCTTGTCCAAATATGTGGATCTTTTCCATCTTCATCTTCGTCATCATGATCATGGTGATGATCTTTATGCTCTTCGTCGTGATGATGATGTTCAATCATATCTATTTTTTCTATACCTTTTGTAGTATCTATGATTTTAAGATTTTTATTTTGGTTTTTAAATTTATTTAGCCAAACGTTTTCAAACTCAACACCCATAGCAAAATAGATCTCTGCACTATTTAACTCTTTCATTTGTGAAGGTTTTGGCTCATATGAATGAGGTGAACTTCCAGGTAGCACCATAACACTCACATTTACCAAATCACCACCTATAGCCTCTACAAAGCTTTTTTGTGGGACAATACTTACTATTGTATTTACTTTTGCTTGTAAGGATGTAGCAAATAATACAAATCCAAAAACTACTATTTTAATAAAATTCTTCATATATCTCCTATATACCGCATAATGAGCCATCACTAGAAATACAAAATCCTTTTTTGATATACTCAACTGCTTCATCAATATCATCTGTTATTAAATAAAGATCTAAATCTGTTTCTGCTATATATTTATGTTTAATCAAAACTTTAAAAAACTCTTCTAGTGGTTCAAAAAACTCTTTTCCAAATAAAACTATAGGAAATCTTCCTATTTTTTTGGTTTGAACCAATACTAAAGCCTCAAAAAGTTCATCTAATGTACCAAAACCACCTGGCATTACTATAAAGGCAACAGAGTATTTTAAAAAACATACTTTTCTAGTAAAAAAGTATTTAAACTCTATAGGAATATTTACATAAGGATTTACTTTTTGTTCATGAGGAAGCTCTATATTTAAACCAACTGAAACTTCAGCTCCTTTGTTTCCAGCTTCCATAATACCACCACCACCACCTGTGATAATAGAGTAACCTTGACTTGATAGTTTAGCTGATAACTCAACTGTTTTTTTGTAATAGTAGTCATTTGTAGGAGTTCTTGCACTTCCAAAGATAGAAATTGCTGGTGGAAGATCATTTAACTCTTCAAAAGCATCTGTAAAATCTGCTAATATTTTGAACATTCTCCATACATCTCTATCTGTTGCTTTATTGCTTAAAAATTCATCCTGCAAACTTAATGTTTTATTTATAACAAAATTGGTTTTTGTCATTTGTAAGTTCCTTTGTGTTTATATTTTCAATCTAAATGACACTGCAATACTGTTTTGTTTGGGTCTGTTAAGTACTCATATCCACTATATAATGTATATATTCCAAACAATATAACTGCGATGCTTGCGAATTTTATCATAATATTTCTAAAACTTGATTGTTTAAATAAACCTACAAAAAAACCTAAAGAAAAAAGTGCTGGTATTGTACTAATACCAAAAACAAACATTACAACTCCACCCCAAAAGGCACTAGCTGTACTAGCAGCGGTTATAGCAAAAAAGTAAACAAAACCACAAGGCAAAAGACCATTTAGCATACCAAGTAAAAAGAAACTAAATAAAGTATCATTGTGAAGTAAGCTTCTAAAACTTTTTTGGTACCATGAGCTTTTTGAAACATTGTGTTCTATCAATGTAAGAAATCTAATCTTTCCTATAAGAGAGAGTCCAGCTAAAATCATAAATAATCCAGCAATAAAGAGTAATATTCCATTGGTAGTATTTGAAAATGCTATAGCCCCACCTAAAAAACCAAATAAAACCCCTAGTAATGTATATGTAAGAACTCTACCAAAAGAGTAGGTAAGATGGGCAAAAACTTGTCTAGTTTTACTCCAAGTATTGCCTATTTTTGTGCTTGAATATGCCATAACAATACCACCACACATTCCTATACAATGCCCAAAAGAACCAAGAAATGCTATAGTAATAATAGATATAAGACTAACTGTTTGCATCAATATTTACTTGATTCTTTTAAAAATTTAACATAAGCAGGATTTGCCATATTTTCACCTCGTAATGTTCTTTCTGTCATAGTGTCAAAGTCAATAAAACCCTTTTGTTTTTCATAATATGCTCCAAAACCATAATTCATAGGAGTAATCTCATCTACACTATAAAAAGCATTTTGAGCCTTAACCCAATCTTTTTTGTCTATAGCCCAAACCCAGATAACCGCCTCTTTACAAAAAGGTTTTTCACATAACCAATTTATCATACTTCCATGATCATGAAAAAACCAAGTTTTCCCCTCAGGAGAGATCACTTGAGATGCATATGTAGTATCTTCGATATCCATACCACAATCACTATCTTGATAGATTGCACCCACCATTTCAATAGGAGTTTTTGATAAATTACCCTCTACAACAACTACTGTTTTTTCATTACCGTGGCTTATTACTATAATAAGCCCGATAACAAAGAAAAAAACAGCTACAAATAAAACTTTTAATAAAATATCTTTCATTTTATAAAAACACCCCAATTTATAAAAAAGATATTATACACTATTTATCTAAACCAAAAACTAAATCTTTTGTAACTTCATTAAATTTTAATATATTTTTGCCACTATAATGTTTACTAAAGTTTTGTGCATCTTCTTTTGTTTTAAAAGGAATAAGCTCTTTCCCCATAGGTCCATATACTGTTGAGCCTACTACAAAAAATGCATCTTTTGCATTGATTTTATCAAGTGTATAATAATCAGTAACTTCAATAGCTACAAAATCATCCATACTATAATCATGTGCATACGCTGATGATTGGAATATAAATTTAAACATATCTTTTACACCATCATAAAAAAACTCTTTACCATCTTTTTGTGTTGTTTTTGCAGCCCATTTTGGATATTTGGATACAAACATACCACATACTGGACATTTTGCATGATCAGGAACTACAATAGGATTTATTTTATGCATTTGATGTCCACTTCTTATATGATTGACATAAGCAATCAATGCCAATCTATCATCATCTTTTAGTTTAGGACAACTACTATCTACACTTTTTCTTACTTCATCAAAAGAGTTTAAATTCTCTATTTTTAACTCTTTACATACTCTACTATGTATATTTTCTCCTCTTTTTAGGAAGTTTTTATCTTGTTTTGTTTTGATAGAGATATTTATCTCATCATTTTGTCCATAGTTTTTTTCAAAGTTATTTAGTTTTATATCCCAAACATAAAGTGCCAAAGCTTGAAGTTGTCCATCATTTAGATCCTCTTTGCAAACTTTTTCTTTTGCTATTAAAGCTTTTAGTTCACCTATACCATGAGCATGTAAAGAATCTAGCTTTTTAGTATCACACATTGTTTGATATATTTTTTCACCATTTTTATACATACCTGAGCTTCTTTTATTTTGAATCATAGCTATATCTTTTGCAAAATCTTCCAAAGAGATAGCATATGCCTCATCAAAACTCTTCATTTCTCCACCATTTGTATTTAAAAACTCTAATGCTTCATCTAAGCTTTCAAAAGCATATTGACTCATCATACTCATAGTACCTGGTTTTTGACTACCTACTACATAGTAAGCTTTTTTTGCATCTATCATCTTTAGTGAGTTAGTATCAACTACTAAGATTTCATCTATAGTATCTTTTTTATTCTTTAAAACACCAAGTTCCATCTCTTCTACTAGACAATGAATACTACAATATTGTCTATGTGAACCATCTTTAAGTTTAACCGCATGTCCTGTTTTATAAAATTTTGGTAAATTCATCCCACAATTTGGACAATAAAGCTTACTATCCCCACTTTGTAATAGTTTAGCTTCATTAGGCTCTACACTTTGAAACATCTTGTCCATATTTGCATAAGCAAAAGTAGTAATAGCCACAAATAGAGCTATTATAAGTTTTCTAGCCATCTTTTATCTCCTTGTTTTTATATCAAGTCAATTATATAGAGTTTGTGTTAAGTATCTGTTAAATTGGGAGTATTTTACTCATTTCTAAGTACATCAAGAACATCTATTTGAGTAGCTTTATGTGCAGGATAAATAGAGGCTAAAAAAACTATTACAATAGATCCAAACAGTATCATAAAAAAATCACTTATAGCTAGTTCTAAAGGTAGTTTAGAAGTACCATATACATCAGCAGGTAAAGATATAATATCAAACTTATCTAAAATAAACATACCTCCAAATCCTAAAATAATACCCAAAACAATACCACCAATACCTATAATCATACCTAGTTTTAAAAATATAGATCTTATCTCTTTTTGGGTAACTCCCATACTAAGCATCAAAGCTATCTCTTTTCTTCTACTCATAACAGTCATTAAAAGAGAGCTTATGATATTGAGTGAGGCTATTAGTATAATAAGCATTAAAACTATAAATAAAGCTCTTTTTTCTAGCTCCATTGCAGCAAAAAAGTTACCATTTTGTTGCCACCAGCCTATAACACCTACATCAAAAGGTAGGATGCTTTTTAGTTTTTCTATATCATTAAAGGGATCTTTTGAATATATATGAATACCATCATAAATATTTGGATTTTTATCCAAAATAGAAGCAAGAGCTTCTATAGATGTATAGATATAGGCATTATCATAAGCATTAAGTCCAGATTTGAAACTACTAACTATATCAAATCTTTTCATTTTTGGCATCATTGAAAATCCATTTGGAGAGATATTTGTAAAGTATAGAGTAACTTTACTCTCTCCATCATAAGAAAAAAGATTTTGTTTAATACCATTGCCTACTATTAGATCAAACTTTTTAAGCTCTTTATTTTTTATTGCCTCTTTATAGATAGAGTTTACTAAAGACTCTTTTTGGCTATCAACTCCAAAAACAACACCCCCAGCCATTTTGCGGTTGTGTTCGGCTATGGCTTGTGTTGAAATATATGGTGAAAAAATAAACTCTGGAAACTCTTTTTCAAGTACAACAAGAAGCTCTTTATTTACACTATCCTCTATTTTGGGATAGATACTAAGAGGATAGTTCATAGTAAATAGTTTTCGCTCAAACTCCTTTTGGGTACCATTCATAATAGCCATAGTTAAAATAAGTACCATTATACCAACACTTACACCAATAAAAGCCAAAATCCCACTTATACTTATAAATGGGTTTGTCTTATCAAATCTTAGATATTTGAATATTATATAGTTTATAAACTTTTTATTCATCTGTTATTTGGCTAATACTCCTCTTTTAGGGCCACTTACACCACAACACTGTTTGTATTTTTTGCCACTTCCACAAGGACAAGGATCATTCCTTGCTATCTTTTTTTCAAAAACACTACTTGATTGGATATTTGTTTGAGATATTTTAGTGCTTTCTTCTAGATCATGAACAATATTATCTAATACCTCTTTTTCTCTTTTTTCATCTTGAAGTTTGATAGAAAAAAGTACTTTTACAATCTCTAGTTTTATAGAGGCTATTAACTCCATAAACATATTGTAGCTCTCTTTTTTATACTCTACTAGTGGATCTTTTTGGTTATATCCTCTAAGCCCTATACCAGTTTTTAGTGTATCCATAGAGTATAGATGATCTCTCCAAGCATTATCTAGGATTTGAAGATAGAGGATTCTTTCGATTTCACTTCTTTGCTCAGGAGCTGCTAGGCTCATTTTGTCATTGTATTTACTTAGTAAAATATCTGTTAAGATTGAGTTAAGTTCCAAATACTCTTCACTTTTTAGCTCATCTTGACTTATATCTAAGTTAAGCTCTTCTTTGATTTTTAAGATTAAGCCCTCATAGTTAAACTCTTCAGCACTCATACCATCAATAATATCAAATCTAGCCAATAAATCATTGACATATTCAGTGATATTTTCTTCTATTTTATCTTTGATATTGAAATTGGTATTTAAAAGCTCATCTCTAAATGTATATATAACTCTTCTTTGTTTATTTGCTACATCATCATACTCTAATAGATGTTTTCTACTCTCAAAGTGAAGTGCTTCTACCTTTTTTTGAGCATTTTCTATAGCTCTTGTAACCATTTTTGACTCTATATGTTCACCTTCAGCTATACCAATTCGCTCCATAATAGTTTTGATTCTATCACTTCCAAAGATTCTAAGAAGATTATCTTCCAAGCTTAGATAAAATTGCGATTCACCCACATCTCCTTGTCTTCCACTTCTTCCTCTTAGCTGGTTGTCTATTCTTCTACTTTCATGTCTTTCTGTACCTATAATAGCTAGTCCACCTAGCTCTTTGATATCATCACTAATCTTTATATCAACACCACGTCCAGCCATATTGGTAGCTATAGTAACAGCCCCTTTTGAACCTGCTTGAGCTATGATTTCTGCTTCTTTATCATGTTGTTTTGCATTGAGTACTGTATGAGGGATTTTCTCTTTTTTTAAGATAGAGTGTAAAACTTCACTCTTTTCTATAGATGCTGTTCCTACTAAAACAGGTTGTCCTTTTGTGTGAAGTTCTTTGATTTTTTTGCAAACTGCATCAAATTTCTCTTTTTCACTTTTATATACAAGGTCATTTTTATCTACTCTTTTAATAGGTACATTTGTAGGAATAGAGACAACATCAAGGTTATATATTTGAGCAAACTCTGTTGCTTCTGTTTGAGCAGTTCCTGTCATACCTGATAGTTTATTGTACATTCTAAAGTAGTTTTGAAATGTTACATCAGCTAGTGTTTGAGACTCTTCTTGGATTTTGACTTTCTCTTTGGCTTCAAGTGCTTGGTGCAAACCATCGCTAAATCTTCTTCCTTCGCTAAGTCTTCCTGTAAACTCATCAACAATAATAACTTGGTTTTCTTTTACAACATAATCAACATCTTTTGTAAATAGATAGTTTGCTTTTAGAGCTTGATCAAGATAGTGAGATAGTTTTGCATTTTCTAGTGAGTATAGATTGTCCACATCAAAAAGCTTTTCTGCATTTTTTATACCATCTTCTGTTAGTAGTATAACTCTATTTTTTTCATCAACCGTAAAATCCCCTGTAGTTTTTACTGGTTCATCAGGTCTTTTTGGCTCAATCCTCTCACCTCTTACTAAAGCTTGTGCTACTTTGTTGGATTGTTCATAGTCACCACTTCTTGTATTGGTTGGACCACTTATAATAAGTGGAGTTCTAGCTTCATCTATTAAAATAGAGTCCACTTCATCAACTATAACAAAGTTATGCTCTCTTTGAACTTTTTCTGTAAGGCTATATTTCATATTATCTCTTAGATAATCAAATCCAAATTCGTTGTTTGTACCATATAATATATCACAGTTGTATTGAGCTTTTTTGTAGTTTTCATCATACATACCACTTGTAATAACTCCTACACTATATCCCAAAAAGTTATATAAAGGTTTAAGATCACTAGCATCTCTTGAAGCTAGGTAGTCATTTACTGTTACTACATGAACACCCTTACCGCTCATAGCATTGAGTGCAGCAGCCAAAGTAGCAACCAAAGTCTTACCTTCACCTGTTTTCATCTCTGCTATATTGCCATCGTGTAAAACCATAGCACCTATTAGCTGAACATCGTGATGTCTCATACCTAGTGTTCTTTTTGATGCTTCTTTAGTAATAGCAAAAGAGTCTATTAAAGCATTGTCAAGCTTTTTTGAGCCATCTTTAACGCTTTGTTTAATCTCTTCAAATTTTTCTTTAAGTTCATCGTCGCTTAAGCTAGAGTAATACTCTTCTTTAGAATTGATTTGAGTAACCACTTTTTTGTATTTTTTGACCATTTTATCATTTTTGGTACCAAAAACCTTAGTTATTAAACTTACCATAAAACTATCCCTTTTTTTTTATCATAACATTATAGCTATTATGATAGTATTTGCTTTAGATTATACCAAATAAAACTTTAAAAGGAATCTATTTTGAAAAAAATTCTTATCATTTGTATTATGTTTTCAAATATCTTTGCTATGGATAGTATTAAAAGCTTTTCTTCTGATTTTATACAAGAAATAACAAAGCACCAAGAGACAAAAGTAGAGTATAAAGGAAATATAATAATAGCAAATAACTCTCATATAGCTTGGTTTTATACCTCACCACTAGAAAAAAGTATCTATATTATAAAAGATGAGGTTGTGATTATAGAGCCTATGATAGAGCAGGTAATCTATACAAATCATCATGTTCAAATAGATCTTTTAGAGATATTAAAAAAAGCATATCATATAAAAAAGGATTTTCAAGAGATAGTTGAAGCTACTACATATAGTATAAAAGTAGATAAAGAGGGTAAAATAGAAAAGATTAGTTATATAGATGAGTTTGAAAATAGTGTTAATATAAATTTTTTTAATACTATATACAACAAAGATATCGATATGACGCTTTTTGAGTATAATATCCCTGATGAATATGATATTATTTATAAATAGTCGTGTAATTAAAAGGATTTTTAAACACTTTACAAGTAAATATTTACTACAATAACACCAAGGTATAACAGACAACAGCTTGATATTCAAGAGGAAAGTCCGAGCTGCAGTGAAGCAAGGCTTCATTTAACGAATGACTGGAGTAATCCAAGGGATAGTGCAACAGAAAGGAAACAGCCACTTATGTGGTGATGGTGAAAGGGTAGTGTAAGAGACTACCAGACTTTTGAGCAATCTTAAGTGCTATGTAAACCCAGCTTGCAGCAAAAACGATATGGTATAAGCTTCACATTTTTGTCGTTTGCATGAGTTTTAAAGTGATTTAAAACCTTAGATAAATTGTTGTCAAATACAAAACTCGGCTTATAGTTATACCTTTTTTATCAATAAATATTAAGAGTCCAAGTTTTAATACAAAAACCCAAAAATCCAAAGTGGAACTCTATTTTTAAATCCTTGTTCTATATCATCACTTACTACAAAAGAGTTTTCTAAATCTTTTATTTGTTGAAAGCTTTTATTTCTTCCACCTATTTCAAATGTATATTTCTCTTCACAATAAAAATCTGCTATTTTACTAGCATATATACCCTTTTGATTTAATGTTTGATTGTTTTTATAGTAATTGTCTAATTGATTTAAGAAAAAAGTTTCTCTTAAATTACCAATATCAGGCTCTTTTGTGTACATAAGATTTGTATTGGCTAGATAAATCTTTTGTGGTTTATCTATATTTTTAAGAGATTGTGAGTTTTGCATTAAAAGTTTTAAAAGTCCACTATCTTCAAGTTTGGATAGATAATCTTTCAAAGTTCTATCATCACTTATATCAGCACTTTTTTTAAGTTCACTTAAATTTGGCTCAAATGGCACACTTCTTATAATCGAGGCTAGAAGAGACTTTATCTTTTTAATAGTAGTTCCATTTAACTTAGGATAAATATAAAGCAAATCACTCTCAATAGTTACATTTATATTTTGCTGTAAAGTTTGAAAAAAGAGTATCTCATTTGGAAGTGACAAAAAGTATGGGTAGTAACCAAATCGTAAATAGTCTTTAAAAAGTGGGATTATCTTTTGCCCTTTTTCTTCAATTTGCTTTAAAATATCGTTTGAAATATCTATATGATTTTTTAAAATCTCCTCAACAGTATAGCTTTTTAGTTTATAATCATAATGAAGTTCTAAAAACTCTCTAAAACTCATACCAACCATCTCATAAACTATTGCTCTTCTACTTAAATCATGGCTTCCTTGATTTATTTGTAGTGCTGAACTTCCTGTTGCTATTACTTTTATATGTGGAAATCTATCATAGATATTTTTTAATCCAGCAGACCAGTTAGAATATTTATGTATCTCATCAAAACATAAAAGTTTCCCACCATTTAAGGAAAATTCTTGGGCAATTTCTATCATAGTATATTTTGCATTTATCTTTATATCATCTAAATTTACATATAAAGCTGTTTGATTATTGTAGTTTTCCATAATATATTGAGCTATAGTTGTAGTTTTTCCAACTCCTCTTGAGCCTAAAATTATGGATAATCTATGCTCTAATTTCTTTGTATTTATAAAGTATCTTTTATATTTTAGATTATTTATAGATATATATTCTCTACTTTTTATAAATAATTCTTCTAACACTAAAGCTCCTTATATGTAATATATTACAATTATAGCAGAACTTTTTATGTAATGCAATACATAAAAGTAATTAAATCTTATCTATATAGTGCTTTAAACGTTGATTTTATAGTTCTACTTTTTTTATACAATCTTCACTTAGCTCTATTTCTTTATTATCTATAAGTGTAGTTAGTGCTTTTTTATATGCTTTTTTACTTAAACCAAACATATCTTGTATCTCTTGACTTGAGCTTTTATAAGTAAGGTTGATATGGTTATTGTTTTGTTTTAAAATATCTAATATTTTTTGAGTATCATTTTGTAGATTACTAGAACCAGTTAGTCTTAGTGATAGATCTATTTTACCATCACTTCTTATATTTTTGATAAACCCTCTTTTTTTATCACCAATTTTTATCTCTTCAAAAACATCACTATAAAATAGAAGTGAATCATAAAGGTTATTAACTATAGCACTATATCCAAGATCTCCTTTTTTATAGACTAAAAGCTCAACTTCTTGGTTTTTATATAGGTTTTTTGTATTGCTTGATAGATATTTGGCAAACTTATGATCTCCAAAAATTCTATTTGTTTTTTCATCTAAGCTTACTCTTAAAACAGTTTTCATTCCTTTTTTAAAGGCTATTTTTTGTTTTGATTTTGGAACAAATAGATCTTTAGGTAAACCCCAATCAACAAATGCTCCAAAAGAGCTTAGATCTACTACTTCAAAATAAGCAAACTCACCAACTTTTGCTTTTGGTAGGCTTGTTACGGCTACTGCTCTATCTTGAGAGTCTGTATAAACAAAAACATCTAAAACATCACCTATTTTCATATTGTTTGTGATATAACTATTTGGTAAGAGTACTTCTTGTAAATCTTTTGAACATAAATAAAATCCATTATCAGTTTGTCTATTGATTAGAAGTTTATTTATATATCCTATTTTTATTGTTTCATTCATTTGTTGTTCTTGCTAATTTAAGTTTACTTTTTGATTTAATAGTATGATTTATATTTTCAAAAAGTGCTGTTTGTGTTGCTATAGGGTTGATATATAGTATTGATTCATCAAAAACTATTTGAAAAATAGCTAAATATGGTATTTTAATAACACTTCCAAAGTTTTCTTTACCAAAACCAGCTTCAAACTCCAAATAATCCTCATATGTATGCAAAGATTCAAATGTATAACCAGCCAACATAAAAAGAGGAAAAGGAGGCAATTTAGACTCTATTACCTTTGGTAGCTTGGGAGTAAAGCTAAGAGAGGCTATATTTGCAGTTATAGAAAACTCAACATTTTCTTTGATTAAAAACTCAATTATCTCTTTTATCTGTTTTTTTATAATATGTTGGTAATCACTATTGTTTATAATATCTAAAATCATAATATCTCCACCTTATCTAAAATATCAAAACCAATCATAGCATTTAAAAGAGCTATTTTAGAAGCACTATATAAATCATCTATAGATATCTCTTTGGTTTTTAATAAACCTTGATCTAAATATTTTGCCCTTATTGTACCATATAATAGTGGAGTTTTTGGTGTAAACCACTCATTATTTATAAAAATTGCTATATTTGCTATAGATGTATCTGTTACTAAACCATTTTTAATGATGACTATATCATCACAATCTTCTTTTTTGCTATAACAAGAGTCTATTATATCTCTATTTAGATATTTATATGGATAGTGTATAGAGTTATTTTCTATTAATTTTAGAGTTTTTATACTTTTTTTTATATATGGAGTGAACTCTATAGACTCTATTTTACTACTACTATAAATAAGCTTACATTTAAGTAGCTCTTTTGAAGGGGGTTTTATAAACTCTTTTAAATCAATAGCTGTATTACATCCAAAAAGCTCTTTTTTACTTTGGTTAAATCTAATATTATGATATTTTAGATTGTGTATATTAAAATTTTCACATTTTATGGTTTCAAAAAGTAAACTCATAAATAAACCTTAGCCAAAAGCTCTTGATACTCATCTATTAGCTTACTATCTAGTGTGATTCCCCCACCACTTTTATATATAAGCTTATTTTCTTTTTTTTCTATATATCGTATCAAAACACCACTATCAAAACTTTTCCCATCAAAATATCCAAAAATACCACTATAAAAACCTCTATCGTAGTTTTCAACTCTTTTTATAATATCTATAGTGCTTTTTTTAGGAGTTCCTGTTATAGATCCTGCTGGAAGTAGTTTATCTAGAATATCTCCAATATTTTCTTGCCATTTTGGATCTAAAGTTCCTTTTATCTCTGAACTTACTTGATAGAGTTTACCTTTATTTGTCTCAACTTCATCAATATATCTAAATTTAAGTACTTTAACATCTTTTGAGACCATAGATAGATCATTTCTTAAAAGATCTACTACCATAGTATGCTCTGCTAGTTCTTTTGGATTTTCTAGGAGTTTTTTTTTGGCATCTTTTATAGAGGCTTTTATAGTACCTTTCATAGGGTAGGTAAAGATTGCATTATCTACTATTTTGATAAATCTCTCAGGTGAAAAGCAAAGAAATTTATCTTTATAAAGAAGTTTAAATTTGGCTTTTTTTATATAATAAATCTCTTCTAAGTTTAAATTACTTTTTATTATTGTTGGTGCTGTTAAATTTAAAAGATATGTATTTCCTTGTTTGATTTGATCTATAACTTGATTAAACTTTTCTTTATACTCTTGTAGGCTAAGAGTGTTTACAATCTCAAAATCTATACTTTTATTTATATAAGGAGTAAAAGAGCCTTCTATATCAAAAAGTATTTCATTAGACTTTAAGGGATTAGTAATAATATCAACTATTTGTTTATCATAACTAATAACAACCAAAAATGGTGTTTTAGCTTTACCCAGATTATTGAGTTTATTGATAATATCTTTATTTATACTTAACACCAATCATACCACAAAAGTTATTGCCATCATAAAACTCTACTCTAAATATAGTATCATCTTTATTAACAGCAAATCTTTGTATAATATCCTCTTTTTTAACAACAATATCATCTTGGCTAGGTTTTTCTTTGCTAACTGAATCTATTACAAGTCCTATAACATTTACTCTTATACCATCTTGATGAATAACTTTAAAATCTTTTTCTACTTCAACTATTTCACCAAACTTTACATCTTGAAGTTCTCCATCAAGCTCCATTTTAGCTCCATTTATCTCACAGTTAAAGTCAAAATATTGTGGGTAAATAGAAGTTACTTTAAAATGCCCAATATGAACATCATAATATCCATTTTGTTTAATAACAGTACCTAAGGGGTGAGAAAACTCTATTAAATTATCGTCACCATTATCTGGTTTTTTCATAGGTACAAATCTAATAGCACCTTTTACATCACTTAAGTTTAGTGTAAATCTATTATTGATTTTGATAGTTCCAAACTCTTCTATACTTTTTTGAATGGCATCTCGCTCTAGTTCTATGTTTTTGCTATATTCTATACCCATAACTTGCATCAAAGCCTCAAAAGATCTTAGTTGATAGATAACTTTTAGATCAAGTTCTGTTATGTTTTTGCTAGTTTCTACTGCTATTGCTGGTTTTAGGTTTGTTATAGCAAAATATGTCAAAGATTGTTGCATCTGTTCATCTATCTCTTTGGTTTTTGTGTTTTTTACATTAAATGTATGATGATTTTCTAGTAAATCTTTATTTAATATTCTCTCCATCTTAGTGGTAATCTCATCTAAGTTTCCAAACTCTATATCTTCTATCTTTTTTTGATCTATTATATATGATTGTCCCCAAGCTGATGGGTTAAATATTGCACTTTCCCATTTGTGCCTATAAAATCCTCTTCCATCATGAAGATTGGATACAAAAGAGACTTCAGGTAAAGTTATAATCTCTTTTATTTTTTTGATATGGTTAAAATCTGGATCATCTTCATCAACAGCGGCAAACTTTCTATTCATATCTCCATAAATCCCTCTTCTAAATCGTATCAAACTATCAAAGTTTAGATTAGGTACTACATAAACTGAACCTTTTGTAATATTATAATGCTTAAGCATCAATGTTGGAGCAAAATATCCTCCTGGTTCATCACCATGAATACCCCCTATAATAAGCAAAGTAGGGGCATTTGGAGAGCCTTGCATTTTGTATAGTGTAAAATCTCTCTCAGCAGACAACAAGAGTTGGACTGATACAATCAATAGTATAAAAAACCTAGTCAAAATAGTTTACCTTTTCGTTAAAAAATAATATGACTGTTATTTTATAACACTCTTACTTAATTTATCTTTGAACAAACTAATTTTAATCTTTTTTGTTGTATAATATCGTAAAATCTTGCATATAATAAGGATAAAAATGTTTGGATTTGGAAAAAAGTTAAAAGAGTATGATGTCGATCACATGGATCTATCAAAAATGCAGTATGCAAAGATATCTACAGATAATGGAGATATTTGGCTTAAACTCTTTGCCAAAGAAACCCCTATAACTGTAGCAAACTTTGCTACTTTAGCAAATGATGGTTTCTATAATGATCTAAAGTTTCACAGGGTTATTCCTGGATTTATGGCTCAAGGTGGATGTCCGCAAGGTGATGGTAGAGGTGGCCCAGGGTGGGCTATAAAATGTGAAACAGATAAAGATAAACAGATACATAAAAAAGGAAGTTTATCTATGGCTCATGCTGGTAAAAACACAGGTGGGAGTCAGTTTTTTATCTGTTTTGTACCTTGTCCACATCTTGATGGCGTTCATACAGTATTTGGTGAGATTGAAAAAGATGACAAGGATAGTTTTATAGCTTTAGATGCTATAGGACAAAACGATAAAATCAACTCAATAGAGATTTTTGAAACAAAATAAAGGTAAAACAATGCAAAAACCAAAAACAATAGAAGAGATAGCTTTAGCACATCAGTTGAGTTTAGAAGAACTTAAACTTATAAAAGAGATTTTAGGTAGAGATCCAAATCTAGTAGAAATTGGTATATTTTCTGCTATGTGGAGTGAACATTGCTCTTATAAGTCAAGTAAAAAATATCTTCTAAATTTCCCTACAAAAGCACCATGGGTGATTCAAGGGCCTGGGGAGAACGCTGGAGTTATAGATGTTGGTGATGGGTATGCAGCAGTATTTAAGATGGAATCACACAACCATCCAAGTTTTTTAGATCCTTATCATGGAGCAGCAACAGGAATAGGTGGTGTTTTAAGAGATATATTTACTATGGGAGCTAGACCAGTAGCTTGTTTAAACTCTATAAGATTTGCTGGTATTGAAGGAGATAGTGAAGTTGCTAAAACACATAGATCTTTGTTAAAAGGCGTAGTTGATGGTATGACTGATTATGGCAATGATGTAGGAGTACCAACAATAGGCGGAGAGACTAGCTTTGAAGAGTGTTATGCAGGAAACAACCTTGTAAATGCTTTTAATCTTGGCTTAGTAAAAAAAGATGAGATTTTTTATGGTAAAGCTGAGGGTATTGGAAATCCAGTTATTTATGTAGGTGGTAAAACAGGAAGTGAGGGTGTTGGAGGTGCAGTTATGAGTAGTGCATCTTTTGGTGAAGAGAATGAAGCATTAAAACCAAAAACTCAAGAAGGAGATCCACTTTTAGAGAAAAAACTACTTGAAGCTTGTATGGAGATCTTTAAAGCTGATTTGATTATTGGGGTTCAAGATATGGGAGCAGCTGGACTTACTTCAAGCTCATTTGAGATGGCTGGAAGAAGTGGAAGTGGTATGATTATGTATCTTGATAAAGTTCCAGCAAAAGAAGAAAACCTAACTCCTTATCACTTTATGTTAAGTGAAACTCAAGAAAGAATGTTATTTTGTGCAAAAAAAGGGTGCGAAGAGGAGATTATTAATATTTGTCAAAAATGGGAGCTAGATGTTGCTATTATAGGTGAAGTTACAAATAGTGGTAATATGGAGTTGTTTTGGCATGGTGAAAAAGTAGCAGATATACCAATCCAACCAGTAAGTGAAGAAGCACCTTTACTAGATAGACCAATAGCAAAACCAAAATACTTAGAGAGTATTGCAGATATTACTATGGATAAAGAGATTTCAAATAAAGAGGCTTTTGATGAGCTTATTGCAGATATGGAAGTAGTAAACAAAAATTGGATATACTCTAATTTCAAACAAAATGACTCTGTAGTTAAAGCAGCAGGATCACTAGCAGCTAGTTCTATAAAAATCTATGATACAAATAAAGCAATATCAATGAGTAGTGATTGTAATGCAAGATTTTGTTATATTAACCCAAAACTAGGTTCTGCTGCAGCAGTTATGCAAAGTGGTAGAGCTGTGGCTATGAGTGGAGCTAGACCTTTAGCAATAACAGATAATCTAAACTTTGGAAATCCACAAAACCCAGAAGTTATGTGGCAATTTAAAGAGTCTTGTGAGGGTATTTCAGATGCTTGTAAGGCCATGAATACACCAGTAGTAAGTGGAAATGTATCACTTTACAATGAAACAGAAGGTGAGAGTATTTTCCCTACACCAACTATTTGTATGGTAGGGGTAAATCAAGACTTATCTAAAATATTACCAAGTAGTTTTGTAGATAATGGCAATGCTATATATATAGTAGGAGATACAAAATCAGAGTTTGGAGCTTCTTTGTATCTTAAAAAACTATATGGGAAAATAGCAGGAACTCATCCAGAGGTTGATTTTGCAAAAGAGATGAAACTTTGGGATCTTGTAATAAAAGCAAATGAAAAAGGGCTTTTAAAATCTGCAAAAGATATAGGTATGGGTGGTATAGCTATAAGTTTGGCTAAAATGTCTTGTGTAGCAAACAAAGGCATTGATGTAAATGTAGAGTTAGAAAATCCAAAAGATCTATTTAGTGAGAGTTTAAGTAGAGCTGTGGTTGAAGTAAATCCTATCAATGCAAGAGCTTTTGAAGAGTTGGCAAAAGAAATAGGTATAAATGTGCAAAGAGTAGGAACTGTTGGTGGAGATAAAATCAAAATCAATGATATAGAAAAAGATTTAGAAGAAACTAAAGAGATCTATTTTGGTAGATTTAAACAAATAGCGGAACTTGACAACTAAAAGGGGGGTTTTTGAAAAAAAGAGCATTAATAAGCGTTAGTGATAAAAGCGGTATTATAAATTTTGCAAAAGAGTTAGCAACTTTAGGTTATGAGATTATCTCAACAGGTGGGACATATAAAATCTTAAAAGATAACAGTATAAATGTAATAGAAGCAAATGAAGTAACAAAATTCCCAGAGTGTTTTGAGGGTAGAGTCAAAACACTCAACCCTTATATACATGGGGGGATACTTCACAGACGTGATAAAGATTCACATATACAAGAAGCTATTAAGCTAGGTATAGAAAGTATAGATTTAGTATGTGTAAACTTATATCCTTTTAAAGCTACTATAGAAAAAACTGATGATTTTGAAGAGATTATAGAAAATATCGATATCGGTGGACCAGCTATGGTAAGAAGTGCTGCAAAAAACTTTGATAGTGTGATCATAGTTACAGATGTGGCTGATTATGATTTGGTGCTACAAAATCTTAAAAACAATACAAATAGTGTAGAGTTTAGAAGAGATTTGATGATCAAAGCATATGAACATACAGCATCTTATGATAGTATGATAGCAAACTATATGAATAAAAGATTTAAAAACGGTTTTGGAGATAAATCATTTATCGTAGGGAATAAAGTTTTTGATACTAGATATGGAGAAAATCCTCATCAAAAAGGGGCTTTATATGAGTTTGAAAAACATTTTACGGCTAACTTTAATATACTAAAAGGTGAACCAAGTTTTAATAATATGGGTGATATCAGTGCTGCAGCAAAGATAGCTAGTGCTTTTGGTGATGATAACGCTGTATGTATAGTAAAACATGGCAATCCTTGTGGTTTTGCTATAAAAGAGAATCTTCTAGATAGCTATAATGAAGCACTAAAATGTGATCCTATAAGTGCTTTTGGTGGAGTAGTTGCTGTAAATGGTGTAGTAGAGCTAGATCTAGCTAAAAAGATGAATGAGATATTTTTAGAGGTTGTTTTTGCAGCTGATTTTACACCAGAGGCTATAGAAGAGCTTAGTAGAAAACAAAGAATTAAACTTTTTTCTCAAAATAGCAAAAAGCTTATTATGGCAAATGATAAGATAAACTTTAAAATAGTTGATGGTGGTTTTGTATATCAAGATAGTGATAAAGTAAGTGAAGATGAAGTAAAAAATGCCAAACAAGTATCAAAACTTGCTGCAAACAATAGTGAGCTAAAAGATTTAGAGATTGCTTACAAAGTAGCAGCACTTACAAAATCAAACTGTGTAGTTTATGTAAAAGATCAAGCTATGGTAGCAGTTGGTATGGGTATGACAAGTAGGGTAGATGCTGCAAAGGCTGCTCTTAGAAAAGCTGAGGATCTAGGACTTGATGTAAGAGGATCAGCACTAGCAAGTGAGGCATTCTTTCCTTTTAGAGACTCTATAGATGAAGCGGCAAAAGCTGGAGTTAAATCTATCATCGAACCAGGTGGAAGTATCAGAGATGATGAGGTTATAGCTGCTGCTGATGAGTATGAAATGGCATTGTATTTTACAGGAATTAGACACTTTTTACACTAAAGGTTAAAAGCTTATATGAAATTAAAGTATATTATATCAACAAATCTAAAAGTAGCTTCAAGTAGTGAGCCATTATCTAGTATAATAGATAAGATGCAAACTTATAAGATTAGTTCTATTGTTGTAGTAGATGAAGTAAATCATCCTATAGGTATATTTACAGAGTTTGATGCTATTAAAATAGTAGCATCAAGCCTAGATATTGAAAAAACAATGGTTTTTGAGATTATAAAAGAGCAAACAATATTTGTTTTAAATGAAGAGATAGATATATATGAAGCTTTTAGTATTATGCAACAAAAGCATTTTAGACATATAGTTGTAGTTGATGGTAATAATATAGTAAAAGGTATTGCAACTCAAAGTGATTTTTTAAAATATATAGATACAGAAATGCTTATTAAGCTCAAAGTTACAGCTGATGTAATGACACAAAAAGTCTTTTCTTTGACCAAAGAGCGTACTCTTGATGAAGCAGCTAGACTTATGCTTGAAAATAGAGTAAGCTCTTTGATCGTTATAGATGATATCAATAAACCAATAGGCATAGTAACAGAAAGAGATATGGTAAAGTATGCTAGTGCAAAACATAGCCAAATATCTCTTGTAAATGCTATGTCTTCCCCTATACAAACAATTAAAAATAGTGATACGCTATCATCTTGTTTATCTAAGATGGAAGAGCTTAAAATAAGAAGATTAGCAGTTGTAAACAATCAAGAAGAGCTATCTGGTATTATTACAAGACATGATATTTTAAAATCAATCCAAAATAAAAAGATAGAAGTTCTATCACAAACTATTAAACAAAAAAATTACGAACTAGAGATAATCAAAAAACAAGATGAAGAATTAAAGCTTTTGGATGTTGCTTTAAGATCATCAGTAAATGCTGTAGTTATAACTGATATTGATGCAAAGATTTTATGGTGCAATCAAGCTTTTGTAGATCTTACAGGATATAAAGAGCAAGAAGCTATTGGCAAAAAACCAAATGAACTTATCTATTCAGGTAAACAATCACTAGCCTTTTATGAAAAGCTTTGGAATACTATTTTATCCAAGCATAGCTTTAAGGGTGAGATTATCAATAAAAAGAAAGATGGAACTTTATATAATGAAAATCTAACAATAACACCTATATTAGATAGTGACGATAATATTACTCATTTTGTAGCTATAAAAGAGGATATAACAGAGATTAAAAAGCTTCAATCAAGTATAGTTGAAAGTGAAGCAAGGTTTAAAAATCTATTTGATAATGCTCCTTTACCTTATCAAAGTTTAAATGATAAAGGCTTTATAGTTGAAGTAAATAAAGCTTGGTTACAACTTGGTGGATATAAGTATGAAGAGGTGATCAATACTCATATTGCACAGTATCTCAATATAAACAGTGCTAGATTTAATAGTCTTGTACAAAGATTTAAAGCCAATAAAGAGATAAAGCATGAGATTATAGAGTTTATTACTAAAAATAAAGAGATTAAAATCATAGAGTTAAATGGAAGGATGACAGAGGACTATAAGTTAAGTACCTTTTTTACTCATTGCTTACTTACTGATATAACAGAGAAAAAAGAGATGATGGATAAGATTGACTTTATAGCTCACTATGATCCTTTAACATCTTTGCCCAATAAAGTATCACTTTTTAATCAACTAAACCAATCAATCAATAGATCCAAAAAAAACAAGCAAAGATTGGCACTTATGGTAGTTGGAATAGATAGATTTAAAGATATCAATGATAGTTTTGGTCATATTGTAGGTGATGAATTACTAACTTTAGTTGCATCTAAGATTAAAGCTTTTATTAAAGAGTTTGATTATATCTCTAGAGTAAATGGTGATGAATTTGGGATTTTGGTTGAAAATATGGACTCTCAAGAAGATTGTGCTGGTATGGCAAATGAGCTTTTAGGCTCTATTAATGGATCTTATGTATTGAGTAATAATATAAGCGTATATATAAGTTCATCTATAGGTATAGCAGTCTATCCTGATAATGCACTAGATACCCAATCTCTTCTTCAACATGCTGATGCTGCTTTGTATCTAGCAAAAAGAGAGGGTAATGGAAAGTTTAGATTTTATAATAACGAACTTACTCTAAGGGCTAGAAAAAATATAGCTTTTAGTTCAAGTTTACAAAACTCTATAATAAACAATGAATTTATAGTCTTATATCAGCCACAAGTAGATATAAAAAGTGGTAAGATTTTGGGCTTTGAGAGTTTGGTTAGATGGAAGAGTGGATCTAAGATAATCTCACCTATGGAGTTTATAAAACTAGCTGAAGAAAGAGGTTTAATAAGTGGGATTACAGAGTTTGTAGTTAAACAAAGTTGTGAAGATTTGGTTGAGTTTAGAAAACATAGTTGTAATCAAAAACTTAAACTCTCTATAAATGTCTCTAGTATAGAGCTTGATAGTATATATTTTAATAAAACTCTACTAGAAAATATAAAAGAGCATAAGATTATGCCTGAAAATATAGTACTTGAAGTAACTGAATCTATCTTTATCAAAGATATTCAAGGGGCAATCAACACCTTAATAGAGGTAAAAAATAGTGGTTTTTCTATCTCTTTAGATGACTTTGGTACGGGATATTCATCTTTGTCTTATCTAAAGAAAATACCACTTGATATTATCAAAATAGACAAAAGTTTTATAGATGGAATACCTCTAAATAGTGATGATGTACAAATCACAAGAACAATAATCTCCATGGCAAAAAGTCTAAATCTCAAAGTTTTAGCCGAAGGTGTAGAGACAAAAGAGCAGTTGGAGTTTTTGAAAGAAGAGGAGTGTGATTATTATCAAGGGTATTATTTTGCTAAGCCTATAAGTGCAGATGAGATAATACAATTACTGAAAAAGGAAGAAAAATGTGTGGAATAGTTGGCTATTGTGGTTCAAAAAATACTAAAGATTTTTTAATTCAAGGATTAAAAGAGCTTGAGTATAGAGGGTATGATAGTGCTGGTATTGCACTTTTGGGTACAAAAAATATAGAAGTATATAAAGCAGTAGGGAAATTAGTCAATCTTGAAGAGAAGATTTTAAATGAGTGTAAAATATCTTGTGATACAACTCCAGTTGGTATAGGGCATACTAGATGGGCAACACATGGTAAACCAACAGAAGTCAATGCTCATCCACATTTAGGAGAGTACTCTTTTGTGGTACACAATGGTATAATAGAAAACTATATAGAGCTAAAAGAGAGTTTGCTTAGTGATGGTGTTGAGTTTCTTAGTCAAACTGATACTGAGGTGATAGTTCATCTTTTTGAAAAATATTTTAACTCTAGCCATGACGCCGCTGATGCTTTTAAAAAAACCATAGCAGATCTTGAAGGAGCTTATGCAATACTTCTTATTACCCAAAGTGAACAAGATAGAATCTTTTTTGCAAAACATGGTTCACCGATGATAATAGGTAAAAATGAAAATGAGACATTTTTTTCTAGTAGTGATTCACCTTTGATTGGTTATGCAAATGAGGTTGTTTATCTAGAAGATGGTGATTTTGGTGAAGTTACAAAAGATAGTGTAAGTTTTTACAATACCAAAAAGATAATCTGGAATAAACTACAAACATCAAAGCAACTTGCTCAAAAAAATGGATTTAGATATTTTATGGAAAAAGAGATATATGAGCAAAGTGATGTTGCAAGTGATTGTATGCTAGGAAGAATCAAAGATGAAAAAATCTATTTTGAAGAGATAGATAATGATTTTTTTGATGGTATAACAAATATTACTATTTGTGCTTGTGGGACTAGCTACCATGCTGGACTTACGGGAAGTTATCTAATAGAAAGACTTGGTAAGATGAAATGTAGCGTAGAAATTGCTAGTGAGTTTAGATATAAAGAACCACTTTTACAAAAAAGCTCACTTTTTATAGTGATATCTCAAAGTGGTGAAACTGCTGATACCTTAGAAGCTCTAAAAATGGCAAAAAAAGCTGGACTAAAAACTCTAGCTATTTGTAATGTAGATAATAGTTCTATTACAAGAGTAGCTGATATAACTCTTCTTACTCGTGCAGGTATAGAAAAAGGTGTTGCTAGTACAAAGGCCTTTACTACTCAAACTATAGTGTTATGGATGATGGCTTTATATATAGGACAAAAAGAAAACTCAATACCAAATGAACTTTTACAAAAAGAGCTTCAAACCCTAAGAGCAGTACCAAAAACTTTAAAAGTACCAAATTTTGTGCATGAAAAGTGTAAAAGATTGTCCAAAAGATATCTTCATGGGCATGGATTTTTCTTTATAGGTAGGGATGTGTTTTATCCACTTGCACTTGAAGGTGCTTTGAAGCTAAAAGAGATAAGCTATCTTCATGCAGAAGGCTACCCAGCAGGAGAAATGAAACATGGTCCTATAGCTTTAGCTGATCCAGAGCTTTTTACTATAGCTTTGATGTCACAAAATCTACTCTATGATAAAATCAAATCAAACGTAGAAGAGCTAAGTGCTAGAGATAGTACTATATGCTCTATAAGTGCTGTTGATTTTGATTTGGCTGATGATTTTATACAAATAAGTAAAACAGATCACTATATGCTAGAGTTTTTTGAGATGCTTATAGCCTTACAACTACTTGCTCAAGAGGTTTCTATAAGACTTGGTAATGATGTAGATATGCCAAGAAACTTAGCAAAATCAGTAACGGTTGAGTAAAGTTTGATAAGAGTTTTTTTAGCTATTTTGATAGCTACATCTTTATATGGTGATATATATGCAACATATGAGGTAAAAGCCAAATATGAGTCATCACTCAATATGGACTCAAGTGGAATAGTAAAGGATATATTTGTAGATATCGGTGATAGTGTTACAAAAAACCAAACTCTACTAAGGCTTGATGATAGTGAAGAAGAGGCTATTTATGAAAACTCAAAACTAGAGTATGAGTTTTTGCTATCTCAATACCAAAGATATAAAAGCAGTAAAGATGCCTTTGATATTAATACTCTAGAAAAACTAAGTATTGATTTACAACAAACTAAAAATCAAATCATTATCCAAAAAAGTAAGCTTAATAAAAAAAGCTTACTCTCTCCATATGATGGAGTAATAGCACAAAAATATATAGAGCTAGGAGATAAGGTAACAGGGGATAATAAGCCTTTATTTGTACTTTTGTCTCATCAAAAAAAGCTTATTATAAAAGTAGATTCTAGCTATATAACTAAGATAAAGCTAGAAGATAAGTTTTGTTTTGATGAAGGAACAAGATGTGTTAGTATTGCTAAAATCTACCCTTCAATAGATCCTAAAACACAAAAGCTAAGCCTAGAAGCTTATGATGATGGCTTAGTAGTTGGAAGTTTTGGTGAGGGTTATATTAAAATAAAATAATATGTATAAAATAGCTATTCAAAGACCTATAACAACTATTATGTTTGCTTTGTCGCTACTTTTTTTTGGCTTTGTAGAGCTTGATAAAATGGCAGCTTCTTTATATCCTGATGTTGATTTTCCTACTGTTGTAGTAACTACATTTTATAAAGGTGCAAGTGCTGATATAGTAGAAAGTAAGGTAAGTGATAAGATAGAAGAGGCAATTAGCGGTATATCAAATCTAGAGTTTGTAAGCTCTGATAGTTCCAAAGGGGTAAGTGTAGTTATTGCACAGTTTGAACTAGATAAACCAGTAGAAGAAGCTGTAAATGATGTAAGAGACAAAGTCTCATCTTTGATTTTACCAATAGAAGTAGATAAGCCAAAAATAGAGAAGTTTTCTATAAGTGCTATGCCTGTAATTACTCTTTTTGTAAGCTCAAAAGATGAAGATAAACAAGCTCTTATGCTCTATAGTGATGAGATTTTAAAGCCACAACTACAAAAGCTAAGAGGTGTAGGTGATGTAAACTTAGTAGGATTTAGAAAAAAAACTATCAAAATCTATCCCGACTTAAAAGCCCTAGCAAAACATCAAATAGATTTAAATCAACTTTCATCAAGGATTAAACAAGAAAATATCAAAATTGATGCTGGAAGAATAGTAGATAAAGAGCATGAATGGTCTATTACTATAGAAGCAGATTCACAAAACTTACAAGAGTTGGAAAATATTAAAATCAAAGATGGTATAAGACTTGTAGATCTTGCTACCATAGATGACGCTATAGAAGATGAAAGAAGCTATGCCAACCTCAATGGCAAAATGGGTATTATGATGCAAATCAAAAAGCTAAGCAATGCAAATGAGATAGAAATAGCATCACTAGTCAAAAATGAATTAACAAAGCTCCAAGCACTCTCAGATGAGTTTGAAATAGAGCTTCTTTTTGATACAACTACATTTATAGACAATACCTTAGAAAATGTTAAATTTGATCTTCTTTTGGGTTGTTTTTTGGCTTCTTTAGTGGTTTTTGTTTTTCTTAGAAATATCACTCTTACTATAGTTTCTGCTCTAGCTTTGCCTATATCAATATTTGGTATTTTAGCTCTTCTTGGGTGGGCAAATCAAAGCTTAAACCTTATGACTCTTACCGCACTTACCCTAGCTATTGGTATCATTGTAGATGATGCTATAGTTGTGATAGAAAATATATACAAAAGATTAGAAGCAGGAGAATCTAGATATCAAGCATCTTTAAATGGTGTAAAAGAGATAAGTTTTTCTATTTTGGCAATATCTGCTATGCTTTTGGCTGTTTTTATACCTATAGCAAATATGAGTGGGGTAGTGGGGAAGTTTTTTACTAGTTTTGGCTTAAGCGTAGCAGGGGCTGTTGTGATCTCATATATAGTAGCTATTACATTTATCCCTATGATTAGCTCTTTGCTTGTAAGTCATAAAGAGTCTTTGTTTTATAAAAAAACAGAGTTTATCTTTGCATCTATGGAAAAGAGTTATAAAAAACTTCTTTTTTTAGCAGTTAATTATAAAATAACAACACTTATCTTATCTATAATTGTTTTTATGCTCTCTTTGGTACTATCTAGTACTTTGGGTATGAACTTTATCCCAAAAGAGGATAAAAGCCAGTTTGATATAAGTATCAAAACAAACCCTGGGATCTCTATGCAAGAGATGAAAAAAAGAGTTTTTGAGATACAAGATATTACATCAAGTTTTGATGAGGTCTTGTATAGCTCTATGTTGATTGGCTCTGATAAACAAAAAAAGATTCACGAATCTTCTATGACGGTTAAGCTAAAACCCCTAGATCAAAGAAGCAAATCTCAAGCAGATATTATGAATGACTTAAGATCCAAACTAGCCTATATAGATGATATGACTATCAATATAACAGAACCAGCTGATATAGGTACAGGAGAGATAAATACTCCATTTTTAATCAATCTCAAATCCCAATCATCCCAAGATGCTAAAAATAGTGCTTTAAAACTAGAGGAGTTTTTACAAACAATAGATGGTACACACTCTATTCAAAACAATATCCAACCACACGCACCAGAAATAAGTATTCAGATCCAAAGAGACAAAAGCTCAAGGCTAGGAATAGATGCATATAGTGTATCAGAGCTTATCTCAAATGCTTTTTTAGGTGAAATAGCTATTACATACTTAAGAGTAGATGGTAAAGAGTATGATATAGTGATGAGTTTAAAAGATGAAGAGAAGCAAGATATCAAAACCTTATCAAAACTTATGATCCAAAACAGTGATGGAGAGCTTATATATCTCTCATCTATAGCAAATATCTCTTATGGAAGTTTGCCTACAACTATTAAAAGAAGAGATAGACAACAAGTTGTTTTAGTTGGTAGTGATCTTAACTCAAATCTATCTTTAGATACTTTGGTAGAGGTAGTTAAAAGCAATAGTAATAAGTGGTTAATAGATGGAGTAAGCTATGAGCTTGATGGAGATGCTAAATATATGCAAGAATCAAACGAAGCATTTGGAATAGCTATATTTGCAGCTGCTATTATGATATATCTGATTTTGGCTTCACTTTATGAGTCCCCTATACAGCCTATTATTATAATGAGTGCTTTGCCACTTAGTTTTAGTGGAGCTTTTATAGGGCTTTATATCTTTGATATGAATAATAGTCTTTTTAGTCTTATGGGGCTTATGCTTCTTATGGGACTTGTCGGCAAAAACTCAACTTTGGTTGTAGATGCGGTTAATAAACTAAGACTTAGTGGTAAAAATCTACAAGATTCTATTATAGAAGGAAGCACCTCAAGACTAAGACCTATTTTGATGACTACCGTTGCTATGAGTTTTGGAATGCTTCCTCTTGCTATCTCTGTAGGTGAGGGTTCTGGGATCAAAGCCCCTATGGGGATTACTGTTATTTGTGGACTTATTTTTTCTACTATCTTAAGTCTTTTTGTAGTACCAGCCCTTTATAAGATCCTAGCCCCACTAGATGATAAAATAAGAAAACTAATCAGGAACTAAGATTTTCTCTGGAAGTGAGGTTTGCGTCTCACCCACTCTTTGGAAGTGAGGTTTCAACCTCACCCATTCATGGTATGCACCCTCAACCCTAAACTATTACTTGGAAGTGAGACTTTAGTCTCACCTATTCTTGGTATTAACCACCAACGGTGACATTGAAATGTCACTTCCAAACAAGTGTTCAGCATTGAGCATTAAGCGTTCATAGTTTTAGGAAGTGAGGTTTCAACCTCACCATATTAACTCTTAAATAACCAAAAACATTCTATAAAAGCCCATAATTAAATCCAAAATCACATTTTTAAGATAACTTTAAACTAAAATTGTATAAAATACCACTAACGGTGTGTTGTGATACAACATACTAAGTAAATTTCGAAATTTAGGAGAACAAATGAAAAAATTCGCGAAAATTAGTTTAGCTGCTGCTGTTGCAGTTGCAGGACTATCATCTGTTGCTAGTGCTAAGCCACTAGAAGAAGCTATCAAAGGTGTGGATGCTACAGGTTATGTAACATACCAATACAATGATAGAAACGATAAAACTGGAGCTACAAATAGCAACAGTGATGAGAATATCTATAAAGCTGCTATTACTTTAACTGTACCAGCTACTGATGATATAGCTGTTAAAGTAACAGGTGTGGTAAGAGGTGTAACAACTGATAATGGTGATAATGGTACAGTAAGAGGTGATGGTAACCCAAATACAACACTTGCTGATGCACAATTCATCTATACAGGTGTAGAAGGACTAACTGCAATAGTTGGTAAACAAGCTATCCCAACACCATGGACACAAAGTAGTTCAAATATAGACCCAACACAAAAAGGTACGGGTGTACTTGCACTATATAATGCAGGTTTTGCTACATTTGCTGCTGCACACTTTGTAAATAATAGTATGGATGGTAATAATAATGATTTAGTTGATCTAAAAGGTAATGATATCACTGCTGCAGCTATGATAGTACCAGTAGAAGATATAGCTAACTTACAAGTTTGGTATGCTCATGTAGGTAAAGATGAAGGAAGTAACTTTTTAGAAGCTGGTGCAAATGCACTAAGCATTGCAGCTGACTTTAATATCCTTGATGTTGCAAAACTAGAAGTTATGCACTCAACATTTAAAGGTAAAGATGGTGGTACTTTAGCTGGTGCTTTAGGTGGTGCTGAAACAGCAAAACTTACAAAAGCTGTAGTTAGTGGATCAGTAGCTGATATGGTAAACCTAGCAGCTGGATATGGTAAAACAGGTAAAAAAGGTCACGGTGTTGTAGCGTTTGATAACGATGCTGATGCAAACTTCCTAGGATGGGATGTAGGACTAAATGGCGTTGCAAATGCAAAAGCATACTTACTACATGCTGATATGGATGTACTACCTGATTTTAATCTAGGTCTTACTCATGTAAATGCAAAAGCTAAAGATACTGCAACATATAGTGCATTACTAGGAACAACTGGTGATGTTAAATGGAAAGAAACTTATGCTACTGCAACATATAACTTTGCTGATAACCTATATGCACAAGTAATGTTTGGTAAAGAAAAAATGAAAGATGATGTTGCTGATCAACTAAAACAAGATAAAGGTAGATTAGAAGTTGGTTTCAAATTCTAAGAAACTTTTGTTTTTTAGGAAGTGAGGTTTCAACCTCACCCCAAACATCTTTAAACCCTAGAAGTCCTTACTTCTAGGGTTTTTTTATTTCCGCATTTTGGAAGTGACATTTCATACCATCTCGGAAGTGACGTTTTCTCACAGAGAGTGCTAAAGCACAAGAACGTCACCTTTATTCAACTGATATGACTTTTTTATGATACTTTTTTGAATGGGTAAGGTTAAAACCTTACTCCCATTTTTGGAAGTGACGTTTTCTCACAGAGAGTGCTAAAGCACAAGAACGTCACCTTTATTCAACTGATATGACTTTTTTATGATACTTTTTTGAATGGGTGAGGTTGAAACCTCACTTCCTATTTTTCGGAAGTGACATTTCAATGTCACCCATTTTCTTGATATGTACTCCAAAATCTATATTTACTTTGCATTTTATTACTCAAAATAGTAGGATTATTTTCTATATACCTATATGTAATCTCAAAATGTCTTTCATCTCTTATACATCTGTCAAAGTACTCATTTGCCCAAAATTTACCACTTTTATCCAATATACTGTTTATCTCTTTTGCACTTATTCCTTTGATGTTTTTGATCATTTTATCAAGCTGTAACAGTGGTTTACAAAGTATATGTATGTGATTTGGCATAATTGCAAATGAAACTAACTCATAAAATATTTGATCTTTTGATATTAAAAAATCGTACATATATTTTAAGGCATCATCTTGTAGATAACAGCCTTTATTTGAACTATCTAAATACTTGTCTATGAGTAGCTGTTTGTGTTTTATTTTATAATCTGAAGTATGGATTTTTTGTATATAACTATCTACACTATCATATGTTCTAAAAGTAATGAATTGATAATATCCTATTATATCTAAATGCGGTAAATTTATGTACATAACAGTTCTTTTTATAATATTATAACATATTAGTATAAAATTTGCTAGATTTTTAATATTTTTTTAAATGGGTGAGGTTGAAACCTCACTTCCTATTTTCGGAAGTGACAATTCAATGTCACCATTTCTTAAGTGATATATCTTTGCATAGTATACTTTTTTGAGTGGGTGAGGATGAATCCTCACTTCCTATTTTTGGAAGGGACAATTTATTGTCACCATTTTTCAAGTGATATATCTTTGCATATTATACTTTTTTGAGTGGGTGAGGATAAATCCTCACTTCCTATTTTTGGAAGTGATATTTCAATGTCACCAAGTTAGGTTGAGAACTCACTTCCAAGAAAAACTTTACGCT
>Ga0265295_1000307_pt1 | contig 99930 bp, 96 predicted proteins | sample Munlansysbiofilm_FD_192503 | JGI IMG/M metagenome (GOLD analysis project Ga0265295, IMG submission 192503) | Leachate microbial communities from a municipal landfill in Southern Ontario, Canada - Methane capture system biofilm | ecosystem: Engineered > Solid waste > Landfill > Unclassified ... | reverse complement strand
GCGGAACTGCCCTTGCCATTCGCTAGTAGTTAACATCTAATAACGATCATAAATCGCTAAGGATGGTGACCTTCCTACAGAGGACTTTCACCTCATTAGTTCATGCCCATGCTGGGCGTACACAAAATCTTCGCGCCATACACGGGATGTCGACGCACCTGAGCAAACTCTTCATCAGTCAAGCTGCCCGGCTTGTTAAGTATGCTATCAGCAATCGACATTTTGCCGACATCATGCAATAACCCCGCCAAGCCTGCCTCAGAGACGTGCTCTTCCGGTAAGCTCAATTGCCGCGCCAAAGCAATCATCAATGCGCAGACGGCAACCGAGTGCATATAAGTGTATTCATCGGCATTTTTTAAACGCACTAAGCTGAGTAGCGCGGAAGGATGGCGCAGAATCGATTGCGCCATTTCATCGACTAAACCGTTCGCTCTGTCGATATCAATTGCATTGCCCATGCGCACATCGGTGAACATGCTAATCACTGCTTTTCTAGAGCGCTCGCAAATACCTAATGCACGCTTCACTTCATCCTGCATAGCAACCGGAGCGACGGATATCAGCATCGCACCCTGCAACAAAGTGTCTGCACGCTGTGTGGCTTGTTCAATTTCTTCGCTACTCACATCATCCGGCAAATCAAGACCTTTTTGGGTATCAATCCAAACCTCAGTGATCGCGCTGCCTCGGAGACTGTGCAAGTCAGCCTGATTCTGTAATAAAAAACCTGATTTCCAGAAAGGGTGATCCATCCAAGAACCACACAACTCATGCAGATACATACCAAGAGTAAGATCAGCTACAGACACTTTCTTAAGCATAGGCGTATCCACCCACATCGAATATCTACTGTTGAATTTTGCATTGTAATATTTTGCAAAGCCGTTCGTTAGGCTACTTTCTACTAGGTTTTTTGCTGAAAAGCCCAGCACTTCTTTACACCTGAGCGGAATCAAAAGCTTTAAAAAACACAAATCACTCAGTAATTAATTCAACTCTTTCAGCGGTAATTGTATAAGCGGAATCGGCTAGATCGTTACTGTTTACTTCAATGTGCAAGCGTCCTTCAACCCACAAAGGTGCATAGATATCTTGCAAGTCTATACCTTGCGAATAGCGCACTAGAACAATTTGATTAGGCGGCGGCGGCGGTACATGGATACATGCACCGGGATAAGGTACCAAAAAGAACTCAACAAAATGGCCTTGCTGATTGGTTTCTAACGGTACTGGATAACCGCCCAATAAAATTTTGCGGCCATCAAGGGCGGGCACGGTTTGTGCAGAATACATCACCGCCGGTAAGTCTTTATCGGTTGAGCGCAGACCACCAGGCACATAAAAACCGCTATCAGCTTCAGGCGTAACATGACTAATTTCAGGCATATCAAGCAGCGCTTGACGATCTGATTCTGTCAGTAACTCGAGCCAATCCGTTTCTTCCAGAGCAGCGTGCACCGAACCCAGCAGAAAAAACAGGCATAACAAAAAATAGCGCATAGATTTCAATTAGCGCTTACGCACAGCCTCAACAATAAACAGCAAGACAATCGCACCGATTACCGCGCCAATAAAACCAGCAGGCTGCCCCGCGTGGTAAATACCTAAAGCTTGACCGCCATAGGTTGCCGTCACGGAACCCGCCAGACCTAAGATAATAGTCATGATCAAACCCAGACCGCTCGGACCTGGCTTTAATAAGCGGGCAAGGATGCCTACTAAGAAGCCTATAATTAATGTGCCTAAGATTCCCATAGAGCGTTCCTCTGCATTTTACAAGGTGTAATGCTAGACCGTACGGCTAGATGCCAGTTCAGCTTATACCTTTACCAATGCCTCAAGCTGAATAATTTGTTGCTGCAAGCGTTGCGCACTCTGACTGCGCAAGGTGGCATGCCCCACTTTGCGGCCAACTTTCGGTGCTTTAAGGTAATCATGCAAATGGCAGTCTGCAATGGCTAACACCTTGGCTGACTCTGGCACGCTGCCAATAAAATTCAACATCGCGCTATAACCGACACTCGCGGTGCTACCCAGTGGCAAACCTGCCACGGCACGCAGATGATTTTCAAATTGACTGCACTCTGAACCTTCAATCGTCCAGTGACCCGAATTGTGCACCCGCGGAGCAATTTCATTGGCTTTTAAACCGCCAGCCACTTCAAAGAATTCAAAGGCCAACACGCCAACATAGTCCAGCTGCTTTAACACACGACCGGCATAGTCTTGCGCCAGCGCCTGTAAGGGATGCGCATCACTAGCAACGGACAGATGCAAAATACCGTCATTATGAATATTGTGCACCAACGGATAGCAGCTGACTTCACCATCACGACCGCGTACCGCCACCAGCGATACTTCACCAGTAAAAGCAACAAAGCCTTCTAAAATGCAGGGCACATGACCTAAATCAGCAAACGCATCACGCACCTCAGACAGTTCGCGCAAAACCTTCTGTCCTTTACCGTCATAGCCTAATGTTCGGGTTTTCAGTACAGCAGGCAAACCAATCTGCGTCACTGCAGCATCTAAATCAGCCTGCGATAACACATCAGCAAACTCGGTGGTTGGAATATCCAAACTTTTAAACATGGACTTTTCAAACCAGCGATCACGGGCGATGCGTAACGCTTGCGCACTTGGATAAACAGGTACAAATTGCTCAAGGAATGCGACAGTTTCCGCTGGGACGCTTTCAAACTCAAAGGTCACCAAATCTACGGATTGCGCAAGCTGCTGCAGGTGCGCTGGCGAACTGTAATCTGCATGCAGGTGCTCACCTAATGCGGCAGCACACGCATCCACTGCGGGATCAAGAAAAGTAAATTGCATTCCTAAAGGGGTACCCGCTAAGGCCAACATGCGCCCTAACTGTCCGCCGCCAATCACGCCAACTTTCATGACTTAAGCCTCCCGTGGATCTGGATTATCTAATACGCTTTGTGTTTGTTTATCACGGTAAGCATTAAGCGCCGTATGAAACTCTGGATACTGATGACCCACAATACTTGCAGCCAATAAAGCAGCATTCACCGCGCCAGCTTTACCAATAGATAGCGTGGCGACAGGAACGCCTGCTGGCATCTGCACAATCGATAATAACGAATCAACACCAGACAGCATCGATGACTGCACCGGTACGCCCAAAACTGGCAAGTGGGTTTTTGCCGCACACATACCCGGCAAATGCGCCGCACCACCGGCGCCAGCAATAATCACTTGCAAGCCACGTTGATGCGCTTGCTCAGCGTAACTGAATAATAAGTCTGGCGTGCGGTGCGCAGAAACCACTTGCACTTCATAAGGAATACCAAGGGTTTCAAGCATTTCTACGCTGTGACTCATTGTGCTCCAATCCGACTTGGAACCCATAATCACGCCTACCAGTGGACTCATCAGTGTTGCCTCTTCAAGTTTGGGCGCCAATTAGCGCGGCAAAAATAACAAACCACGCAACACGGCGTGGCTTGATAGATGAAACAGTTAAGAAATTATAAGCGACGGATTATAGCGCATTTATTACCCATTGCTAAAACGCTTACCGACAAACGTCTCCTTATCATGTATTTGTTTAGCGCCCACCTTGCACGGTTAAACCAATACCCAGCTCCACAGCCAGCGCCCACGGTAACAACACAGTATCCAGTAACGCACTAAAAGGGAGATCAAGTGCCGCGTACTTTGGCGCGTACGCACCAAATCGTTGCAGCGGATAGCAGCCGCCTTGCAAGCTATACCAATCCAAACGTGAGCCTGAATAAATTACCGGCGCGCCTGCTTGCGCCGCAGTTAAGGTACGCACACTGGCACAGCCACTATTAAGTAGACAGAGAATCAACAGCAGCGCAGCGCTTTTTCTACTCATCCCAGCCGGCTTGATGATGCTCACCCCAACGCGGCAACATATCTTGCGGGATCTGCAAAATATTCAGAATCCGCGCCACGACAAAATCAACTAAATCATCAATACTTTGTGGCTGATGATAAAAGCCTGGGGAAGCTGGCAAAATTACTGCCCCCATATTCGATAGCTTCAGCATATTTTCCAAATGAATACTGGAGTACGGCGCTTCACGCGGCACGAGAATCAGCTGGCGACGCTCCTTCAGCACAACATCCGCAGCACGCTCAATCAAGCTATTACAAGCGCCGCAGGCAATCGCTGATAAGGTCCCCGTTGAACACGGCACCACCACCATCGCACTGGGCGCACCAGAGCCAGAAGCCACTGAGGACATCCAATCTTCTTTGCCATAGACACGTATCTGTCCTGCCGCCGCACCGGTATATTCAGCCAAAAATTGTTGCATCGCCTGTGGTTTCGGTGGCAACAGCACATCCGTCTCCGTGGCCAAAACCAACTGTGCCGCTTTAGAAATCAGAAAATGTACTTCACGGTCTTCTTGCACCAAGCAATCCAGCAGACGCAAACCGTACTGTGCACCAGAGGCCCCCGTCATCGCCAAGGTCACGCGCTGCGGACCAATCATTGCATTGCCTCCAAGCCTTTAATCAGTTGCGCATGAATGCCTCCAAAACCACCATTACTCATAATCACTACTTGAGTATCAGGCTGCGCCAGCGCTAAAACGCCAGCAATAATATCGTCCAAACTGTTACACACCCGTGTCGGTACCGGTGCATTGGCGACGGTTGTTGCTAAATCCCAACCAAGGTTATCCGGCGCATACCAAAAGACATAATCAGCATCAGCCGTTGATGGCGCTAGACCATCACGGTGCGCACCCAACTTCATGGAATTAGAGCGCGGCTCAATCACCGCAATAATGCGTTGTTGACCCACGTGTTTACGCAAACCATCTAAAGTGCTGGCAATCGCAGTGGGATGGTGAGCAAAATCATCATAAACAGTCACGCCACGTACTTGCGCGAGTTTTTGCATACGCCGCTTCACATTTTGAAACTCAGCTAACGCCTGCACGCCATGCTCAGCGGTCACTCCCACATGCCGCGCCGCAGCTAAAGCGACTAATGCATTGGCCACGTTATGCAAACCCGTTAACGACCATTGCACGACGCCTTGCTCAACGCCTTCCAGCAGCACAACAAACTCAGAACCATCCGCCTTAATGAGACGCGCTTGCCACTGCCCATCGGGGCCTGTGGTTTGTACGGGTGTCCAGCAACCTTTCTCAATCACCCGTTGCAGCGCCTGCTCTTGCGCAGGATAAATCACCAAACCATTACTCGGCACCGTGCGTAACAAATGATGGAACTGCAATTCAATCGCCGCTAAATCAGCAAAAATATCAGCATGATCAAACTCTAAGTTATTTAATACCGTGGTCCGCGAATGGTAATGCACAAATTTGGAGCGCTTATCAAAAAACGCGCTGTCATATTCATCGGCCTCAACAACAAAAAAATCGCTCTCACCCAAACGTGCTGACACACCAAAATTTTGTGGTACGCCGCCAATTAGAAAACCTGGCTGCATACCGGCATATTCTAAAATCCATACCAACATACTACTGGTTGTGGTTTTGCCATGAGTGCCCGCAACCGCCATCACCCAGCGCCCTTGCAAAACATGCTCTGCCAACCACTGAGGGCCAGATACATAGGGCAAACCAACATCTAGCATATACTCAACGGCCGGATTACCACGCGACAGCGCATTTCCTACCACCACTAGATCAGGCGCAGGCTGCAAATGTTCAGGACAGTAGCCTTGCATCAGCTCAATGCCCTGCTCTTGCAACTGCGTACTCATCGGCGGATAGACATGAGCATCTGAGCCCGTGACACGATACCCTAAGGCTTTAGCTAATAAAGCCAAGGAACCCATAAAGGTGCCGCAAATACCTAAAATATGAATATGCATATAAACCCCAAATAGTTGCCACCAAGATTAACACAAGCCACGCGCTGCAGCTGCGCGCTCAGTCACTGCAACACATTTGCATGCAAGCATGCTTTTAAGGCACGATTACTGGCCACTTGATGACCATCTGACATGAAAAGAGAATTGCCATGCGCATCATCACCGCCACCTTAGAGCATCTAGACCAGCTGACTCCAATGTTTATCCGTTACCGCGAGCTTTATGGTGCTATGCCTCAGGCAGAGGCCTCAAGAGAGTATTTAACCGAACGCCTCAACAAACAAGAAACCATCATTTTATTGGCTTTTGCAGAGGATACTCTGCTGGGTTTCTGTTTGGTCTATCCAAGCTTTTCATCGGTTTCACTGCGCCCAATTTGGATCATTAACGACCTGTACGTGACTGAAGAAGCACGAGGCCAACACATTGCCCAACAATTATTAAGCGAAATTACTAAGCAAGCGCGTAACAACAGCGCTGTGCGTCTGCGCGTCTCAATTAACGCCAACAACGAGATTGCGCAACGCCTTTATGAATCAGCAAATTTCTTAGAAGATCAGCATTTCAGAAACTATATTTTACCGCTATAAAATAATCACGAGCAGCGCTATGCAGCGCAGAACTAAATTAACAGAAATTACACGGCATAAGAGTAATCTGCACTGCACTACTGACGCACACAGCAATACTTGGTATAGATAAACAAATAGCCCTATAATTGCTGCACTTTTTTATTTTCCATTGGATACTCATATGAGCTTTAGCAAGATCCCAGCTGGCAAAAACGTTCCTAACGACATTTATGTTGCGATTGAAATACCCGCCAATCACGCACCAATTAAGTATGAAATTGATACTGAAACCGACAACTTAATGGTTGACCGTTTTATGGCAACACCTATGTTTTACCCAGCCAACTACGGTTTTATTCCACACACATTGGCTGATGATGGCGACGCATTAGATGTTTTAGTGGTAACCCCTTATCCTGTTGCCCCAGGCTCAGTGATCCGCGCGCGTCCAATTGGCGTCTTGCATATGACTGATGAAGCAGGCGGCGACGCTAAACTGATTGCCGTTCCGCACGAAAAACTCACGCAACTGTATAACGATGTCCATGAATACACTGACCTGCCGCCACTACTCATTGAGCAGATTAAGCATTTCTTTGAAAACTACAAAGACTTGGAAAAAGGTAAATGGGTTAAAGTTGAAGGCTGGGGCGATGCGGCGGCTGCACGCGAAGAAATTGTTAAAGCGGTGGCGGCTTACAACAAATAAATAGTGCATGAGCTAAAGGTTGATGTACCCACATCAATCTTTAGTGTTAAATATAAGCAAGAGTTGTTTCATCTACTTTTATACCATTAGAATTAAAGCAAGTTTGCAGCAACACTCTATTGAGCGAATGGACTTAATCAATGCGCCTATTCTTGCTTATTGTACTGTGCAGCAGCTTAATCGCTGGCTGCAACAATGAATCAGAACCTCTACGCATTGGCAGCAATCGTTGGCTCGGCTACGCGCCAATATACCTTGCTGACGAACTCGGCTGGACTTCTTCAGCCAATATCCGACTCGTGGAATACTCCAGCGCCAACGGCGTTATTCGCGGCTTGCACAATGGTCTACTGGACGCAGCGCTGCTCACCTTAGATGAAGCCATCATGCTGCAGAGCACTGGCCATGACATTGAAATCTTACTCATCACTAATATTTCTGCTGGCGCAGACGTTCTCTATGCACGTCCCAATGTACGGCATATTCACGAACTTAAAGGTCAGCGTATCGCTGCTGAAGGCGGAACATTAGGCGCTTATTTTCTCTCGCGAATTTTAAGCAAAGCTCAGTTGTCAGCAGATGATATTCAAGTCGTTAATCTACCCTTGCATATGCATGTAGACGCACTCAAAAACAACACTGTAGACGCAATCATTAGCAATGCTTCTTTTCACGCCCAATTAGATAAAGTCGGCTTAGTTCCACTGTTTACCAGTCGCGATTTGCCCGATGAAATCATTGACGTGTTGGTGGTTAATCGCCAACGTACCAGCCAAGAACTGCGCACACGCTTACGGGCGCTATGGTTTAACAGTCTTGATGCTTGGTTTGACTACCGAGACAAAAGCGATCCACGCCTATGCCGACGTTTAGGCCTAGATAAAGACTCGTTAATACTAACCCTTAACGGTATTGTAATGGGCGACAGAGCTCTTAACGAACTCTATTTTGAACAAGGCTTGTTAGCCCCCCACATTCAACAAATACAATCTTTTATGCATGATGAAGGCTTAATTAACCAGCCTATTGATGCTAGCAAGCTGCTACCAAGCTGCACTGGGGGCCCATGTTAACTCGCTATCCACTACGCAGGTCAATCCCAGCTTTACTTGGTATTTTCACCTTGATCTTTGCAGCTTTATTGATGGTTATTCAGCTGCCCATCAGTCAAAAAAACGCACTTAACTCATGGCGTAATTACACCAATCATATGCTGATTCAGTTGCAAAGCAGCTTGGGCGATCATCTACGCCTCAATCGCATCGATGAAATGGCCACAGAGCTTTCCGAACTAGGTAGCTTACCGAATGTACAGTGGGCCGCAGTAATTGATACACAACTGCACACTGTTACTGCCACACGTCTTGGCTTAGAGGCCAGTATTCGCAGTCAACTCAGCGCGCAGCAACTCAACGAAGCAATACATAAACACGCCCCATCATGGCACTTGCTCAGCAAACAACGTTATCTAGCGGTCTACCCGCTTAACCATATGCAGCTCAATAGCAATGGTCACTCTGCAGCCCTACTCGTCGAACTCGATTTTAAGCCCTTGTTGCGCCAAACCACTAACAATGCCTGGCTGTACCTCGGCCAAGCCTTACTTTTGTTGCTCGTACTCGGCTTCATTTTAAACCGTTTATATTTTCATTTAGTGATTAAGCGCCTGGCGCATATTAGCGAGACCACCCAACGTTATGCTGCCGGCAATCCTCAGGTTCGTACCCACTTACAAGGCCATGATGAAATCAGTCAACTCGGCACCGACATCAACAGCATGCTTAAACAACTCGAACACAATCATAAAACCCTTGCAGACAGCGAGTTGATGCTACGCAATCTGATTAACGCAGCACCTATTGGCTTATTGGTTATCACAGAACAACAAAACATCATTGAAGCGAACCCCAGCGCACAGCAGCTATTTAGTATGAGCGCCTCCGAGCTCTGCGAGAAGCGCCCCGAACAACTGTTCAGCAACACCGAGCAATTACAAGAGCTGATGAACGGCACATACAAAAAAGCCTTACTATTCATTGATCTAAACACTAAACAACTGACAACAGAAGCGGCGATCAATACATTTGCTCGGGACGATAAAAATTACACCCTGCTACTACTCAACGATATCAGCGAGCGTAAACAAGCAGAACAACGTCTACATTACTTAGCCAACTATGATGTTTTAACCGGCCTATTCAATCGCAATAATATTCTCAGTCATGTGGAGAAAACCCTTAACGCAAATCTAGAACTGAGCCTTATTCTGATCGACCTTGATCGCTTCCAAGACCTCAATGACGGATTGGGCCACAACATCGGCGATCAACTGCTGCAAGCAGTCGCGAACCGCTTGCAAAGTCATACCAAGCAGCAAGATATTCTTGCCCGCGTTGGCGGCGACGAATTTATGGTAGCCTTATTCGGCGCAACCCTGAACGAAGCTGAGGCGTTAGCCGAGCACTTGCTAGATGCTTTCAAGCAACCTTTCAAAGTGCTTGAGTACGAATTATTTATTACCGCCAGTATAGGTATCGCACACCATCAAAGCGCGGCTGGCAATGCGGTGCAATTACTCAAACATGCTGATTTAGCCCTGTATCGTGCAAAAAAAATGGGCCGAAATAGTTACGTCAGTTTCAACGCTGAACTGGCAACAGATGCGGCGCTACGCCAACAACTGACCGAAGAATTGCGTCATGCACTGAGCCATGATGAATTCGAATTACTTTATCAACCGCAAGTGGATGCCACAAACCGCCCAATCGCAATGGAAGCTCTACTGCGCTGGCGTTCGAGCTCGCGCGGCCTGGTTGGCCCAGACAAGTTCATCCCGCTACTTGAAGAAACTGGGATGATTTTAGATGTATCACGTTGGGTGTTCCGCACCGCATGCCGACAAGCAACCGCTTGGAACAAACAAGGCACACCACTGCGGATTGCCGTCAACTTATCACCCCTAGATTTTCTACAAACTGACTTAGCGGGCTCACTGCTCAGTATTATGCAAGAAGAGCAAACACCCGCACGACTGATTGAAATTGAGATCACCGAAAACTCTCTACTCGACAGCGGTTCACACGTACAAAACACCCTTAAACAACTTAAGGCAGCCGGCTTAGTACTGTTCTTAGACGACTTTGGTACCGGCTACTCTTCGCTCACCTATATCAAGCGCTTCCAGTTTGACGGCGTAAAAATTGACCGCGAATTTGTTTTAGGTCTTCCTGATTGCCAGCAGTCAATTGCACTGGTGCAAGGCGTATTAACCATTGCTCGGCACCTCGGCCTAGAAGTCGTCGCCGAAGGTGTAGAAACAGAGCAGCAAGTAACTTTCCTGCGCCAGCAAGGCTGCCAGCGCTTACAAGGTTATTACTTCTCTGCCGCACAGCCTGCCAGCGCACACTTCAACAGCGATAATAGCCTCAAGTTATATTAAGCTTTGCGCAGCTTGAGCAACGTATGCCCAACGCCAATATCATCCGTTTGCTCAACCAAAACAAAACCTGCTTCAGCAGCCAACTCAAGCAATTCCGTACTACGATAGAAACGGCTATTGCCATTGGCTAAACAGGTAAAATACAACGACGTGGCATTTAATGAATAACTGGCGGCCGCAAATTTTTGGCAATCCCAAAACATCTCTAAGATATACACCAACGCATGACCAGGCATCGCCGCATGTATAGCACGTAAAATTTGCAGAATTTGCATGGGTGAAAAACAATCTAAAAACTGACTCATCCACCAAACATCACCATAATCAGGCAAATCATCAGTCGACTCTAGAAGATTTGCTGGATGTGCGATGACACGTTCGCAAAACCCTTGCTCCTGCATATTCTGCATAGCCAATTCAAGCTGTTGCGGCAAATCCACCAAGGTCACCTGAACCTGCTTGTCATAACTGCAACATTGAGAAGCCCAACGCCCAGTATTCGCGCCAATATCAATGAGATGCTGTGGAGGCTCTGCAAACACCAGACGCAGCAACTCTGGAAAAGCCTTGTCACTGTAATAATGATCAAATTCAAACCAACTACGCCGTGCAGGCTCAGGCAATACAGATAAGCCTTCATAAATTGTTGACCAGTCACCCAACTCTTGCAAACCGGCAGGGCGTGACTCTTGTATAGAGGCCGTTAAATGTGTCATAGCGCGGTAGCAGACATCATCAGTGAATGCCATATTCACCCGAGTCATATCATCATGCAGTAAAAAATAACCTACTTTAGCAAGATAATAACGCGGTGCTTGAAAGGTTACGATATGACAGCTCAACCCCATATCCAGCAGTACTTTTACGGCGTACTCAGACAAACTCGCTTTCTCTGCCAGCTGCTCTGCAGTTAACCCCTGCTTGCCGGCCTGATCAAGCTCCGCTAACAAGTTGAGTTGCAGCATCGTACGCGCTGCTTGAAAGGCAATGGGGGCAAAAGCGAGGCGCTGGGCAGATTCCTTGGCTTGCAAGGCCGTTAAGCCGTCGTGAGCATGATGCGACATGGATTCAATCCTATGAAAAAAGCATAAGGGAGCCTTCCACAGACGCCCCAGTGAGCAACGCAGCAAACGGTATAAACCTCTAAACCTTTGCGTAACAGCATGCTTTACAGCTTAAATATTTAGCTCAACCAGCAGTACTGCTATACTTTATGCCGCCTTGTGTTTTAGTGCGCTGAATCATCCCACATTTATAAAGCATTCTAAACACTCACCCCATGGTTTCGAGGATTAACATGGCTCGCCAGAAAAAAACACCCGGTTTTGAGCAGTCACTTAATGAACTGCAAACACTTGTGGAACGCCTTGAAAGTGGTGATTTATCACTTGAAGAATCGCTATCAACTTTTGAACAAGGCATTAGCCTGACACGTGAATGTCAAAGTGCATTACAGGATGCAGAGCAGCGTGTGCAGGTCTTACTTGAGCAAAACGGCACGTTAATTGAAAAACCACTGGATGGAAGTACTCTGCCTTGATCGCTGATTACCAACGCCTCTGCCAAAGCCATGTCGATGCAGCACTGACACAACTGTTGCAAGCACCTAGAGCTGAACTGGAGCGCTTGTACAGCGCGATGCATTACAGCGTGATGAATGGCGGCAAACGCGTACGCCCCTTATTGGTCTTTGCCAGCTGCCAAGCGCTGGGGGGTGATATCACACAAGCCTACGGCGCAGCCTGTGCCGTTGAATTGATTCATGCCTACTCACTGGTCCACGATGATCTACCAGCAATGGACGATGATGCGTTAAGACGCGGTCAACCGACCACGCATATCGCCTTTGATGAAGCCTATGCAATTTTAACTGGCGATGCCCTACAGTCTTTAGCGTTTGACGCGCTTTGCGATGAGAGGCTGTCGCCCATCAGCTGCCAGCAACGTCTAGACATGCTGCAGATTCTAGCTAAGGCCTCAGGTGCGGCCGGCATGGTGGGCGGACAAGCGATTGATCTAAGTTCCGTCGGGAAAATTATCAGTCAAGAAACGCTTGAGTTAATGCACCAACATAAGACAGGCGCGTTGATTCAAGCCAGTGTGCAAATGGGCGCGATTGCCAGTAACCAAGCCACACCACAGGCGCTGCAACAGCTCACTTTATACGCACAAGCCATAGGCTTAGCTTTTCAAGTGCAAGACGATATTTTAGATGTCACCGGCGACACTCAGACCTTAGGCAAGCAACAAGGCAGTGACCTAGAGCACGCCAAACCCACCTACCCTGCATTGCTAGGTCTAGAGAAGGCAAAGGAATATGCCAATATGCTCAAGAACCAAGCACACCACGCATTGGCCGATTTCGACCAGCGCGCCGACCATTTGCGGCATCTGGCTGACTATATTGTATCGAGAAGTCACTAACTGCCGAGCGCACACAACGATGCAAGACTGCAAGACTGCAAGACAATAAAGTCAGCACACAGTTTTTAAGCCTTAGAAACCAAAAAAGCGCTTAGCAATCACTGCTAAGCGCTTCATATCTACTTAAAAGCAAATATACTGGTGGGTCGTGTGGGATTCGAACCTACGACCAATTGGTTAAAAGCCAACTGCTCTACCACTGAGCTAACGACCCAAAAAATGGTCGGGGTAGGGGGATTCGAACTCCCGACATCCTGCTCCCAAAGCAGGCGCGCTACCGGACTGCGCTATACCCCGATGGCTCCACGACCTGGACTCGAACCAGGGACCCAATGATTAACAGTCATTTGCTCTACCAACTGAGCTATCGCGGAACTTTACAAATCACTTGAACTCTTTCGAAGTTCGCCTCATCTGTGGTGCGACATTCTACGGATTTTTCTAACACTGTCAACTCTTTAGCGAAAATAAATCCATCTATTTTTATCTATGCAGCCACTGAGCGAGTGATGCTCTCAATGCAACCTAGCGTCCCTCTCTAAGTGCTAACGTTTATAAGTTGATACTGATATTATCAACTTATGCTTAGGTTTTAATAAAGGATATTACCGTGCGCCCGTTTAGCCACTCAACTCATCTAAACTCTCACAGCGATCAGGATGGCTCTGGGGGCATATTCACGGATAGAAAAATACTTCCTCAGTTCAACAGCCTGACACAAGATGTGCGCAAGCTGTTGCTCAACTATTTAGCTGAGCATGTACGTGCAGCTTTTGCACAAGCCGACAGCACTTTATTTAAATGCGCAGAAAAAGCAGAAAATAATCAAGTGCAGGATATGTTTTTCGAAAGCATTCGCGAAGTGCGCAAGCAGCATTTGTCAATTGAGCGCATCTTTCTACAAAAAATTACCAATCAATTTGATAACTTCATAAATAACACAGGCTCATCTGATCAGAATAAAAACTCAATTAATGCAGACACGCTTACGCTCATTCAAACTGATGATTTTGAAGAAAGCCTGCTCGTCACCAGCATGTCAAAAAAAGTCAGTGAACGCTGTATTGAAGCACTCTACGGTATTGAACAACGCCTAGCGTTAATCAACAGCGGAGAAAAGCCTGGAACCAGCAGTCCGCTTGCACCCACCACGATAGCCAATAGTTTTTACACAGCATTAGCCAGCAGCCCTTTTACGCTACAAATTAAAACTATCTTATATATGTTGTTTGAGCAGTTTGTCATGAGCGAGCTCGATGAACTCTATATTGCTGCAAATCAATTGTTTATTAAGGCGGGCATACTGCCCAACCTAAAATACTCTACAGCACAACCTAAAATATTAAGCACACCACCCACGAAATCACACGCAGCACAGTCTCCGAACGAGCCCACTGAGGAGAACGCCGCAGATCAGGCTAGCACTGCAAGCAAAAGCCATCCTCTCGCCGAGAACAATATCGGCGCGCTCACCATGCTAGCCCAACCCCAACACGACATAGCGCTATAGACGAATCAACCCGTCTACAAGCAGAGACCATTAATAACCTATTCTCTGTCTATCGCCAACAACAAGCAGAAACACTGCCCGATGGTATAACCAGTATTTCTGCACTAACACCACAAGATTCAACGTCACAATACAGCGTTCCACAACTATTAAGCTCATTAACGCAGTTACAGAAAAAGACTGCCGAACAAGCACAGCAGCAGTTTGTTATTCAGTCTGTGGAAAACATCAAGAACAGCCTTGTTGAACAACTTAAAACTGTGCGCGATCACGATGCTGATCACAAAATCCCGGAACAACACGCAAACACCATCGACCTTGTTGGCATGCTATTCAACTTTATTATTGAAGATGCAAGTCTTTCAAAAACCAGTAAAATAATTTTATCAAATCTGCACTCACTTTATTTACAGGTCGCTTTACAAGATAAGTCACTGTTTACTCATCATCAACATCCTGCTCGCAAACTACTCAATGGAATGGCGCAAGCAGGTATCATGTACCGTGGTGCCAGCGAAGAGAATGCTTTACAACAAAAAATGCAATTTACTGTATCCCAAGCGTTGCAATCCTTTAATGGCGACAGCGCTTTCTTTGAGTACTTACTACAAGATTTCAATACCTTCGTTGACGCTTTAAAACAGCGCGTAGAGCTGCGGGAGAAGCGCGCAGTAGAGGCTGCTAAAGGACGTGACCGACTACTTGCCGCACGCAACCAAGCCCGAGCGCTGATCAGTAGCACGCTGACACGCTTTACCCCACCAAGCATCATCCGCAACTTTCTAGAGCACGCATGGGTTGATGTTTTAGTCTTTGCTTTTTTACGTCACGGACCAGCCAGCCGGCAATGGCAACGTTATGCACAGGTTGCCCAACAACTGGCTTGGAGCGGCACTTTACTCGATGCAGAGGAACAAGAAAAACTCGAGACTTTACGCCTTGAGTTACTAGAAGACCTGCGCAAAGGGCTTGACCTACTCGGCAGTCACCACCCAGATATGATCCGGAAACTACTGCAAGATATTGTGGCTTGCCAGCATGCTGTACAGGCCAGGGATACTGTCTTAGCAGAACAAATCAATCCTGAATTACCCAGCAGCCCACTGGGCAGTATGCTAGGCGAAGAGGCGGACTTACCCGCCTCACACTGCGCAGCTAATCTATCAGCCAAAGCGCAAGAGTTTGCTTATCAGCTTGAGCATATTGCTTTCGGAACATGGTTTGAGTTTGAATCACCAGCGGCCAAACTCAAGCTCTCATGGTTTAGCCCAACAACGCGTAACTACATGTTTGTTGATACATCAGGTCAACGCGTGGCTATTAAAGCACTCACAACACTTGCCGTTGAGTTAGAACAAGGGCTAGCACGGATAATCACCGACAGTCATACCACACCTCTAATAGACAGAGCCTTAACGGCAATTCAAAGAATATTTCAACATTTCAATTATAAACCGGCCTAAGGTATAAATAGTCATCATGAGCGAACGTCGCCACAATTTACGTCACACGACCAAGCAAGAACTGGAAGCATATGATATGCACACAGCACGCTTTATTGGCCGTTTTGTCGATATTTCAGAGGATGGGTTCTTATTATTTTGCCCTCAACCTATCGATGTGGATAGTATCTGGCAAGTTCGCGTACTCGCTGCGAACGATCAACGTTTACGCACGCTGCTGTCTTTCGGCGCAGAGTGTCTATGGGTACGCGCAGCAGATGAAAGCACCCACTGTTGGGCTGGTTTCCATGTCATTGATATAACCGCTGAAGACACGAAAAAACTGCAACAATTACTTCCGCATCCATAGTCGCTCAACCACCCTGATGAGCAGATATGACGCAGCAAAGCGGTTACTCCATACAGCGCTAAGCATGATCACTCAACGCAGCTAAGTCTATTGCGCCTAAAACAGTTACACTTGCTACCCTTATCTATTTTTGAATCTCTGTATGCGCCGCACTAAAGAAGAAGCCGAAAACACGCGCACCGCTATTTTGGCAGCGGCTGAGCTGTTATTCCTAAAAAAAGGCGTGTCACATACATCGCTAGAACATATTGCCCGAGAAGCAGGAGTAACACGTGGCGCAGTCTACTGGCACTTCCAAAATAAAGCCCACCTGTTCCATGAAATGCTTAATCAAGTTCGCTTACCTGCTGAACAAATTGCCAAACACATCAGTCAGTGCGATCCCAATAATCCAATTTTAGGCTTACGCAATCTATGTGCTGACGCCTTACTCACAATGGATAAAGAACCACGGAAAAAACGTATTTTCACAATTTTATTACGCCGCTGTGAATTTACCGATGATTTGCGTGAGGCAGAAGAACGTCACGAAGCTTTTATCAATGAGTTTATTGATTTATGCGAACAGCTGTTTGCTGAGCCGACAACAGCAAAACTGTTATATCCTGGAGTCAGCCCAAGAATGGCCGCGCTTTCACTGCACGCCATGTTATTAGGGTTGCTCAGCGACTGGTTACGTGACCCAACATTATTTAATGTGAACCAAGCCGGCTATATGCTGGATGCCCTTTTTCGAGGGCTGATCCAAAATTGGGAATCTGATATGAGTAAAAATGAGAGCCTTTGCAGCTCAGCACAAGACTACTCAGCAACCAACCAATCTAAACGCCAACTCCCATGACCGTGCTGCAAGGTTTTAGTAAGCCACGGTAATAACTGCTTAAGTTCATCCTCTAACCCCCAAGGTGGATTACAGATAATCAAACCTGAACCATTCAAACGAGCAGCATCATTAGGCTCATTTACATACAACTCAATACGTAATAATTTAGTCGCAGAACCACGTTGCAATGTGTTGTAAAACGAACGTAACTGCGCAATATCTTTAACCGGATACCAGATGCATACAATGGCTTGACGCATACGTGCCAAGGTTTCCTCTAACGCTTGCGCGCAGCGTTGCAGATCATTACCTTCTTCAAAAGGAGGATCAATCAGCATCAATAAACGCTTTTCTTCTGTAGGTAATAAGGCTCGCGGCACATGCCAACCTTCACCAATATGCACGCTAACACGCCGATCAATACGCATATTCTCTTTAAGTAGCACACCATCTTCTGGGTGTTTTTCATTTAAATAAAGATGGTCTTGGCTGCGCGTCAAGCAGCGCGCAAACTCTGGCGAACCAGGATAATAGCGCAACTCATCATCGCTATTAAGCTCACGCACGGCACGCAAGTAATCGATTAACAACGGATGCGCAGAGGTCCATATGCGAGCAATACCCTCTTGCCATTCACCTGTTTTAATGGCCTCTTCGCCTTGCAAATCATACAAGCCAATTCCAGCATGTGTATCAACATAAGCAACAGGTGCAGACTTTTTCTGCAGCAATGCGATACAGCGCGTAAGCACCCAATGTTTCAAGACATCCGCATGGTTGCCTGCATGGTAAGCATGACGATAATTCATAATGATCTCAGCGTAACTCTTGTTGAATACTTAAAAAAGTGCGCGGCCAGGGTTTATCTTTTTGAATACGTCCTGGCAAGTCACTGATCGCGGCTTGCGCCGCGGCGCGGTCTGCAAAAGAACTATAGGTCACCACAAACAAAGGCTGACCTTGATGAAGTTTTCTAAAATAATGGTACTGATTCCGATTTTCCCTAACAAATGCTAAAGCCGTCGACTCTGATCGAGTTCCTAGCACTTGCAGGGTATAGCGTGACTTTGCTTGCTGCTTATACCACTGACTGTCTCCGACTGTGCCCGATAGTCTCGCAACCGCTGGTGTCGCCGTTTTCACTGCTGGTTTAGCGGGCTCTTTCACAATGGGTTTGCTGTTCTGCGTAACGGCCTGAGCACCCGTGCTCGGCATATCCCCATTGACTGAAACCACCTTCACCGGCTCTATAACCAGCGTACTAATCGGAACAGGCACACTGACAGGCGTAGAATTGTGGGGCTCTGCAACAGAAGCGGCTATAGGTTGCCCTACATCAGAGCGCTCTTCCTCTGCAAGAAATTGTTCCTCTCCTTCTGCGCCCATGGCTTGCGCTAACGGCTCTCGCATTATCGGTTCAAGCGGCAAATCCACTGTTACCGTTTTTGCTTGATTAATAACAGCTTCAGCAGGGATCACTATTGGCTCAATCACTACAGCGTCAGCACTCACCCCGGCACCACTATTCTCTGGCTCAGAGGGCTGCATAAACCAAGCAAAGGTTAAGCCCACACCTAACAACCCTAAAATCGCAAGATGCTTAAAAGGGATCGCCACGCTAGACCGGCGCGCTTGAGTGGTAGGACGCATATTCTCTAGCAGGAGGTCCTTTGCAATGCTATTCACTTGACCAGGCCAACCCTGCGACTCAGCATAAACAACCGCTAATTGCTGCTCAGTAAACACATCTAAATGCTGGCCTGCCGCAATCAGTCGCTGCTCTAGATAGTCATTGACTTCCTGCTCGCTCCAAGGCTCTAACGCTATAACATGGTGCAAGTCTGCATTATCAGCAACTTTCTCCAGCAATGGGCAAATTGTTGAATCTGAGAAGACAAATACGCGCGCACTGGCGTCATTCACACCTTGTGCAACACGCTGCAAAAACAAGAATGCAGACTCATCCAAGCACTCAGCATTATCGACAATGACATGCACTTCTTGGCCGGTGATAAGCATTTGCTCAATATGCCTTAACACTTCGGAAATATCAGCATTGCGCAGGCCTAGAGCGGCACTTACCTGCTGCAACATAGCAGCTGCATCGGCACTTTCTGAAGCAACAATCACCACGCTTTTCACTGGCTCTTTAGAGCTTGCTACAAGAGCCTGGCGAAGCACGGTCTTACCACTACCCTGCGGCCCTGTAACCACCAGCATCAATTTGCTGTAGCGCGCCAAATGATGAAGTTCAACAAGCACAGAGCGTCGTTTTGCGGCAAAAAACTTAAAGCTTGAGCCTCGCCCTAAAAAAGGGTCATGTTCAAACTGGTAATACTCTAAAAAACCATTGTCTGCGTGCAGCTGAGTCATGATGCTCTCGTTCGGTTAAATACTGGCAGTAATCATTGCATAATCAGTGTTGAGTACACGTTCTAAAACAGTAGACGGATAGTCTGCGGTCACCACGGCCTGCCCTAAATCACGCAGCAGGACTAAACGCAACTGACCATCAAGAACCTTTTTATCAACAGCCATGTGCGCTAAAAAAATATCCGCAGTCATCTCTTTCGGTGGAACAATCGGCAACCCTGCTCGTGCCAATAAACGCACACATCGATCACGCTGTTGTGCGTTTAACCAGCCAAGCTGTGTAGACATTTCTAAAGCCATGACCGTACCAGCAGCAACCGCTTCACCATGCAGCCAGACGCCATAGCCTTGCTCGGTCTCAATCGCATGACCAAAGGTATGACCTAAATTTAAAGTAGCACGCACACCTGACTCACGCTCATCTGCCGAAACAACTTGCGCTTTAGCGACACAAGAACGCTCAATCGTTTCCATTAGCGCTGCGCCATCCAGTGCACAAATACGTAACATGTTCGCTTCAAGCCACGTCAAGAAAGACTCATCATAAATCAAACCATACTTAATCACTTCTGCCAGCCCTGCAGACAGCTCACGCGGCGCAAGCGTATGTAAAGTTGCAATATCAATGATGACGGCCTGCGGCTGATAAAACGCACCGACCATATTCTTACCAAGGGGATGATTAATCCCAGTTTTACCCCCCACGGAGGAATCGACCTGCGAGAGTAAAGTAGTGGGTACCTGAATAAAATTCACTCCGCGCTGATAACATGCGGCAGCAAAGCCAGTCATATCACCAATAACACCACCACCGAGGGCAATCAAAGTGGTTTTACGATCATGCTTCCCCATTAACAACGCATCAAATATCAGCTGCAAGGTTTCCCAATTCTTGTAAGACTCACCATCAGGTAGAATAATTTCAGTGACCTCATAATCACTCAGCGTTTCGCGCAACGTCTGCATATACAGAGGTGCCACTGTAGTATTACTGACAATTGCCACCTTGCGACCAACAATATGCGGTGCGAACAGTTGAGTTTGAGTTAAGAGCCCAGAACCGATATAAATAGGATAACTACGTTCAGCTAAGTCAACAGTCAGCGTGCGCATGCATTCCTCGCGTTATAAATTTATCATTGAAGAAGCCTAATCTTGCTGAGAAAGTGCAGCAGGCTTTAGATATGGAATCAGTATAGCGCAGAATTTACCACAAAATTACTTATGCTTATTGCAGCCAAGAAACTGCATAATTTCCTGGACGACCATACGTGGCGGACGCGTATCTGTTTCAATAATGAGGGTTGCCACTTCACGATACAAAGGATCACGTATCGCAAGTAAATCTGACAAAACTTGTGCGGGGTTTTCAGTTTGCAAGAGAGGACGATTGCGATCTCTCGCGGTGCGCGCCAATTGATGCTCAACCGAGGCATGCAAATAAATAACAGCTGCATTAAGACGCATCGCTTGGCGGTTTTCTGCTCGCAAGATAGCGCCACCACCCGTAGCAAGCACCAGCCCACGCTGTTGACACAACTCCTCGATAACAGCTTGCTCTCTATCTCGAAAGCCAGGCTCGCCTTCTACATCAAAAATCAAAGGAATACTTGCCCCTGTTCGCTCTTCAATCTCTTTATCAGAGTCCTTGAAAGGCAAACTGAGCTCTTTAGCAAGCAAACGCCCGATGGTGCTTTTCCCAGCACCCATCGGGCCTACAAGAATGTAATTACGTGTTTGCATTAATTATTCAGCGTAATAGCCTGATTGTTCATAATGCGCGGCGTAATAAATACCAATAGTTCTGATTTCTGATCCTGCACATAGTCACGGCGGAAGAGACGCCCAACAAATGGCAAGTCACCCAAGAACGGAACTTTATCGACCGACTTGCTTTGCGTGTTAGAGAACACGCCGCCAATCACGATGGTTTCACCATCAGTTACCAATACTTTCGCATTGACTTCATTCTTTTTAATGGGCGGCACACCATCTAAAGCATTGGCAAAATCAGCCTCATCTTTTGTCACTCTTACATCCATAATAATCCGGTTGTCAGGAGTAATTTGCGGCGTCACTTCTAATGATAAAGCAGCTTCTTTAAATGAGGTACTGGTTGCACCGCTAGAGCTGGCTTCTTGATAAGGAATTTCAGCACCTTTCAAAATTTTTGCTGTTTCTTTATCAGAGGTGACAACTTTTGGCTGTGATACAACCTCTCCATTACCAGTTTTTTCCATTGCTGATAATTGCAGATCCAAAATAGCGTTATTTGTTATGAAACCAATGCCTAAACCGGCTGTTGCATTAGCTACGCCCATATCAACAAAAGGACTATTTAGTGGTGTCTCTCGAACACCAGGGTAACGCCCTACTTGTCCAGAAGGTCTATAGTCATCATCACCCGGCTTACCGTTGGCATTAGGGTCATCCGCAACACCTAAATTACCATTCTTGCCCCAAGAGTTCCATTTACTGCCATTTGCCCAGAAATTACCGCCCCAGCGCACACCAAGGCTTTTACTGTAATCAACATTGGCTTCAACAATACGCGCTTCAATCATCACTTGGCGCACTGGAATATCGAGCTGTGTGACAACACGACGTAACTCATCCAGCTTGTCTTGAGTCTGGTAAGCGATGATGCTGTTGGTACGATCATCTACCGTGACAGAACCACGCACATCACTTTGATCGCTGGTCACTGACTGGAATAAAGCTGCAATTTGTGATGCTTTAGCGTAGTTCACCTGAATCAGTTCGCGACGCAAAGGTGCAAGCTCAGCAATTTGTTTCTGGGCTTCCATTTCTTGACGCTCACGTGCGGCAATTTCATCAGCGGGTGCTACCAGCAAGACATTACCAATTTTACGCTTGTCTAAGCCCTTAGTTTTTAAAACCAAATCTAGCGCTTGATCCCAAGGCACATTCTGCAACCGCAAAGTAATGTTGCCCTGCACAGTGTCACTTGCAACCAAGTTTAAATCAGTAAAATCAGCAATCAGCTGTAAGACTGAACGCACATCGATATCTTGGAAATTAAGCGATAGTTTTTCACCAGAATAAGCAAAGCGCTCAGCTTTACGTTTTTCCATAACATCTTGAGTTAAAGGTTTTACACTGAGCGTTAGTTTGTTATCTGTCTGGTAGGCTAAGTAATCATAAAAGCCTGTAGGCTCAACAACAATAGTAACCTTGCCATTTGACTCGCTCGCATTAACATACTGCACCGGCGTAGCGAAATCTTTAACATCCAGTCGGACACGTAGCGCCTCTGGCAGTTGTGATTTAGCAAAGGTCAGGCGGATTTTACCACCCTGCTCTTGGATATCAGGACTGTCGGTTGGGTCATTTAACTCAATAACCACATTCCCTTCACCTTGTTCGCCACGCTGAAAATCAATATTGCGAATGCCTCGCTGCGGAGCGGCGGCATAAGGCTTCACAATTGGCGTATTAGCGATAGGCGCCGAGGCACTTACACCCTCGCCGACAATAATATATATATCATTACCTTCGGCACGCGTGTTGTATGGTGACAAGCTTGCTAAGTTAATAATCATACGCATACGATCTTTTGCTTCAACAATGCTCACACTGCGTGCATTACCTGAACCTAACTCGCGATTTTTACTGCCCAAATTATTCTTAACACCGGGCAAATCTAAAGCAATTCGAGCGGGTTGCTCAATGGTATAACCACGAGGAGCCATTACCGGCTCATCAAAACCAAGTTTGAGCTCAACTTTATCACCCGGTAAAGTGGCTACATCAAGCGATTGTAAGTTTGCGGCAAACAGTGCAGGTGAAAGCACCGCGGCCAGTACAGAGACACTAATACGAGATAATTTTATTTTCATTTTCCAGTTCCGTTGTGCTTTCCAATAGTCAGTTTTCATAGCCAGCTCCACTCAAGAGCGTTCCTGCAAAGCCAGAGTGCGCGGCCGTTCCAACCAGCCACCATCGCCATCAGAAACAATTTCTATAACCTCTATTACAGACGTAGTGATCGCTATAACACGACCGTGATTACCGCCTAGATAGTCACCTATACGTACACGATGCACACCATCCGCACCACGCAGTAAAGCATACATGTTAGCGTTATTTGAAAGCGTTCCCACCATCACAAAACTTTCAATATTAAAGCCTTCTAGAAACTGTTTAATACGTGTTTCATCAGGCTTGACGTCTTTATTGCCTTTTACATTGCCGGTCAGTTCAATTTTGATCGGCGGTTGAAATGGGCTACGTAGCGCAGCAGCAACATAGGTAAAAGGCTCATACACGACCTCTTTAGGCATTGGTTCAATCGGAGTTTTAGGTCGCGATCTAACCTCATCCATAAAAGCTTGCAAATCAGAAAAGCTACCCGATGAATCACAACCCACCAAGCCCAACGAGACTAGCGCAACAAGAATAAAGTGAGAGCGTCTCATTTCTTCGCTCCTTGATCATTATATCGGTAAGTTTTTACTAAAATATCCATTGCCAGTGTTGAGCTATTACCTGCAGTAACCGGCTTTATTGAGAAATCGTGTAACGTCACGATACGCGGCATACCAGCAACCGCACTGACGAACGTAGCAAGATCATGATAGCTCCCGAATACTTTAATCTGTATTGGTAGCTCAATATAAAACTGCTGAACGACTTCAGGTAGCAGTTTAATCTCTTCAAACTCTAAGCCTGAATTCAAGCCTGCACTGGTAATATCCTCCAGCAAACCAGGTACTTCAGTATCACTTGGCAGCTGACGCAATAAGGCTTCAAATGAAGCTTCCATCAGCTTCATTTGCTCTTTATATTCTTCAAGATTAGCCGCTTGACGTACTTTAGAGGTGAACTGTTCTTTCAGAGTGCCTTCTTCTGACTTATTACGATCTAACATTTCCTGTAAATCGGTCAAATGCATAAAGTAGCCAAATGCTAAAACAGCAACCAAAACAACCAAACACGTTAAAGCCTTAACCGCAGCAGGCCAAGAGCCCATGTTATTAAGATCTAACTCAGAAAAGTCAACCTTACCTAAGCTCTTAAAGGAGTCTGCAATACTCATTTTTGTGCTCCTTGCTCATCCTGCTCTTTAGGCAATGTTTGTTGAACAGTCAATTTGAAAGTATTGGCCTGATCTAATTTCTCAGCACTAACCGCTTTTACTTCTGTCAAATTGGGTGCAGCCAACCAATCAGAAGCATCTTGGTTACGCATCAAACTTGATACCAAGTTATTTGATTCAGCAGCCCCTTCAATAGAAACAGACTTACCAATCATTTTAACATCGGTGAAGTGCACCCCATCCGGTAGAGTACGCACTAATTGATCAAAAATGCGCGCGGCAATCGGACGATTACCCTGCAAGTCTTGAATAATTTTCATACGCTCAACCAACTGTTGGCGGCGTGTTTTCAATTCGCTGATTTCTTTGATTCGCGAGTCTAATGCAGAGATTTCGCTGCGAATAAAGTCATTGCGTGCATTTTGTTGGGTAATGGCTGCGTTCAGATACTGGTCTGCTAAGAACACGATGCCACCAGCAACAACAAGTACACCGACTAAGGTGACTAAGAATCGTTGCTTGCGCTCTTCGCGTAACTGTTCGCGCCAAGGAAGTAAGTTGATGCGTGCCATCAGTCGAAGCTCCTCATAGCCAAACCACAAGCCATCATCAAGGCTGGAGCATCACTTGCTAATGCACCCGCATTGACTTTATTACTCATAGTCATATTTGCAAAAGGGTTAGCCACCAGTGTTGGCGTACCTATTTTCTGCTGCACCAATTGATCCAGATTAACGATCGAAGACGTTCCGCCCGCCAACAAGATGTAGTCAACACTGCTGTACTGTCCCGCAGCATAAAAGAACTGCAAAGAACGCGAAACTTGCTGTACGACTGTTTCTTTAAACGGGTTCAACACTTCCACTTCGTAGTCGTCTGGCAAGCCACCTTGTTTTTTAGCCAAGCCAGCTTCTTCGGTAGACAAGCCATAACGGCGCTGAATTTCTTCAGTTAACTGCTTGCCACCAAACAACTGCTCTCGGGTATAAATAGTTTGACCATTATGCAAAACAGTTAAAGTCATCATCGTGGCGCCAATATCAACAACCGCAACAGTTAAATCGTCTTCACCGTTACCGAGCTGCTCAGCAAGCAAACCATAGGTACGCTCAAGTGAATAAGCCTCAATCTCTACAACCTTGGCGCTTAACCCTGCAAGCGCCAAGGCTGCTTCACGCACCTCAACGTTTTCTTTACGGCAAGCGGCCAACAGCACATTAACGCGATCAGCACTACGCGCAGTAGGTCCTTGCACTTCAAAGTCGATAGCAACTTCTTCCAACGGGTAAGGAATATACTGATCAGCTTCAATCTTGATTTGATTCTCGAGCTCATCCTCAGACAGCCCAGCATCCATCTCAATAGTTTTAGTGATCACCGCAGAACCAGCCACTGCCACCGCAGCATGTTTAGTACTGGTACGGGCCTTAGTCACCACGCGCGCGATCACTTGCCCAACAACCTCAAGTTCGGCAATGTTTTTTTCAACCATTGCATTAGGCGGAAGTGGCTCAACAGCATACGCCTCTACTTTGTAGCGGCTACCTGAGCGACTCAGTTCTATGAGTTTGACTGAAGTCGAGCTTATGTCGATCCCCAGTAACGTATTAGCTTTCTTTTTGAAGAGCCCTAGCACGACAGAATTCCTATCAGCATCCGCAACTTACGTACGGTTTAGGTTTGTTCCACATTAAAAACGCTTGATAAGAAAGCGTAAATAGCTTCTCTTGATTAAAAACGCTTATAATGTGCCCAGTTTTGTTATACGACGCTGTAATTTTTATAACCCTTATTTTTTATTTCTCTTTGGGAATCTAATAGCCTTGATGCACTTGCTGAAATTCCTCTTTGCCACCCTAACTGCTGTCGCTTGCGGCCTGATTCTCAGCTTAAGCGGTGCTTTTTTGTACTTAAGCCCCAATTTACCATCTGTCGAGTCTTTGCGTAGTATAGAACTACAGATTCCTTTGCGGGTCTATAGCAATGATGCAAAGTTAATCGCTGAATTTGGAGAAATGAGACGTTCTCCTATTTTATTCAACGATATTCCGAAAAACTTCATCCATGCTTTACTGGCCGCTGAAGATGATAACTTTGCTAATCATTATGGCGTAGACCCTACCAGTTTGGTGCGCGCTGCTGCTCAAATATTGAAAACGGGCCGTATTCAGACCGGCGGAAGCACGATTACCATGCAAGTGGCAAAAAACTTCTTTCTCTCCAGTGAACGCAGCTTTTCTCGTAAAGCCAACGAAATTTTATTAGCCTTACAAATTGAACGTGAATTAACCAAGGACGAGATTCTAGAACTTTATATTAATAAAATATACCTTGGTAACCGCGCCTACGGTATCGAAGCAGCCTCGCAAGTGTATTACGGCAAATCAATTCGTGATATCAGTCTTGCGGAAATGGCCATGATTGCTGGTCTACCCAAGGCACCTTCTCGATTTAACCCTGTAGCCAACCCAGAGCGCAGTATGGAACGCAGAAACTGGATTCTCGGGCGCATGCTCAAGCTAGGGCGCATTTCTGAAGAAGCCTATCAAGAAGCTGTCAACGAACCCTTGACTGCACGCCTACATATAACGGCACCCGACCTAAACTCACCTTATATTGCAGAAATGGCGCGCGCGGAAATGGTCGGACGTTTTGGTGGACAAGCCTACACCGACGGCTATAGCGTCATCACCACGGTTCCCTCTGACCTACAAGAACATGCGCAACACGCCATTTACAGCGGGTTGATTGCTTATGATCATCGCCATGGTTACCGTAAACCAGAACAAGCTGCAATCGCTGAATCACTATGGAATGAAACACTTGCTAAAGCGCGCAGCATCAGTCAATTCTTACCCGCCATTGTTACCCAAATTGACAGTAACAGCATTACTGTATTGCTCGCTGACGGCTCATACGAACAAGTCAGTTGGAAAAGTATGCAGTGGGCACGCCCTTACATTAACAACCGCAGCATGGGCCCTGTACCAAGAAAGCCTGCTGATATTGTCAAGGTTGGTGATCTTATTCGAGTACAACGTCAAGAAGACCAGTCACTCAGTTTTGCGCAAATCCCTAAAGTACAAGCCGCACTGGTATCACTTGATCCTCACAACGGTGCAATTCGCTCTCTGGTAGGCGGATTATCATTTGAACAAAGTAATTACAACCGCGCCATTCAAGCTAAACGCCAGCCAGGATCAAGCTTTAAACCTTTTGTGTACAGTGCAGCCCTGGATGCTGGATACACAGCAGCAACTATTGTTAATGACGCTCCGCTAGAAATCTTTGAAGCGGGCATGAAAGCAGTATGGCGACCTAAAAATGACAACAATACCTTTCTTGGCCCCATCAGGGTTCGTGAAGGCCTGTACCGTTCACGCAATATTGTATCCATTCGAATTTTGCAAGATATCGGTATGCAATATGCTCGTGACTACATTAGTCAGTTCGGCTTTAATTTAGAGGACTTGCCAGGCAATCTTTCTTTAGCGTTAGGCACCGCAACACTGACGCCATTAGAAATCACTACCGGCTGGACTGCATTTGCCAACGGCGGCTTTAAAATCGAACCTTATCTAATTGAGCGCATTGAGAATCGCGACGGACAAACAATTTTCCTGGCTAACCCCCCGCGCACACCGACCACTCAAGGGGCCTCAACCAGCAACACATCTGCCGAGCCAGCCTTAACAGATACAGCTCTAGAACCCCCACAGATAGCCAAGCGGATCATTGACGAACGCACAGCTTATATCATGACCAGCATGCTGCAAGACGTGATCAAGCGCGGCACTGGGCGTCGCGCTCTGAGCTTGGGACGCTCTGATTTGGCCGGAAAAACAGGCACCACCAATGAATCAAAAGACAGTTGGTTTGCCGGTTATAACAGCGATATTGTCACCACCGTATGGGCAGGATTCGATCAACCAGAAAGCTTAGGCAGGCATGAATACGGTGGCACAGTGGCTCTACCCATCTGGATTGACTATATGGCCTATGCGCTTAAAGACAAACCTAAGCATACACTGCGTGAGCCTGCCGGCATGATGACATTGCGTATTGATCCGGTTAGCGGACGTATTGCACGGCCGGGCACGCCAGACGCCTATTTTGAAATTTTCAAGAGCGAAGATGCGCCCCCTACTATGGATGAGTTCGAAGACAACTGGGCCGTACCAAGCAGCCCATATCTAGAACCGGCTGAAACAACCCCCATTGATCTCTTCTAAAGACAGCTACAGCAATAAAATTTAAACAATAAAAAACCCGCTAAATGCGGGTTTTTTATTGTGCTTTAGCGCTTAACCATCAAACACTTCATTCACCGAAGTCAACGGATAATGCTTAGGGTAAGGCAAGGTCGCTACGCCAGTCTCAATCGCAGCTTTAGCTACTGCATCTGAGACTAACGTGATCAAGCGTGGGTCCATTGGTTTAGGAATGATGTACTCACGCCCAAACTCAAGACAGTCTATTCCATAGGCATCGCATACCGCACTAGACACCGGCAGTTTTGCTAAATCACGTAAAGCATGCACTGCAGCAACCTTCATCTCTTCATTGATACGCGTTGCACGGACATCAAGCGCACCACGGAAAATGAACGGGAAGCCCAGAACATTATTCACTTGATTCGGATAGTCTGAGCGACCTGTTGCCATAATCACATCAGGACGCGTCGCATGTGCAATTTTTGGATCAATTTCAGGATCGGGATTAGAGCAAGCAAATACAATCGGATCTGCAGCCATGCGCGCCAAGTTCTCAGCGCTGAGCAGGTTTGCACCTGACAGACCAACAAAGACATCAGCGCCTTCCATTGCATCCGCTAAAGTACGGCAGCTGGTTTCATGAGCAAATGCAGCCTTATACTGGTTAAGGTCGTCACGCCCAGAATGAATAACACCTTTACGGTCAACCATAAAGATGTTCTCAACTTTCGCACCTAAGCTAATTAACAATTTCATACACGCAGTTGCTGCAGCTCCAGCGCCGAGGCAAACGATATGCGCCTCGTCCAATGCTTTGCCTGCAATCTCTAACGCATTAAGCATACCCGCAGCAGTCACAATCGCTGTACCGTGCTGATCATCATGAAATACTGGGATATCGCACTGCTCAATCAGCGCACGCTCAATTTCAAAACACTCTGGCGCTTTAATATCTTCTAAGTTGATACCACCAAAGGTAATAGAAATGCGCTTGACGGTATCAATAAACGCTTGTGGGCTTTCTGCATCGACTTCGATATCAAAAACATCCACGCCAGCAAAACGCTTAAATAATACGCCTTTACCTTCCATAACCGGCTTAGATGCCAAAGGACCTAAGTTACCCAAGCCTAAAATTGCAGTACCGTCTGAAATAACTGCTACGAGGTTACCCTTGCCGGTGTACTTATAGGCAAGTTCTGGATCACGAGCAATTTCACGTACTGGCTCAGCCACACCAGGGCTATAAGCCAGCGCCAAATCACGCGCTGTCGTAGTAGGTTTAGTGAGCTCAACACTTAATTTCCCCGGGCGCGGGGAAGCATGGTATTCGAGAGCGGCTGTTTTTAAATCAGACATAATGGGCAATTTCCGCTTGACTATAGAATGAATTTGACGAGATCGGAGCATACTCAAGAACGACAAACCCCACAAGAGTATCTGACCCAGTCTGCACACAAAGCTACGAAACATCGGAGATTTTATAGGAAAATCACAACTTTCTTATACCTATTGCAGCTCTAGCATGCTCGGATGGCTAGCCGTCATACGCCATTTTGCGTATTTACCCTGCGATCCTTTACGCTCAGAAACCCAGCCTCGAGTTTTTAGCGTGCGCCCCTGCCATTGAGCAAATGACTCACTTTTAAAATACTGTAGCGCATGAAGCGGAATATTTACCGTCACAGAGTGCCCAAGCTCAAGCCAAACCCCGCCACGATTACGTTGCACACTTTGAATACGACCTTGCAGTAAAGTAAAGCCACTTTTGCTCAGCTGCTGTGCGGGCGTAAACACAGCCTTTTCCCAAAGGCCCAAGCGTTGCTTGCGTGCACGCTGCTCGACCTGCGTTAAACAATCAGCCAACACAATATTTGGCGCAATTCCCACATGGTAAGCCAGCCCCTCAGACACCAGCTGTGCTTCAAAACTGGCACCATTGCGATCATACAGATGCGCTAGCACACGACCGTAGCGATCATGCCCTTGCTCGCCCAGCAACAAACCAACTCTGTCATGATTAGCTTTAACTAAAGCCGCTAAACTGCGCTTAGCTTTTACAGCATAAGGTTCTGCACTGCGGCCACGACCGCCCATCTCCGGCGCATTAACACCAATCAAGCGTACTCTGCGACCATCGTTTAAGCGGATTGTATCGCCATCAATAATTGAATGCACCGCATGTTGAGCTGGCGCTTTTTTTACTGAGCAGAGCGTTGTCGCTGCATATGCGCCCGTTTGTAGAGCCATAAAAAAAGCGCCCACAAGGGACGCTTTCTTCAGCACTGCCACGACCGATGATAAATAGGTCATTTAGATGCTCATTATTTTGTTGCGCCGAAACCGCCAAAGCGTTGTTTGAAGCGATCGATACGACCACCCACATCAAGCACTTTTTGTTTGCCGGTATAAAACGGGTGGCATTCAGAGCACACATCAATACTGATGTCTTTACCAATGGTAGAACGAGTAATAATCACGTTACCGCAGCTGCAGGTCGCCTTGATTTCAACGTAATTCGGGTGAATATCGGCTTTCATGGTGTTTCCTCAACATAGCCGTGCCGCCACCCAACACCATTGTCGAGTACCGCACGAAAACAGGGCGAGAATAATACCAGAGCTCTCGTCTGTTGCAATAGTCTTATTTGCTATTGAGCGTATCATTGTATTGTTTGAACGCATCTTCCACCAAGAACTAACCTGTATCATTTAAATAACACAGCTTTCGTATTTCTGTGATCTTTTCGTCATACTATTAGTTTATACATCGTTACATAATCCCCGCATTTTCGGGATGAGGAGCTACTGTGAGCATCAATACTGCCAACCGCATTTTTCCAGCAACCCGATTACGTCGTAACCGCCGTGATAACTTTTCCCGACGTTTAGTCCGTGAAAATCAACTCAGTGTGGACGATCTAATCCTGCCGGTTTTTGTCCTAGACGGCAGCAACCGCAGAGAAGCAGTGCCCTCAATGCCGGGGGTTGAACGCCTGTCAATTGACTTACTGCTCAAAGAAGCTGAAGAGTGGGTTGAGCTGGGTATTCCCGCTCTAGCATTGTTCCCCGTGACGCCGCTAGAAAGCAAATCGCTGGATGCTGCTGCTGCATGGGATCCTGAAGGTCTCGCTCAGCGTGCTGTTCGCGCCTTACGTAAGCGCTTCCCTGAACTGGGTGTTATCACTGATGTTGCCCTTGACCCATTTACCACGCACGGTCAAGACGGTATTTTAGATGACCACGACTATGTTTTGAATGAAGAAACTGTTGACGCCTTAGTCCGTCAAGCACTATCCCACGCGGAGGCTGGCGCACAAATTGTTGCTCCATCTGACATGATGGATGGCCGCATCCAAGCAATTCGCGAAGCATTAGAAATGGCAGGCCACAGTAATGTGCGCATCATGGCCTACTCGGCGAAATATGCCAGCGCCTACTACGGCCCATTTCGCGATGCAGTCGGCTCAGCCGCCAACTTAGGCAAAGCCAATAAGTCCACCTACCAAATGGATCCAGCTAACGGCAATGAAGCCCTGCATGAAGTGGCTACAGACCTCAGTGAAGGCGCAGATATGGTGATGGTCAAACCAGGCATGCCATATCTAGATATTTTACATCGCGTTAAAGAAGAATTTAGAGCGCCAACCTTTGTTTATCAAGTCAGCGGTGAATATGCCATGCATATGGCAGCGATTCAAAATGGCTGGCTCAGCGAAGCCGTTATCATGGAATCCTTAATGGGATTTAAACGTGCAGGTGCGGACGGTATTCTCACCTACTTTGCCGTGCACGCAGCAAAACAACTGAAAAAAGGCGCGTAATTGAATAACGGAGAGTCTATGAGCAATGCAGGACTGAATCAGCCAGGACAAGAGGCTAAGCCAACTATCAAGGTCGAAACCACTGCCTCGGAAGCATCGAGCGTTGTGACAAGCGACGTCTCCCTCGTTGCCATAGCTCCGATACCCCATCTCGACGACAGCAGTCTCTATATACACCGAGAGCTGTCTCAACTGCAGTTTAATATTCGCGTTTTAGAACAAGCGCTGGATGAATCTGCACCGCTATTAGAGCGTCTCAAGTTTCTCCTGATTTTCTCCAGCAATCTTGATGAGTTCTTTGAAATCCGTGTAGCTGGACTGAAAAAACAAATCACCTTCGCTCGCGAGCAAGCTGATGCCGATGGCCTACAACCACACCAAGCTTTAGCGCGCATATCTGAACTGGTACATGAACAAGTTGATCGCCAATATCAGATTCTAAATAATATTTTGCTGCCCGAACTGGCCAAGCAAGAAATACGTTTTATTCGCCGCCGCAAATGGACCAGTCAAATAAAAGCTTGGGTCAAAGAGTATTTTGAAACCGAGATCGCGCCGATTATTACCCCAATCGGCCTTGATCCTACCCACCCTTTCCCATTACTGGTCAATAAAAGTCTAAATTTTATTGTCGAACTGGAAGGTGTAGATGCGTTTGGCCGTGATTCTGGCTTAGCGATTTTACCTGCTCCGCGTTTGCTGCCACGCATTATTCAGGTACCAGAAGAAATTGGCGGCGCGGGGGTCAATTATGTGTTTTTATCCTCAATGATCCACGCCCATGCCGATGATCTCTTTCATGGCATGAGCGTGAAAGGCTGCTATCAATTTAGACTGACTCGCAATGCTGATTTAGCAGTCGATGCTGAGGATGTCGAGGACTTAGCCCGCGCATTGCGCGGTGAACTCTATTCCCGGCGCTTTGGAGATGCTGTACGCCTTGAAGTGGCAGATACCTGCCCCTCACACTTGGTTAACTTTCTACTCAAACAATTCGGCTTATCGCCTGCCGAACTGTATCAAGTCAATGGTCCAGTCAATCTGACACGCCTATTTAAAGTAACCGGCTTGGAAAGCCACCCACAGTTACAATTTCCACCCTTTACCCCAGCAATCCCAAAGGCTCTGCAAAATAGCGAAAATATTTTTCAAGCGATCAGCAAACAAGATATCTTGCTTTACCACCCGTTTGAATCTTTTACCCCTGTCATTGATTTGTTACGTAGCGCCGCGAAAGATCCAAACGTACTCGCGATCAAACAAACCTTATACCGTGCGGGTGCTAACTCTGAAATTGTTGACGCACTAGTTGATGCAGCGCGTAACGGTAAAGAAGTTACCGTAGTCATTGAACTGCGCGCACGCTTTGACGAAGAATCTAATTTAGCGCTGGCCAGCCGCTTACAAGCTGCCGGAGCGGTTGTGATCTATGGTGTAGTGGGTTTCAAAACCCACGCTAAAATTGTTTCTATTTTGCGCCGTGAAAACGGTAACCTTGTCCGCTACGCGCATCTTGGCACGGGCAATTACCACGCAGGCAACGCACGTCTGTACACTGATTACAGTTTACTGACAGCCGATCCAGATCTCTGTGAGGATGTCTCCAAGCTGTTTAATCAACTCATTGGCATGGGCAAATCCTTACACATGAAAAAGCTTTTCCATGCGCCATTCACCCTAAGAAAAGCCCTATTGGATTTAATTGCTCATGAAGCCAGCAATGCCAGTGAAGGAAAAGCGGCCCGTATCATTATTAAAGTCAATGCGCTGACCGATGCGCGCATGATTAAGGCACTCTATAAAGCCAGTCAAGCTGGAGTAAAAATCGATTTAATCGTGCGCGGAATGTGCTGCTTACGCCCAGGTATTCCTGGTGTCTCACACAATATTCAAGTGCGCTCAATTATCGGTCAACTGCTCGAACACAGCCGCGTATTTTATTTTCTAAATAGTGGAGGTGACGAGCATCTTTTACTATCCAGTGCGGACTGGATGGAGCGCAATCTCGATAAACGTATTGAAACCTGCTTCCCACTAGAAAGTAAAAGAATGATTTCGCGCGTTAAAAACCAACTGAATACATACCTTAATGACAACACCCACGCATGGCTTTTGCAAAGCGATGGCAGTTATCAACACCTGCAGCCCAGCAGTGAACAGAGCATTTGTAATGCCCAAGCGTTGCTATTAGAAAATCGTAGCATCCCTTTGATTGAAGCATCCTAATCTCTCCACAGTTCATCACTTACCGAGAGAAGATGTTTAGCTTAGTGATGCGCCAACGTTATAAATAGCACATATAAAAAGGCAGATGCTTTAAAGCATCTGCCTTTTTATTGAATCTTAATAAACTTATGCTTGGAGCCTCTACACAAGAAACTCCAAGCAAGCCTGTTTATTTTAGTAACATCGTACCATTCTCAGTAAAATTCTGATGCCATGAGAATGCTTTCTGCAAGTTATGCGGTGTTTGACCACCACGTGTTTTTGCTTCAGCGAGGTAAGCACGTGCCTGATGCTTGTAATCAGGGTGCATGCAGTTTTCAATAATTCTCTCTGCTGCCTGAGTTGGCGCTAAACCACGAATATCGGCATAACCTTGTTCGGTGATGATCACATCAACATCGTGATTCGTATGATCTACGTGAGTAACAAACGGCACGATGGCTGAGATTTTGCCATCTTTAGCAGTAGACTGAGTCACGAAAATAGTAATACGAGCATTACGAGCGAAGTCGCCTGAACCACCAATACCATTCATCATATGTGTGCCGCCAACGTGCGTTGAGTTTACGTTACCGTAAATATCAACTTCTAACGCCGTGTTAAAAGAGATAATACCTAAACGGCGAATCACTTCAGGGTGGTTAGAGATTTCTTGTGGGCGGAAAACAATCTTATCTTTGTACTTGGCTAAGTCTTCACCTAAAGTGGCTACACGTTTTGCAGACAAAGACAATGCTGTACCTGCTGCGAACTTAACCACTCCCGCATCAATCAAGTCAAACACGCCATCTTGCAATACTTCAGAGGCAACCACGATGTCTTTGAAGCCTGAAGTTTTCATGCCATTCAGTACAGCGTTTGCTACCGAACCTACGCCAGACTGCAGTGGTGCGAGGCTTTCAGTTAAACGACCCGCTTTAACTTCTTCACCGAGAAAGTGCAGCAGGTTGTCAGCAATTTGCTGTGTTTCTGCGTTAGGCTCAAATAATGGTGATGCAATATCAGGCTCACTTGAAATAATGATACCGCGAATTTTCGCAGGATCGACTTTCATACCTGGCGTACCAATACGCTTGCTCACTTCAAACATCGGAATCGCTTCACGAGTGTTTTCGCCCGCTGGAGTTTGCATATAAATATCATGCATGCCTTCATATTCAGGTGGCGCACTGATATTTAACTCGATGATCACGTGTTTAGCTGTGGCCAAGAAAATGGGTGAGTTACCGACTGAACCGGTCGGAATAATATCACCCTCTTCAGTAATCGCCGCGGCTTCAATAATTGCGTAGTCAATGCTCGGATAAGTCCCTTGACGAATCGACTCAGCAACATGAGATAAGTGCTGATCAATATAGAAAATCTCGCCTGCGTTGATTTTTTTACGCTGAACAGGGTTACCTTGATAAGGAACACGCAACTTAATGATGTCCGCTTCCGCCATAGATTGGTCAGCCGCTGGGCCCATTGATGCACCAGTGAACAGGTTAACTTTAAATTTTTCTTTCTTGCCGCGCTCAGCTAAGGCTTTAGGAAAGAGTTTTGGCTCACCAAACAAGGTGAAACCACTCATACCCAAAGTCATGCCATCGTCAATCCATGTGGCTGCTTCTTCTGCTGTCACGACTTTGTCTAAAAATGCTTTATTACGAATAAATTTGCTTAAATCAGTACTCATGCAACCACCTGTAAAGAGTTGTTGTTTTGAAAAATTTGGATAGCAGCCTTGATGATAAAGGCTTTTCTGAGCGTTAACTGAGGCAATCACTGCACATCAGCACACTTCAGATGCTTTGACTACTTCTTAACATTCTATGCCTATAAGATTTTTTAGCAGCTATACTAAGGTCGATTTACTGGGAATTTTCACCACCGCAGCTTGACCATAATCAAGCTGCGCAGTGTTTTATAATATCTATTAACAATATGCCAAAAAAATGCCCCAGCACACACAACATGTCCTGGGGCATTTTTAAATCTCAATTATTTCACACTACTGATTTACTCCACCGCTTTAACCATATCCTCGATAACTTTCTTCGCATCGCCAAACACCATCATGGTTTTGTCCATATAGAACAATTCATTATCTAAACCGGCATAACCGCTGGCCATTGATCGCTTATTGACGATAACTGTTTTGGCTTTGTAGGCCTCAAGAATTGGCATACCAGCAATCACTGAATTAGGATCGGTTTTCGCCGCAGGATTGACCACATCATTGGCACCAAGCACCAGCACGACATCAGCTTGACCAAACTCAGAGTTGATGTCATCCATCTCAAACACTTGCTCGTAAGGTACTTCAGCTTCAGCCAGCAAAACATTCATATGACCTGGCATGCGACCGGCCACCGGATGAATCGCATACTTAACCGTCACACCACGATGAGTTAACTTTTCTGCCAGTTCCATGAGTGCATGTTGTGCACGTGCGACCGCTAAACCGTAGCCGGGCACAATAATAACGGTATCCGCATTGGTCAGCAAAAACGCCGCGTCATCAGATGAGCCTGATTTAACGGGACGTTGCTCTTGCTGAGCACCCGTTACAGCTGCATCCGGCGTGTTACCAAAACCACCAAGAATCACATTAAAGAATGAGCGGTTCATTGCTTTGCACATAATGTAGGACAGAATCGCACCACTTGAGCCGACCAAGGAACCCGCAATAATTAGCATCGAGTTATTCAGCGAGAAACCAATTCCCGCGGCCGCCCAGCCTGAGTAACTGTTAAGCATAGACACCACTACAGGCATATCTGCACCACCAATTGGAATAATGATCAGTACGCCAATAATAAATGCCAACACTACAATCACAGCAAAAGCCGTGAGATTGCCGGTTAAGGTGTAGTAGATCCCCAAGGCAACAATCAGCAGACCAAACGCCAAATTAATCAGATGCTGACCTTTGAAAGAGACCGGCGCACCTTGGAATAAGCGGAACTTGTACTTACCTGACAATTTACCAAAGGCAATCACCGACCCTGAGAAAGTAATTGCACCAATCGCCGCACCTAAGAACAGCTCAAGACGGTTACCCGCAGGAATCGCATCGGTGATGTGCTCAACAATACCCAAGGATTGCGGCTCAACCACTGCAGCGATAGCAATAAATACGGCGGCTAAACCAATCATGCTATGCATAAACGCGACCAGCTCAGGCATCTTGGTCATTTCCACACGCTTAGCCATAATCGCACCGGTTGTACCACCCACAAGCAGTCCAACTAAGACATAACCAATGCCTTGGGCAAGATTACCGCCATCCGCCAATTGCACACTGAGCTTCATAATCAGCGTCAGTGTAGTCAGCACGGCAATACTCATCCCGATCATGCCAAAGAGGTTGCCACGGCGTGAAGTCGTTGGATGAGAGAGGCCTTTAAGTGCCTGAATAAAACACACAGACGCGATCAAATAAAAGACCGTGATTACATTCATACTCATCTTATCCTTTCTCCGCGGGGGCTTTTACCGCCTTCTTCTTAAACATTTCCAACATGCGGCGTGTCACTAAAAAACCGCCAAATACGTTTACCGCTGCCAAAGCGACCGCAAGGGTCCCCATGGTTTTACCCAGCGGCGTAACCGTCAATGCAGCCGCTAACATGGCGCCAACAATTACAATCGCTGAAATCGCATTCGTCACTGCCATCAATGGCGTGTGTAACGCAGGCGTGACATTCCATACCACGTGATAACCCACATAAATCGCGAGTACAAAAATAATTAAGTTGTAGATACCGTCAGCAATGTCCATCTCTGTATCCTCTATTAAGCGTTATTACGAATGACTTCACCGGCATGGCACATTAAGCACGCCGCGACGATGTCATCCTCTAAATTAAGGTGGAACTGGCCATCTTCAGTGAACACCAGTTTTAAGAAATCCAGTACATTGCGTGCATATAGAGCAGAGGCATCTGCAGGAACTTGCGCGGCTAAATTGGTGTAACCCACGATCGTCACACCGCTATGGTTAACCACTTGGTCAGCCACGGTCAGCGGACAGTTGCCACCTTGTGCAGCGGCCAGATCAATCACTACAGAACCAGGTTTCATCGCTTCAACTGTGGCTGCCTGCAAGAGCGTAGGGGCTTTACGGCCGGGAATCAGTGCAGTGGTAATAATGATATCAGCCTGTTTGGCACACTCATGCACCGCTTGAGCTTGGCGCTCCATCCAAGAAGCAGGCATGGGCCGAGCATAACCACCGACACCCTCGGCACACTCGCGCTCTTCATCGTTAATACAAGGTACATCAACAAATTTAGCGCCTAAAGATTCAATTTGTTCTTTCACCGCAGGACGCACATCAGAGGCTTCAATCACCGCACCTAAGCGCTTAGCAGTAGCTATCGCCTGTAGACCAGCAACGCCTGCGCCTAAAATCAAAATACGCGCAGCTTTTACAGTCCCTGCGGCCGTCATCAGCATTGGCATAAAGCGTGGATAGTGGTTTGCTGCCAGTAATACTGCTTTGTAGCCAGCAATATTGGCTTGAGATGACAAGACGTCGAGACTTTGCGCGCGCGATGTGCGTGGCGCAGCTTCCAATGCAAAGGCCGTGACTTGGCCTGCATTCAGCACAGCAATGGTTTCATTACAAAACGGATTAAGCATACCAACCACAACGGATTGCGGCCGAATGTGCTCAAGCTCTGCTGCGCTTGGAGCGACCACTTTAAGAACGACATCAGCAGCCAGCGCAGCCTCTTGGCTCGCTAGACTCGCACCTGCTGCCACATACGCTTCATCGGCAACACTCGCAGACAGGCCTGCGCCAGCCGCAACGGTAACTGTATGCCCTTGGCCGATCAGTTTCTTTATCGTTTCTGGGGTTGCGGCTACCCGCGTTTCGCCTGCCTGTGTTTCTTTAGGAACACCAATATGCACTGCAAATCTCCTGCAATTTTATAAATAATAGGCGACACACTACGAATGGCATATCGCTATAAGCGCCCCAAAGCCAGCAAACAGTTGAACACCGTGGCGTATATCAATGAATGAGCGTGAAGTTAATCAACAACGGTTACTTCGGCGGGTAAGAATGCGTTAGCACAGCACGCATTGCAATACATCATCTTAAAATTATTCACGCAATGACTTTTTTCTGACCTTGAGTCTTAATTCGATCATTCTAAACATAAAGTTCTAGCAAATAAAACTAAAGATCTATTGCCAATGACTCTCAATACGCTAAAGGCCTTATTACTAAAGGCGTACATCACTTTATTTTTTTGAAAAAACAGGACAAATAGTCGCACCCGAAGTGCATTGCGCTTTAATTTAAAACCATAAAAAAACCACCCGAAGGTGGTTTTAATTTGTGCTGATAGCCATACACAGCAATATTCATTCCTTGTTAGCCAGGATGGCCATCCACCCGCGCTTTACATAACATTGGCGCATAGTTCCACACATACATTGCAAAACTCAGCGCCCAGCACGTCGCAGCAAGCCACAGACTTGGCATATACGCCCAATCAACCAAGACCACTCGCGAGAAAGCACCCAAGTTAAATAATACAAATGCTAAAGTCATTGATTTTGGCGGCTGCAATTGACGTCCTGTATGGCCCAGCGTGACACGAGCAATCATGCCTAAAATTAGACCACCCATCGCGCCCACGGTTAAGGCATGTACAGCAAGACTCATTTGCGTCAACACTGAAAAATGCCATAACGCCATTATCAGACAAGCAACACCGATCCAAGCATGCGCGATATGCAGAGACCACAATAAAGGTACACGCCAAATACCTGCGTCATACCAACGCGCATTACGAATCAAATGACCAATACCTAAAGAGGCAAAGCCGATACCAATCAAAATATTCGTCTGCATAGCCCAGCCAAGCATCAAGGTGATTGACAACAATAGCGTCCCCACCAGCAAAGCCCAGTCCAGCTTCGGCCAAGGAGTGACACCCTCTTTGCGCAGTAAACCACGCTGAGTAAAGAACGGGATCACCCGACCACCTATCATGCTCATCAGCGCTGCAACAAACCACACACCACCAACTGTTGCTTGGCGCTGTAACTGATCATTCCCTTGGATCACACCATACAGCGTCACAGCATTAGCAATAGCCAGTAGCGTCAAGACAACCACCAAAGGATAATTGCGAACCTGGCGGACGGGCCAAACGCTACGCGCCATTTGCGCAGCAACCAGCGGTAAGAACAACCCATCGAGCAATACCACACACCACATCGGCGCACCAACCAACCAAGCCACACGCGCACCAACCCATAAGGCCGTCAACACCATCAAAGGCTTACCCGAGAGCCCTGGAACACCCGTCCAAGCCTGCACTGCAGTGAGTAAAAACCCAGCAATAATCGCAGTAGCAAAACCAAATAACAATTCATGGCGATGCCACGCCAGCCAACCTCCCGTGGGCTGCCAATCAGCAAACCAGCCACTCAAACCCATAATCCACAAAGGAATAGCCAGCACTGCTAAAAGACTACCCAGCAAGAAAAAAGGCCGAAAGCCTAAGCGGAAAAAAGGCACAATATTTAACGCCTTACGCCGATCAAGAACCTGCACTGTCATTCTCCTAAGCCCTGCTGTATCACCCCTGTGCACAGCTACGACTTACATTTATGCTATGTGCCACAGCATAGACCCTTTAATAAGAACTATTGCTAGATCAGGATCAAGAAGAACAATAACCCTCGCGTTTACAGCATTGACACAAAAATTATAGGCATAAAAAAACCGCCGAGCAGACAAGCTGTCTCGGCGGTTTTGCTTAATAGATTAACCTATTAATTCAAGCCTTCAATGTAACTAGATAGTGCTTTGATATCTTTATTGCTCAGTTTCTCAGCAACCATGCGCATAATCATAGCGTCACCATCGTTGCTACGATCACCCTCACGGAAAGCGGTCAACTGTTTAGCAATATAGGCACCATGCTGACCACCCAGTTTCGGATACACCGCTAAATCAAGACCAGCACCATTAGGTGAGTGACAGCCAGTACACGCTGGCATACCGTCTACTATTTTACCACCTTGGTAAAGTGCTTCTCCGTGCTCAACAAGCGCAGGATCAGCGGCACCAATAGTGCCTTTTTGACTGGAGTACCATGCCGCAATATCAGCTAAATCTTGTTGCGACAGCGCATCTAGCATACCGGTCATTTCGACCACAGGACGGGCACCTGACTTAATGTCATTCATTTGCTTAAGCAAATAACGCTGACCTTGACCAGCAAGTTTTGGAAAGTTTGGCACCATGCTATTACCATCAGCACTGTGACAGGCAGAACACATAGCAATTTTACCTTGACCTGCAGCAGCATCTCCTGCGGCATGGGCTAAACCACTGATGCCCAAGGTCAATAACAGACTTACAAATAGTTTGTTCATCAGCTCTTCCAACTACGGCTAAAAAATATTTTCCGGACCGGCCTAGTCATGATATTGATCTGGCTGATCTCGGCGCTTATAAATTATGCAAACATTACCATAATTTGCTGTGCAGACAACCTTTTACAGATACATCTACAGCAATGCGCACATACAATCCTAAGCATTATATACTGCTCAGAGTAAAACGGAAACGACACCTCTTGCCGCACCTTACACTTGGATAATTTATGCAGCCTAAAAACCCCATTATCGGCCTGTGCCAACAAGCCAGCTTTATGACCAGCGCGGCTCGTGTTGAGCAGTGCCCTGAAGATGAAGGCTACGAAGTTGCCTTTGCAGGCCGCTCCAATGCGGGCAAATCAAGCGCATTGAATACTTTAACGCGCGCCAGTTTAGCACGCACCTCAAAAACACCGGGGCGTACACAGCTGCTGAACTTCTTCAGCCTCGACGAAGAACGACGCTTGGTTGACTTGCCAGGTTACGGTTATGCCAAAGTACCCATTCCATTAAAGTTACACTGGCAACGCCACCTAGAAGCCTACTTAGGCAGTCGCACCAGCCTGATGGGTTTGGTGTTAATGATGGATATTCGTCATCCCCTGACACCCTTTGACTGCTTAATGCTGGACTGGGCAGCCGGCAGCAAAATGCCAATGCATATTTTGTTGACTAAAGCCGACAAGCTGACCTTTGGTGCAGGTAAAGCTGCATTACTGAAAACACAAAAAGATATTCAACAAAAATGGGGCGACACCGCCAGCATTCAACTGTTCTCTTCGACCAAACGCATTGGCATCGAGGAAGCACATCATGTATTAACTGAGTGGTTGCAGTTACTCGAGCCAACAAAAGCGGATGCATTCAATGATGCAGATGGCGCGCGAGAAGAATAAGCCATAATCGACAAGCGCTGCTATGTCACGCAGCCGTGCAGCGCCCGATTAGAAACTGCGCCCTAAATTTAGATACAGTGCGCTTTCATCATCGTCATTCACACCATAACTTAAATTAAGCGGCCCCAGCGGCGTATCAACCGCAACAAATACACTCATCGCATTGATATAGCCGCTGTCTAAATCATTCACCTGATTCCATACCCGGCCACGCTCCAATGAAACGCCAGCATAAACAGGTAAACCTAGGGAAAAAGCTCGCACTGGCGTTAAGCGTCTATAGTAAATCAAACGGCCCATGCTCACATTCTGACCAGCCAAAGCATTTTCACGATAACCAGAAAGCTTTTGCGCACCACCTATTTGGTAGCTTGAAGTGACCACTTCCTTCGCATCTAACGTCCGTGCGTAACGCCCGCCAATAATCCACGTATTAGCACCGCCCCAGTTCAGTGGCTTATTGAGTTCAACCAACCACTGTCGATAACGCTCATCCGAGCCCAACTCAGTGGCATGTTGCCAAGCCGAAACACGCAACTCTTCACCACTACGCGGAAAATTCACATCATCCAAACTGTCAAACGCATATTGCAGATGGTAGTAGCCTTCTTTAAAGCTAAACTCAGGTAAATCACGCGCGCCAATACGCACATCAGCATTACCCCAACCGGAACCAACCCCTAAACGCACTTCCGCATTAGTCGCGATTTGTCGGCCTATATTCAGACCATAGCGAAAGCGCTGTAAACGGTATTCCGCAATCGGATCACTGTCCTCCATAAAGGTAATATTGCTTACTTCACCATGCAGCCAAGGCGAGACAAAATAACGCGAACCAATGTCCAGCGGCTGATAAAACTCAGTATAGAGTTCTTGATGATCACCCAGCTGAACACGACTCAACCATTCACCCCCTAAGCGATTGAGGCCATTCATACGAAAACTAGCACCAAGATTAAAGACGCTGTCGCCACGTAAATCATCGGACAAATTCAGTCCTAAGCGTAAGTAATCCGTCCCCGTACGCTTGTCGGTCGCATTGATTACCAGCGCATTGCCGCCATTTTCAGGCTGTAAGCGATACTCCACTCGATCAAAGTATTCCAAACCATAGAGCGTACCCATGTCTTTCTGTAATTGCTCAATATCCAGCGGCTCACCAACGGCTTGACGAATATAATAATGCACCACCTCATCGCTCACTTTAGAGGTATTTTGGATGCGCACAGAGGTAATCAGTGGTTGCTGTTTAGCTTCTTTACGATTACTGGGTAATCTTGACGGTTCTTGCAGCGGCTGCGCCAACCCAACAAAACGCCATTGCAACGCATCAATGGCACGATAACCCGCATCTATCATAGCCTGCGCGCGGGCAAAGTCAGTGACAGCAAAACCGGTTAAGATTGGCTGAACTAAAATATCCTGCTCCTGCAAGGTGGCCAACTGTGCTTCAGAATTACGCCGAGTCAGCAAAGCAACCGACTGATTAAGAATATTAAAAACCGTTTGCAAGGATTCCGTCGATGCCAACGGCGAGCCAATATCCACCACAATAACTCGATCAACACCCATTCGCCGGGCGATATCCACAGGAATATTATTCGAGATTCCACCATCCACTAGCAAGCGGCCATCCACCTCAACGGGGGTTAATAGCGCAGGAATCGACATACTGGCACGCACCGCCAAAGCTAAATGCCCTTGCGAGAACACCACGGTTTCACCGGTCGCAATATCTGCGGCAACCGCACGAAAAGGGATCGGTAATTGATCAAAGTCTTCCACTGCACCGACACGAGCAAACAGTTTCTCTAACAACACGGCTAAATTCTGACCTTGCAGTACACCTAACGGCAAGCCAAGACTGCCATCATCACGAAAACTGAGTTTTTGCTTGACTAGAAAATCACGATCATCTTGCTTACGACGAAATGGAACATCCTCACGCGGCGGCGCATCCGAAAGGGCTAGCTGCCAATCCAGTCCAGTCGCTAATTGCTCAAGTTCAGCAATGCTATAGCCCGCAGCATACAAACCACCAACCACCGCCCCCATACTGGTACCGGCAATCGCATCAATAACCACACCCTGCTCTTCTAAGGCTTTGAGCACACCAATATGCGCCAAACCGCGCGCCGCGCCACCTGATAACACCAAACCAACGCGCTCACGCTCGGCATCAACCATAGGACCGGCAAAGGCAGAAATGGCAAGACACAGCATCATGACACTGGCACATCCGCTTAAAAGTTGACGCATAATTTACATCTCAAAATAGCGTTATAACGATAATCGTAAAGAAAGACTCTATCAGCCAAACAGCACCAAGCATTATAAAAATCTTAGCCGTACAAAACAGCTAGAAATAGCACAAGTTATCTAGCCGAGTTAAGCGGCCTTAACACAGCGATCGACCACTAAAGGTAAATCGTCCCCTGCAGGTATAAAAGCGCAAAACCAGAAATCAAAACCCGGTCATTCACAACGTTGCAGAATAAAACACCACCACGCTTGGAAGCTTGATATGCAGTCAAGTCTGTCTTAGACAATTGCTCAGCCCAATACGGCGCAAGACCTGCATGGATTGAACCGGTGACCGGATCTTCGTCGCCACCATTGGCCGGCCAAAAATAGCGAGAAATAAAATCGTACTGAGCGCCCCTAGATGTCACAACCACATCAAAAGGAGCAAGCAATTTAAGCTGAGTAGATTGATAGTTCATCGCTCTAACGTTCTCTTCCGAAGCCATTACAGCAAAGTAGGCTTGGCGATTTTTTAACACCTGTACAGGCTTAAATGACAAACCGTCAAGCAACGCTTGAGGCACTTGGGTAACAGGCTCAGGACGCTGATTAGGAAAATTCATTTCGATTCTACCGTCATCGAGCTGACTCACAAACAATGAGCCAACCTTCAACGTCAAAAACTCAATTTCACCCTGACACACAAAATGATTAAAGATCACACTCGAGGATGCCAAAGTCGCATGCCCACAAAAGTCGATCTCAGTCAGTGGAGAAAACCAACGAATTTCGTATTTATTGGTAGCGCATTTTTTAATAAATGCCGTTTCCGAAAGATTATTTTCTGCAGCAATCTTCTGCATGAGCTCTGCAGACAACCAGTTTTCCAAGGGGACCACGGCGGCAGAGTTGCCTTTAAACTTCTCGTCGGTAAACGCATCGAGAATAAAAATATCTAGATTCATAAAAGGGATGCCTTTTTATTTTATAACACCATACTTGACCACCCATATGTCCGAGCGACTGCAGTAGCATGTTAAAGCAAGTGATCTCAACTTTATCCGTATTGAACGATTAAAGTCAGCAACCCAAACGACTCGTTGAGCAACATTAAGACACCCCATGTGAGTACAGCCTTACACACCAACAGCACAGCATGCACAAGGCCAGCTAAAAGCATCAAAACCCAAATAACAGGTACAAAAAAGCCCCGCATTTCTGCGAGGCTTTGTTTGTCTGGTGCCGGCACCAAGAGTCGAACTCGGGACCTACTGATTACAAGTTTTGCTCATAAAATAGAGCTTTAAAACTATAACAACGAATTACTCATACATCACCTAATCCTCAATCTCTACTAATTGATTGAGGCACAGGCGATGAAAACTCTAGTTGTTATTTCTACCAAAGGCGGTGTTGGAAAAACCACAACCGCAGTAAATCTTGCCGCTCTTGTAGCAGATGCTGGTAAAAGAACCCTTCTTATTGATTTAGACGTCCAACCGACGCTATCCAGTTATTTCAAACTAACCCATGAAGCCGCTGGCGGTATCTTTCAGTTCATAGGTTGGAATGAAACTCGTTTAAAAGAAATTGTTTCCCATACCAGTATCCAAAACCTGCACCTAATTAAGTCAAATGATGATCAAAACCAACTGGCAAACCTGCTACTTAACGCCGCAGATGGGCGTTTACGCTTACTGCGTTTACTCAAGACGTTTGAAGCTCATTACGATTTAGTTGTTATTGATACTCAAGGGGCTCGCTCTGTCACCCTTGAGATGGCTCTTCTCGCATCAGATATTGCTCTGTCCCCCGTCATCCCTGAACTTCTTGCAGCGCGAGAGTTTCGCCGAGGAACAACCACCCTTTTTGAAGAAATGCGCACCTACGAGTTCATGGGTATTACGTTACCAAAACTTAATATATTCATTAACCGAGCAGACTTCATCTCCGTTGATGCCCGACTTATTACCAAAAGCCTGCAGCGTACATTTTTAGATAACCCCGATGTGCGCGTACTCAAAACGCCCGTTCCCGGCATTGCCTCATACCGCAAGGCCGCATCTCTATCACTACCGGCGCATAGATTGGAGCCTAAAAAACCCAGCGGACGAAAAGCACCTGCCGCTTTAGACACCATGAAACTGCTCGCTATCGAGATTTTTCCAGAATGGAGAACCGATATACAAAGCATTACGGCAGAGACTTTGGCCGCAGCCGCAGCACAAGAGGCGTAAGGCATGGACACCTTAATACAAGCTCCATTTTCGCTTGAAGCAGAGCAATCAATTCTTGGCGGCTTAATGCTAGATAACTCTGTTTGGGATTACGTTGCAGACAAACTAACGGCTAGTGATTTTTATAAAAAAGATCACGCTGAGCTATTTAAAATAATCTCTCATTTAGCTAAAAACGACACGCCTTTTGACCTCATCACGATTTCTGAATATGCACAAGATGCAGGTGTTTTCTACAGCACAGACATACTGCCATACGCTGGTGAGCTATGTAAAAATATCCCGTCAGTCGCCAACATCCCAACCTACTGCAACATTGTTAAAGAGCGTTCCTTACTAAGACAGCTTGCAACCATCGGGTTTGAGTGCAGCCGCCAAGCAAGCTCATTAGAGTCCAGTAGTAGCCAAGTCCGAGAAGATATTGAAGGTAAGCTTTTTAGTCTCACAGGTGCCAAATCAAACAGTTTTATCGATATTCAAGCGACCACCTTTGCAGTCATTGACAAGATTGATGCTCACTTCAATAGCGATAGCTCAATCACTGGCCTAGATTGCGGAATAGATGGCATAAATGAAAAAACTGCTGGACTGCAACCAGCAGAGCTCATCGTGCTCGCTGCGCGCCCTTCGATGGGCAAAACAAGCCTTGGTCTAAAATTTATTCTATCCGCATTACAAAACGCTCCTGCTGATAAAACAGTTCAGTTCTATAGCCTTGAGATGCCTGCAGAGGCAATAATTTATCGCATGCTTGCCATGCTTGGGCGTATCAACTTACACAATCTAAAAACCGGTGACCTAGTCGATGATGACTGGACGAAATTAAGCTTCGCTGCACAGAAAATAAAGCAAGTGCAGTCCCGCTTTGTGTTGGACGATGAAGCCCAGCTCTCCCCAACCAAGCTCCGCGCTAAAGCACGTCGAGCAGCGCGGCAATTTGGGCCCCCTGCACTGATTGTCATCGACTATCTACAACTCATGCGCTCAGAGAAGTTGAAAGTCGAAAGTCGTAATCTAGAAATCGCAGAAATATCTGCCTCTCTCAAAGCGCTTGCTAAAGAAATGCAGTGCCCTGTCATAGCCCTTTCTCAGCTGAACAGACAAGTGGAGCAACGCCCAAACAAGCGCCCCAACAACGGAGATCTCCGTGAGTCTGGTGCGATTGAACAAGATGCAGACCTGATTCTATTTATCTACCGAGACGAGCAATACAACCCTGACAGCCAAGACAAAGGTATTGCCGAAATTATTATTTCTAAAAATAGAAACGGTCCAACAGGAATAATTCGTACAGCGTATATCGCAGAACAAACATGCTTCGAGAACTTAGCCGCGGAGTCATTCCGATGAAAATCACGTTAACAATCGAAAGTTTTTTTCCTTGCCTAATCAGTTTTTTAGAGCATATCGAAGACTTGCAAGAACAGCATTCTCTAAAAATCATCAGCATTGTTATGAATAACAAGAATGCTCAAGCGACCCAGGTTTGCTCCGTTGTATTAAACGAAGTAAGTAGCGCTGTTGAGTTTCTCTACGCCATTAGCAAGCAAATCAAAGCTCTAAACACCATTCACTGCACACCTATTCAAATCATTCGTTTTGAAACAAGTCCTGCAGCAGCAAAAAGGAGCTCTGCTCATGAATCATAAAATAACAGAAGCGCTCATTACCGAGCAATTGGAACAGAAAGCCTTTAAATCAGGCGCTTCAACAATTAAGCGATTGCCTGATCCACAGCTAGACACTCCGATGGTGGTAACTCTTGACCAATTGCACGCGTATGAAAACAACCCGCGCCAAACAAGAAACCCTCTTTACGATGGTTTAAAAGCTTCGATTAAAGCGCGCGGCCTTGATCATCCACCACCAATTACACGTCGTCCTGGTGAAGATCAATTCATTATCAGCACCGGCGGTAATACACGTTTAGCTATTCTAAATGAGTTGTATGCGGAAACGAGAGAGGATCGCTTTTTCCGTATTCACTGCCTATTCAGGCCTTGGCAATCAGAAGCTAACGCCTTGATTGGCCACCTTGCTGAAAACGAACTACACGGCGCGCTGACATTCATTGAGCGGGCTCAAGGTGTAGCGCAAATGAAGGCTCTGTATGAAGCGGAGCTAAGCGAGCAGCTTTCGCTGCGTAAATTGTCAGAGCGACTAAGAGCAGATGGTTACCCTATGTCTCATGTGCTCATTAGCAGAATGCTGGAGTGCATTAACAGCATTCAACCTGCATTACCTAATACTTTATTATCTGGTCTAGGAGGTGATCAAGTTAACAGGCTTATTACTTTTAAAAATAGTCTTACCAAGGTTTGGAACAAATACGACGACAGCGATTTCCTAGATTTTTGGTTAATGGTGCTGTCTACGCACGACAACGATCCTCAATCATTCAGTTTTGAAGTGATTCGCGACCAGATGCTAGGGCAAATGGCTGCAATGCTTGAACAGGACTACCACTCGTTAGAGCTGGATCTAGAAATTGCAGGCAATAAAAACCACTTAGATAAAAATCCGCTTTCTCCTGGCGCGTTAAAAACTATTGAAGCTAATCCACCGCAGTCGATAGCCTCTCCAGCACCCTCTTCCGAAACCAACAAACACTCAGATCCCAATACAGAAGAGTACTCAGAAAAAAAAGAAGATTGGCTAGACAATGATACTAGTGATGCTCACAAAGAACCCATCAGCCAAATAAACCAGGTTGAAGGTCAATCCCCAAGCAACACAATCAAACGCAGTGATAGTGAGCACCAAGCCATCATTGATGGCCATATCGTTTCTCTATCCAATGAAACAGAGCGCGTTACTCGTATCAAACAACAAGTTGAGCAGGTTCTAGGCAACACCTTACCGAACTTTGAAGAAAATGCGCTTAAAGCGATCCCAGTAATGGCCGGCGGACGCATGGCCAATGTCTCTGATGTCTGGTACATCGAAAAGCAAATCGACTCTCCGGCAGAGTTACGCCACCAGATCAGCCTGCTGGTGAGCGATCTTGCTCATTTTGCAAATATTAAAGGTGTCTTTGCGACCCAAGAAGGTCTTGGGTTTGGTTTCGATAAGCTAGAGCGTGATTCCAACCCGACATCAAACACCGTGTTTTTGTTACTAACCTCATTACTACGTTTAAATGACAACCACTCTAACGAGCAACTCCCCGCTCCTCTCTGTGCTGCGTTATTCAGCCAAATCTTAGTTGGCAGCTACGACATTACTATCGGCCATAACTCAGCAAAAGATATCGGCCTTACCCGCCTACCGGATGTTGAGCTCGTTAAGCTGTTCAGGCTCATTCGCCTTGCCAGAAGGCTCGTCGATTACTGCAAAGAAGAGGATCTCGACCATGCTGAATAGTTTGGAGCACTACTCGCCCTCTGCCGCTCAAAATATTAACCCTGTCAATCAAGCGCTGATTAACTTTGTCCTGCAAGAAGCTCATAACGGAAAATTTCATCAGTGCCGTGCTTTAGGCTTTACCGAGGAAATTATTGGACGATTACAAAGCCTATCTCCAACAGCGCTTAACCGACTGATCAATAGTCCATTTTTATGGATTAAACCTCATATTGACCAGCAATTACTCAGCCGCATCATGAGCAAAGTTGAACACGACGAACAACGTGATCGTTTAATTTCGCGCGTACTAAAACTTGGAGCCTCATCCAAAATGATGGCCCAGTTTTTCGGTATTGATCATAGTGAAACAGCATCCCGAAGACGAGCACTCAACATAGCTACATCTAAGGGTCGCTTACCCTCTCTAAAAGAGTACCAGAAACATGCTATCTGGGAACGCTGGGTTGACTTAGTTAAGCAAGGCGAGCATGAGCATGGCCGTCAGCATACTGCAGCAATTACCAATACAAATAGCGGAGTCGAACTCGATGAAATGAGTCAACTAGACCTCATGATTATGATCGCTGAAGAGCAACATGTTCCTATTGCTCTCACCTGGCAAGAACTCATGCATTATCTCAACGGCAACACAGATGAGGCTGATGATGAATAGTCTTGACTGGAACAACACAGTTGCCGAAATAGCAGCAAAAAAATGGCCGAATTTTCCAGACATGGCCAAGCCAAGTCCTGAAGGACAAAGTGGATTCAATGGTTTCTTATTCAGCGGTATTGCTCAAGAGGTCGTATCGACGCAGCTACTTTTAGACAGCCGCTTAACACCATTAGAGCGTAACGCCTGGCTTGTTTTTAAAATGCTTTTAGACAAACAAGGTTTTGCTGTGCCTCGTTATAAAGATCTGCAGCCTTACCTCTCAATGGTTCCCTACGGAGAGCTTGCCTCTAAAGAAACCATTGCTCGTGTCATTACTGTTCTGCGCTTAACACGCTGGCTCAGTTTGCTTACTCAAAGCAGAGATTCTGCTACAGGAAGAATACAAGGCTCAATGTACATTTTACACGACGAGCCTATTTCTATTGCTGAAGCCGCACAGATAGATTTGACCTACAAAGACTTAATAGCTAAGAGCATTACGCATGCCAACAAATCAGTGCGCATCGTTGCTCAACATGCAGTCAGCGATTTAGAGCAAGCGGGCGAAGAATCACCATCTCGTTTGGACGTATTAAAAGAGCGCATTGAACATCAAAACAACCCTATACATACCCTTGGTTCGGATTCCGAACCAGGAAAAAATCACCGAGTTCGGAATCAAAAACCACTGAGTTCGGATTCCGAACAAAGCAAAAATAACCAGGTTCGGAATAAAAACAAACCGGGTCCGGAATCCGAACCAAGGTTCAAACCCAATGATATCAACAGGGTTCGGATTCCGAACCCTTGTACTAGTACTGTACTAAGTACATATATATGTACTGTACTGTACTTAGACGAAGCTGGAAAAACTCATGAGCACGAGCTGCAATGGCCAAACACGCTATCGGAGTTTTTTAACCCTCACGAACGTGATCAGGCCATCGCTCAACTCAACAATCTCAATCCACTTATCCAACAACAAATTCTTCACGAGCTAGCTTCTCGCTGTGAAACGGGCGAGATACGAAACCCCAGTAGTTATCTATTCGGTTTGGTACGAAAAGCTGAGCGCGGAGAGTTCAAAGCCTGGGCTGCTCATGCTGCCCCATCTAACTTTCATGCCGAACCAAAGTCGAGCTACAAACACGCTCAAGCGCCCACAACTCAAGTTCAAAGAGTAACGCCAGAAACACTATCTGCAGAGGCTGCTGCCAGCCGAGAGGACATACAAAACCTTCTGAAATCGTTTAGGGGCAATCGCCCACCAACTATCTCTGAGGCTTTTTAACATGCAGGAATACTTTGTTATTTGGTCAGGTGAGCACTGCCAATACTGGACGGAAGATGCCTATGGCTACACGTCCAATATAAATCATGCTGGTTTTTTCTCAGCCTACGAAGCACAGCAGAACCTCAGCGTTGCTGGTGAAGATAAACAGCTTAGATTGATTAAATACCAACCTAGTCCTTTGCGTTTAAAGATCAAAGAGCTTAGGGGGAGTCATATTTCATAGCGAAGAATTACGGGGATTAAATGTTTTAAAGTCCCATACTGCCACAACATGTCTTAGCTCGTTTGGTGGAGCAGCTACCGAGCACGGTGGCTGATATGACAGGCAGCCTAAGACTGCATCTAGGCTAGCTCTCAATTTTCTCTTACATCACGCAATGATCCATAAAAACCCAAATATAGCTCATGCTGCGCGACTGTTTAGTTATAAAAAGAAGAGGGTAACTGTTAAGGCCCTTAACACCCCAATAGCCTACTAACCTACTAACCTACTAACCTCTACGTTCTGTCTCGTATCAGAACTCGGCGTAAGATGCATTTTAGTTTTTCCATACTGTCACCTAATTGCTTTCTAGTGCATAGTAGCCCTCTAATTAGGTGGCCAAACTCACTATGCTACCACATAGGAAGATAAACACTTAATTTACTAGAAACCACTCTTCCGCTGGAGTAACGCACAGACCAGAGTTGCAGTACTTTAAAACTAGTCATGTTTAGGAAAAAAACAACTAGCAAAAACTATTAAAGCGCTAACGACTGATAGGAAAACTCCTGTCTTAATAGACAAGGAAACAATCTCTTTCAAATGAAACTGTAGCTCAAAGCTATACTTTCCTAATACCCATAATAAAAAAATGACAATAAAACCGCACAGAAAGATGAAACGGAATACGTAAGTAATGCTTTAACAAACCAAAAATTCTTGTTCATGGCTTATTATGTTCACTAAGCTGCCCGCTTACAATCTCAGAGATTACTGAGCCAGACACAGCTGTAGCAGCCCCTTTAACCTTTTTAGAAACCTTACTAGATAATTCTTTTGCAACAACTTTACTACCTAAAGCACCAGCAGCAGCAGAAGCCCCACCCCAGCACCCATGACTGGTGCCGTTGGCTCTTCTTGCTTAATCACACTTCCAAAATAAGCTCCACCCATATTGATCCCTACCGAACCAGCAAGCCCCTTTCCTTGAGTCAATGCGCCTACTGCGGTAGCTACCGCCATATCTGTTAACTCAATATCTGCAAGCTCTTTAGTACTCAATTGATAAACCACATTTGAACCACCACTGACTGCACCACCCAACACAAAAGTGACACCTGTCGCTGTAGTGCTGACCATTCCGCTATCTGTCAGCATAAACATCGCCCAAGCCTTAACAAACTCTATTAGCTGGCTCAGGCCCATCAAATCCGTCTCCACGCGCCATGGCGTGTAAAGCGCTGGATATCTCTTCAGGCGTGACACCTTGCTCTTGCATATGCTGGGCAAGCGAGGTCGCTGATTGACCATACTGCATCGCCCCTGGCGGTAAGTGTAGATCCCAGTTGTATTTGGTCGCATTCCCCGCCACCGAAGCCCCTACCTGCATGTCCTTTTCATCGCCACCAGCCATGGATGCCACTAGCACGCCCAACACCTGCGAGCTCATGGTCAGTAGACCGGAGCGCTGTTCGCTGATGTATCGGTTGTTCGACATAGACGGTCAAACAAAAAAAAGACCAAAATACATTAAAACAAAACACAAAAAAACAAAAACTCTGACATCAAAAGAGAAATTTTTTCCTGCAGAAGCTCCACCAAAACTCATATCCTTTCCCGCCATAAAATTATATATCTGTTTGGCGAAGACAAGTTGCAAGATCGCTATTACGGCAGCTCCATACATATCAGAAAATAAACGAATCACATTAAAAGGCACAGCTACAAATAGAACAACAGTAATAGCCTTTATATACAAGTCTTTAGTCATAACCAGGCTCCCAGTGTGCATTAACTGCACCTTTAAAAAAACCTGTGGCATCTAAAGCATTAGTTAATCTATCAGCAACAACAGGATCCACTCCACGTTTTACTGCATACGTCTTAAATCCAGCACTCAAAAGCTCAGCTGACCCTGCCTTATAAGTCTCATCTGATAAGTATCCAGAAAAAAGAGAAGAAGCTGTTGACATTATAGAAAGCGCAGCCGCCGGTCCAGCCGGAGTAAACACTGCACCAAAACTTAATACTGTGCTTGCCTTATCCAGCGTATTAATATCCACTGCCCGTATCCACTTCAGCGTATCAGGATCAGTAAAATCAATATTGGCACCAACTGCTAGACACTCTGTTGTTCCACAAGGGTGAAACCTCGGTGAGTAACGCTTACCGTCTATAATTATCGGAATTCTGTACCCCCCTTCCGAATCAAGAGAATATCCAGTCAACTTATCCCGCTGCCAGTCTGGCAGGCCGTCCGTAATACTTCCCACTGGCTTGGGCATTTCCCAATCATAAATACCCGTTTTCTCATTGATATACCCCATGATTTCGGGGTTCATATCTGTTGTGTTGAATACCTGCATATACCTACCGTCACTTAGTTCAACCCAGTGTCCGCCAGTATCATAAATAGCTTCCGGACCATCCACCAGCATGTCCGTACCGGGGTTAATACCGGTACCGGTGATATTGGACAGACGCATTTGCTCCTCGATCTGCTCAACCGTATAACGACCATCACTTTCTTCCGCCAGACGCTGAGCCAGCTCACGCTCGGTTAGGTGCAGCTGACGGTTATAGCTGGTCGCATTCCCCGCTACCCAAGCGCCAGTCTGCATATCCTTCTCATCGCCACCAGCCATGGATGCCACTAGCACGCCCAACACCTGCGAGTTCATGACCAGCAGGCTGCTGCGCTGGTCATGACTCATGTTGTCGTATTGGTTAGCAAGGGTGTCGATTAACGCTTCGTTAGCGCCGGCAGCTAAAGCGCCGATTTTGAAGTCACCACCAGCGGCTTCGGCAGCTAAGCCACCCATAATGGCGTGCAGGCCGATTTTGCTTAGACTGCCGTTGTTGATTTGGTTGTTTTGGCTAAAATCACCCACCCAGTTGAAACCGGCTGCGGCAAAGGTGTTCGCTAGGGTGCTGGTTAGTGCATCGCCTAAGCTGCCATCTTGACCCAGCGCCTTATTCAGTACAGCCGAAGTACCATTTTGTAGCGCTTGGTTGGCGGCAAACTGACCTACGCCAGACCATCTGCTTAAACCTCCCTCCACGGCCACTTTACCGCTGTTGGCCAGTACGCCTGTATTATTCGATGCTGCAGCCGTGTTACTAACGCCGGTTTGGGTGCCGGTCCATTTATCGTAAACGCCTGCCGTTAAACCTGCGGTGATGCCAGAAACCACATAACCTTTCAGGGCATCACTGGTCGTGGCCTCTTTCAGGCCAGCCCCCAAATCACCCTTGTTGTTGATCGTACCAATAGTTGTGTTACTCGCCATACCGGTCAGAGCCGTTGTAACGGCTATATTGGCCCAACCGGCTCCAGCAAGGCTCGCACCCGTTCCTGCAGCCCACATACTGCCTGTCGCAACCGTGGTCGCTCCAGCTCCTGAGGCAGCACCGGCCACCAAACCACTGGCCGCCCCGGCTGTAAAATAGGTCACGATAATCGCAATAACAATGGCAAGTGCGCCACTCATACCTGAATTGCTGTATTTAAAGCTGTCGTGCAGCTCCTTGACCTGGAGCCAGTCCACATCGCCACGCTGCTCCACTTCTTTGAGCCAGGCTAATTGCGGATCAGCTTGCACCATGGCATCGATGGTTTGACTGATGCTTTGCTGATTAACCTCTTTAATGTCGATTTGGATGCGCTCAGCAGCACGAATAACCAATTCGCCTTGGGCTTGTAGCTGGCTCTGAATCAGGGCTTCATCGGTATGCCCTTTCCCTTTGGCGCTTTGCCAAGCCCAGTTATCTTGACTACGAATATGACTTTCTTGCTCAAGGTCTTTAACGCCCTCAAAGACGATGCCAGCGCCACTATCTAAGGTTAAGTCAGCACCACTGTTAAGTTTTGCGGCCTGGTAACGCTGTTCATCGCCACTCGCAATCAACAAATCACCGCCTGCGCGGATCTCACTGCCTATATGAGTGACTTGCGTACGCTCATCACTCTTTAAGCTTTTACTGCCCCAATTTCCTTTCTTCTTTTTCTCAGAGAAGGAATAGTCGTAATCCTGCTCGGCCAGCAGTTGTACTTTGCCGCCAGCAACAAGATAGGCTTCTTGACCAGCGCTGATTTGGCTCGAAACAATCTGTGTATCCGCTCCCGATACACTTATAAACTGACCACCCGCTTCAAGCACCGAGGCTTGCTGACGGACCTGAGTATTTTCTTGATTGACTTTCTTGCCGCTGCGACGGTAGCGGTATTCGCTGCTTTGCGTGTTAGCAGCTGAAGTGATCAACAGATCACCACCAGCCTGCAAGTTCATATCTCCACCCGCCTTCAAGCGGCTGGCCACGATCGCGATATCCTGTTCTGCACTCACATTGAGGTGAGTGCCCGCTTGGATTTCACCGGCATGCTGGGTTGTGCTGTTGTTGCTCCAGAAGTGGCGTTTATCCTGACGCATCTGCCCGTTATTTTCTTCAGCAGACACCAACAGCACATTGCGGCCTGCATTCAGATCCATTGCTGCACCGGCCTTGAGATTGGCGCCCTGATTAAGAATGTCGCGCCCCGCCAGCAATGACAGGTCACCCGTCGCCTCAATACTTGCTGCCTGATCGACAACACTGGTGGTTTGGCTAAAGCCTTGGCCACTGCGGGCCTCTTGAGTAATGGTGCGCTCATTAAGAATATCGCCGCTCACAGCCAGCAGGCTGACATCTCGCCCCTTAATTAAGCCACCACGTTGATTATGAATACTGTTTTGCGCCAATAACTGCAGACGCTCATCGGCCTGTATCAAGCCGCTGTTGCTGATGTTTTCAGCGCTCAAAGATAGATTGCTACTGGCGCGTAACATGCCGCTATTATTAAGCTCTGCGCCAGAAATCAACGCCACATCACGCCCTTGGATTAATGCACCTGTGGGGGCAACGCGGTCTGTTGCTTGCGCTAAGTACAGAATCGGCACCAGTACTTTTTCACCTTGTACTTCACGTTCTTCCAGCCAGACAATGTCATGCGTTAACGCGGCAACTTGCTCTCCAGTCAGGGATATCCCCAGTGACAAGTTCAGTGATTCTTTACTGGCAATGCCGTTGTCCATGAGGTAACGAAACTGATCGTCATTCGAGGTGAGGCCATCAAGAAAACGCTTGCCGGTGCGCGCAATGATGGCTTGCTCAATTAAACGCTGCTCGTATAAACCATCACCTAAACGCCTTTGTGCTTGCTCAGGGTCATAGCCCAGGCCTTGCAGCAAATAATTGGAATTGAGAAAGCCGCTCATACTGGCAAACAGCGGATTGGTTTCGATCAAATAGGGATGATTGGTGTTCGAGTTAACAGTAAATAATCCGCTGGAACTCTGCGGCAGACTAAACCCTGGCAGAGCCGTAGGATCAACCAGTTGTTGGCTCAAATCTGCTGGGAGCTGCGCATTCAACTGCACAACTAGCGGTTGCGAGCCTGACTCAACTTGCGTATTTAATGTTTGCGCAGAGCCTGCTGTTGGTGCTTGATTCTCCAAGAGTGACGCATTGTTTATGGTATCTCCAGCCTGAATATAAATATCACCACCGGCTTGGATAATAGCCGGTGCAGCGACTCCGCCGGGTGTTTGCGTTTCTATATCACTGACTAAACGCCATTTATAGAGCTTACTTGGCAAGGCTTTAGGCGACGCTTGTGCATTATAAGGATAGATATAGTTCGAGCGAAAACTCTCGTCCGTTCCATCGGTGACTCGCCCAGTGTTAAAACGCCGTATGCGTTGCGCTGTGCCTGTGCTCGACGCAAGGTTTTCTAAGATATCGGCAATAATGTTGATATGTCCAGACGCACTGATACTGCTGTAGTGATTAGCAATAGCATCACCCTGCACAGCTAAATTGCCACCAGAGTGAATGCGCGCAGCAGCTGAGTCTTCTTCTACGACAAACTCAAAGCGTTCCGTGGCCACATAATCAACATTATGGTGGTCACCACCGCAGTCATAACAAACCACGTCAATCTTGCCAGAGGTTAACGTCTTACCAAGGCTGAACTGTTCTTTGCGGTTATTCAAAGTAGCCGCATGTAACCGCATATCACCACTGGACTCAATACTGCCTGAGCGATTTTCCAGTAACGCCATCGCGGTATAGGCATCATCTTTGGCGACAGTTAAAGCGCCTAAACTATAGATATCACCATATAAGTTGGTCAGTGTATCGCTGCGTAAAGCCATGTCTGCGCCGCTAAAAACCAATCCTTGATTCAAGAGATCGTTTGTTTCAATACGCAACGTTTGACCAGCGCCGAGCGTGCTTTGGTTATCTAAATCGTTGGCAAGAATCTGTACATCACCCGCAGCACTCAACGCTCCGGCATTCAGCAAACGACCACCGAGTTCAAATACAACATTTTGAGCACTGCGCACACTGGCGCCTTGTTGCAAATCGGCGCTATGACTTTTCAGATAAAGATTGCCTTGGCTGTGTAACGCTCCCTTACCTGTATAGCTATCGGTCAAGGACAGATGTAAAGCACCTTCAGTTTCAATCTGCCCGTCATTCACCCAAGTATTGCCACTGGCATGTAAATCATCAACTGAGCGCAATGCGCCAGTTGCGGTGTTGGTGAAATGGTTTACGTTGAGTTCTATTTGTTGAGCCTGTAGTTCACTGCTGTTGAGCCAACGGTCCACATCCAACTTGAGGATGCCATTGGTTAAAAAGCTGCCGCCTGCTTGACCGGCATCACTTAGATTTAAAGCAAACTGATCACCCAAATGACGCACAATACCTTGTTGATTGCTTAAGTCTTGGCTGTTTAATATAAAGTTTTGGTTGCCGACTTCAACCAAGCCTTTATCGTTATTAAATAGCGTCTGGATGGTGAAAGAACTACTGCCTGTTTGCCCTAACGCACGTAGACGTCCACTGTTATTACTGACCGAACCTGTGTTTAGCAATAGCGTTTGAGCTGCTTCAACCAGCCCTGATTTGTTGTTCAAATGCCCCGTCAAACTGACTGCAACCTCTTGCCCACCGATCAAACCACTTTGGTTGGTTAGACTGGATGCATCAATGGTCAGCGTTTCTTGGCTAATAAGTTGGCCTGCATCGTTATTAATGTCAGCCTGTGACAGTTTTAATTCACCCTGTGTTGCAGTGATCTGCCCTTGACGATTGTCTATGACATCGCCTCCAGCCACATCAACACTGAGGGCTTGGATAACGCCTTTTTGGTTATTCAGTTGCTGTGCATTGAGCTGGAGCGAGTTGTTATTTGCCAGTATTTTACCGCTTTGATTATTCAGCAAACCACTGGTGGTTAGGTTTACAACGCCAGTATTGGCTTGCAGCACACCGTCTTGGTTATTAATCGTTGAGCTGGAGATATTCAGATCACCGCTCTGACTCAAAATCAGCCCATCGTTAGTGTTATTGATCTGATCGGACGCTTGAATGGTTAAATCTTGATTGCTCGCCAGAGTGCCTTGCGCGTTATCTAACTTCTGCACTTTAAGGTCTAGCGTGTTCTGGCCAATCAGCTGCCCGCCACGATTATCAACATGGTTGGCATCAATCTGCGCTGCACCGACTGCAACAATCTGTCCGCCCTGATTATTCAATACATTTAAATCAGTATTCAAAGCACCTTGTGCAACCACTTTGCCTTGGTTTTTAAACTCGCCACCTTGCACTGTTAAAATACTGGCAGTATTGCTGCCGCCATCAGCGTTGACACCCGACTCAATCACCCCGTGGTTATCAACCAGTGCAGCATTTAGATGTAGATCACCAGCAGCGGCCAGACTGTCATTTACAGTAATGGCTCCATTCTGGGCGATGATTTGAGCGGACTGCTCACTGTAAATATCTTGCGTTAAATCGATCTGGGCTGCATTGAGTTTGATATCACCTTTAGCCGCTGTTCTGGCTAGGCTCAGATGTCCGTTGGCATCAATACGGATATCACCGGCACTGGCGGCCATATCGCCAGCGAGCTTCACGCCAACGCCCGCTTCGGTACCGACTAGACGAATGGCTCCCGCATACATTCCGCCTAAGGCAGAGCTATCAATGGCGAGGCTGGGTTTATCATCTGGACGATCTGCTTTTGCAGTCGCGGTGAGGGTTTGCGCATCGACGCTGTTAAGGCCCGTGATGATATTGAGTTGATTGGCGTGCAGTTCAGCGTTGATTTTCGCACTACGCGTGATCAGATCAAACTGGCTGACATTAGTGGCATTCAATCCCGCACCGGAAATTTCAATCTGTCCAGCATCAACGTCATAACGCTTAAGCTGGCCTTGCTCAATAATCGGCTTACCCGTGGTGAGCGTGGCATGCGGTGTATTGATAAAGCCGCAACCATCACAGGTGATCCCGTGCGGGTTGGCCACCACCACATGCGCCTGTTTACCCGCCACTTCGGTGTAGCCTTTAAGCTGACTGGCTTGGCCACCAGTCACCTCATTAAGAATCATTCCCGCCGCCCTGCCGTTGAGCTGGCTGTTACCTACAATAATGCCGCCCAATTGGGTTTGGGTAAATTTATCCGTGCTGTTGTTTAAAATCAGCCCCTGCTGCCCCACGTTATAATCAGTAAACTTGTTATGCGACAGTCCATTGCCGTTGGGTGTGGCGATATTAACTACAGGCACACCATTACCTGCTTGGCTGATTTGCGTATTACCCCCTGCACTGGTGTCGACCCGCAAATCTGCTGCTGCAGAGAGTAAAGGCTGTCCGCACATCACCGCAATTAACAACTGAGCAATGACCTTAAATAAAGGGTTTTGGGTATCCATACTGAATTCCTTGTCAGAAAAACACATCAATTCGGAAGTAAATGGGGCGCTCTTTACGCTCAATCGCGTTCGGGCGCGACAATGTATGCGCTGCTGTAACTGAAGCAGCTAGATGCTGACCGCGCGCGCTCAGCTCAAAAGCATGGCTGGCTAAACGGCCGCTTTGTTCATCGTTGTATTTATCACCACGAATCGCGCCCATATCGTAGGCTGCGGTAAGACTGTATTCCTGCACGACAGGGCGCAACCATTCCAGTGCGACAGACCGTGTCCAACGCAACTGATTGCGCAAGTAATAACCACTGTCGCCAGTCACCGATTGCTCTTTAAAGCCGCGAATCGAATACAGCCCACCGAGACTGAAACGCTGCGGGCTAAACAGCACATCTTCACTACGTTGCCCACTGAAAACGCTATCAAAGCTGAAGCGCTCACCTAACAGTTGAAAGGGCTGCAAATAACTGGCTGTCACTGTATATTTGTTATAACGCGCCACCGGCTCCCAACCCTGCGGACGCCCTGCCCGCTGTGCATCCAGCGCACCAATCCCGCGCTGATAGCCCAAATCAAAGTTAACAAACGCCGAACCAATGCGCCGTCCATGGTTGAAGCTGATTTGCTGTTCTGTCAGACGCTGACTGGAGACATCCAAGCGCTGATTATCGAGGTAGTTACGACTGCGCAAGTGATTTAAGCCAACGCTGAAAGCCGTTTTACTGACTGCATCGCGATGCAAGACACGCTCTGCACTCAGAGCTTGCGTGGTACTGACGCCGTCCAGCACAAATGAAAACCCCTGCCCCTGGGTTTGAGTACGGTAATAGCTGTGGTTATAAAAATAATTAAAGGTCCACCAGCCGTACGGCAGGCTGTAACTCAAACCATGAGTCGCAGAATGTTTATATTGATCACTGACTGTGTCGCCACTGCCGCGTAAGCTCAATTGATCGGCCAGCCCCAACGGACTGTCCCAAACAAAGTTAAGTCCCCATTGCTGCTCACCGGTACTGAGCTGACCATCGTTATGGCGATTCAACGCCACTCGCCAAGGTTTTAATCTCTGCCCCTGTAAAACGACGTGGCTGCCACCGACTTCGTCTCCAGGTGCTAGCTCCATGCTGACTTGACGCGACGGTAAGCGTGACAGCTGATCAATCAGTTGCTCCAGTTCACGCAGATTTAAACGCTCGCCCACCTCTGCAGGGGAACTCATCGAGGTTTCTAAAGCACTGCTTAAGTCACCGCCATCGATGCTTTCAAGACGCCCTTCAATCACTTGGATCTGTAACACACCGTCTTGCAAATTTTGTGGCGGTAAATACGCACGCGTGGTGACATAGCCGCGCTTGAGATACGCATTGGTGATATCACTGAGCAATCGATTGAGATCGCTGGCGGTTAGGCACTGCTCAACAAAGGGTTCAAGTAACTGCGTGCGCTGACGCAGCGATAAAATATCTGCACCGTTAAGCTCAATGCTATCAACTTGAAGGCAAGCGCTACTGTCATCTGCAGGCAGACTTGGCGTGCTGAGCTGTCGACCAGGAAGGGACTGTAGATCTTCTAGCCGACGTTGCTGTTCTTGCAATAAACGCTCTTGGCGTTCACGCGAGAGCTCTCTATCCGCCGGAAGCTGCACCTGCGCAGCAGCACCCGTCACATAAATGAGAAACAGAAAAGCAAATCCATGTGATCTTAATAACATTGCGTTTATGACACCAAAGTGATGACACCATCTTAATGATGTGTACTTAAACCTTGTATTTTATAGAACATAAAAAGTCTTACTGTGACCCAGCCTCAAAAAATAGCACAGAGCGTATAGACATAAATTAGCCGTGTTTTACAAGCTCTTACTATAGCAGCCATCTCCTTTAACACTCTGAACTTATGACCACCAAAAATACGTAATGCAGCACTCGTCTCAACCGAACGCTCCATCTTCCGCGCCAACAATAAACGCACGCGTAAAGCTCCTTCTCCCAAAACTGTAGATAACCTAGAACCTAGAGTGACAAGTCACTCAGCACCTCTATGCCACAGCCACTGTTAAGACCCTTAACACTTACAGGTCACATTACAAAACCCTCTCTTAAAAACCTGTTTAAACCGCATAAACCAAAATCGGTTTGTTTACTGCATATCCCGGTCGTTTATCACACCCTTCATACATCACAAACAGGAGGCTGTATGACCGAATCAACAACCGAAAACTATCAACTTAACCTAGGCTCACTGCGCAGCCAGATTGAATTAAAACTACACACCTATCATGCTGTGAGGGTATGGCAAGGCAAAAAGAACTCTGAAGGACACTCAACACCAGGCATGTCAGTCTACTTCAGCATTACCAATCTTATTAAAATGGCATCCGCACGCAATGATCCGTATGCCGATTGGTGGATGATTCAGACTGAAGAAAAGCTGGAAACTGCCCAGAAGCAAATGAAAGACCTGACGCAACTCATCGATAAGCTCATCGAAAAAATACCGACACAAATTACCATCACCGATAACTTAAACCAGAAGCCCTTTTCCACACCACTGTTTGTGGGTAGCCACATGGGCTTTCGCGGCGTGTATCTGCTTGAAGCCTACGATAGCCTTGCTCGAAAAATCTTACTGGCCAATCACACCGGATTGCTTTCAAGGCGTGATACTGAAAACTATCTGGATCAAGGCGCACACTTATTGCGCAGTCTGTTCGGGCTCGCCAAACGCTACAGCAATGCGGGTGTAAGCCGTGATGATATGGCCGCCTGTAATGCTAAAGCTCGTGCTGCAATAGATAAGTACGGTTTACCGCCGCAGGATATTTTAGAGGGTTCACGACGTAGCGACTTTGCACCAGCACTGATTGGGCAACGAACACCTGAGTCTGCAGCAGATGACAACTCTACCGAAGCGGCAGAGGACTAAAACATGCAAACGTACAAACAAACCCTCTACAGCCTCACTGAACAAACGGCCTACCTAAGCAACAAACAAACGCCCTCCCTAAAAGGCCTTTTAAAGCCTTTTAAGGGTAAAGGGGAGTTCGAGGTTTTAGAGCAGCAAGCTCAAGAAGCTCGCAAGGGAATTGCCGCAATGATTCAGGAAATAAACACCCTGGCAAGAAAGCCACCCTTCTCATTATTGTATGCATCAGCGCGTTTGCAAAATTCTCAGTCTGGGGCAACCCACTTACGCTGGGTCACAAAAGATTTGCAAGGCATGGGCGTACAACATTGGATTGATACAATGCATCACCCAAGTACACCAGAACATTTGCTCGATGAATTGCATACCTTAGAAAAGCTGCGCATCACTCTCAATATGCAAATGTCATGCATGCAGTTCATCATGAAACAAGCGAGAGAATGTGCCGCAAAGATAGATGCCGCTGATCAAGTACTGGCACAAGTTAGAGCTTCAAAAAATTAAGGCAGCACATTGGCGGAATAACACAGCACAACCTAAAGCAGCTTTTGTTCCGCCAGAACTTGCCCCTAACGTGTGCACAATTTTTCGCCTAGCGAAAATGAGGGGGGCTGCTGTTAAGGCCCTTAACACCACAATAAACTCTTGCGTTTTTCTTGAACACTTTATTGAGTTTTTAAGCTCAGCATCCAAAACGCTCAACTGTAAGGATATCCGTGATGCTTTTCCCATCCCAAACAAACTGGAAATGCGCCGACTGAATAGCCGGAGGCACTAAAGCTATCGGCCGCAATATAGCGACGCACTCACCACCAGAATGGCGCACAGACTGGTATAGAACACCATGTTCATTATCGTGCTTTAGCCGCTTACCAAGCTGCTGCCCTGCAATAAATGAATTTGCGTTATGCACTGCATCATCTAGCCTGGCATCAACCAGCTCTGCATCGACAAAGCACTTATAACAACGCATGGTGATTGTTTGTGGGTACTGGTCCGTTGCAGCTAAAAAACGCGCTCGACTAAACGCCGATTCTGTTATCGCTGTCTCTAACTGAAGACCGGCGTAGTAAACACCGTAACCACCCTCGGTAAAGCGGCTTGGAATACCAATATGAGTAAAAGCGGCCATGATTGGCGTCGAACCTTGCCCAACAACACGGTCATGCTTTTCAACGAGTAAAATATTGCCAGCCTCATCTTGCAAGCGATCATTCGTTAAGCTTTCAAGTGCATAAGCGGCTTCAAGCTCGTTTGACTCCAACAAGTCCTCAAATAAAGAAATTGGAGGGAAATGAGACGGAATAATCCTGTAAGTATCTGCATTTAAATGCACCCGAGGATAATGACTAGACATAGTGCGCGCCACGCCAGCCATCGAGATACCGACGTACATCAGCTAATGCAACCACGCGACCGGACAGCATTCTTTCAAGTGCAGACTGTCCAGCAAAATCACGATTGGGCTTACGTACCCACTCTTGCCACTGTAAACGGTCAGTAAAAAGAATTTGCAGGGACTTATAAATACCAGCGATATAAGACAGCCTTTCTAAAGTATCTCTAGAAAGTTTGACCGACTCATTATCTGCTAGTTTTTTACGCCAGTTATGCAACGTTGTGCGCGAACTCGCCCCTACCAAAATACAACTTTCCTCTTCTGATAATTTCCACTGCTCGGCAATACTCAAAAACAGCTTCACAGCAACACGCGATAACTCTTCAGTACTCACGTATCCATTCTCTGCTTGATTGATCTTTTTCATAATGCACCTCCCTCAGCAAAACCTAGTCTACTCGCGACCACTATAACACGAATGAACATATCTGAACAATATAGAACACTATTGAACGCTCAGTTACATAGCCGCATAGAGCCTACACAGCTAACAAAAACTCTAGTTGCCACTGCGGGTGTTCACGCTGTGAACACCCCGTAAAGCGAATGTTTGAAAATCAATTTGTTTACTGCTTTCCTTCGGTCTCTCTTGCAATGTAGATACTCCATTTATTAAGAGGCTACGCACATGGCTCGCAGCTTAAACAAAGTACAACTCATTGGTAATGTTGGCGGTCAGCCAGATTGTCGAGTAACCACAGGTGGCAAACAGGTTGCAGCATTTACATTGGCCACTGGCGAGTCATGGACTGATAAAGAAACCGGCACAGCTAAAGAGCAAGTTGAATGGCATCGAGTTGTTGCATTCGGAAAAATCGCCGAGGTCATTGCCAAATACATCAATAAAGGGTCGCGGCTCTACGTCCAAGGAAAACAAAGAACACGCATTTGGGAGGACAAAGACGGCATCAAACGGTACACCACCGAAGTCGTGGTCGACATGAGTGGTGAGATCATATTTTTAGATCAGAAAACCGCAGCTGAATCGCCAGCAGAGACGGCGCGATCTACCAATCCCAACCCCAGCACCCTTGTAGAATCGGAGGATACACCCAGCCTCCACTACGACAGCTTTGATGATGATATTTCCTAGATTCCTCCTTAGAGTTTTTAAAGTAATTCATAGCACTTAGAAGAACTTAAATAATTATCATGAAAGTTTACTTATGCGAAAAACCCTCTCAAGGTAAAGACATTGCCCAAGCCCTCAGCGCCCACCAGCGTTGTGACGGGTACCTTCAGGGGCAAGGCGTTGTAGTGACGTGGTGTATTGGCCACCTCATTGAGACAGCGTCACCAGAGGCTTATGATGAAGCCTACAAACGCTGGACGCTGGCTGATTTACCGATTGTGCCTAAGCAATGGAAAATGACAGTTAAAAAGAGCACTGCCAAACAGTTCAAAGTCGTTAAGTCATTACTGGCAAAAGCCACTGAATTGATTATCTCGACAGACGCTGATCGCGAGGGTGAGATGATTGCCCGAGAGCTGGTTGATCTCTGCAATTACCATGGCCCGATCAAACGTCTATGGTTATCTGCGCTGAATGAAGCATCCATCAAGAAAGCGATGTCACAATTAAAAGACGGTAAAGAAACTAAGTCTTTATATTATTCGGCACTCGGGCGCTCACGCGCTGACTGGCTGATCGGCATGAACTTGTCTCGTCTGTTTACTCTGCTAGGCCAACAAGCAGGCTACCACGGTGTTCTGACGGTTGGCCGTGTGCAAACGCCTACAGTTAAGCTGGTCGCTGACCGCGAGAATGAAGTAAAACAGTTTAACCCTGTACCGTACTGGACGGTGAATGTTTTATTACATACTAGCCAAGGCTTCGTTGCACGTTGGATATGCCCAGAAGACTATGCCGATGAGCGTGGGCGTTGCCTCAATCAAGCGATTGCAGAGCAAGCTGCTCAAACAATACGTGCAAGCGGTGCTGCCAGAATTGAGTCAGTCACTTTAAAACGAGAAAAAGAACAACCACCTATTCCTTTTGAACTGGGTGAGTTGCAGAAAATATGCTCTGCTCGCTTTGGTATGGGCGCTCAAGAAACTTTAGATACAGTCCAAGCCTTGTATGAAACACATAAAGCGACAACGTACCCTCGTGTTGATACCGGCTACCTGCCTGAAAACATGCACTGTGAAGCACCGGCCATTCTCAATGCGTTAGCAAAATCAGACGCTGCGCTGACGGGACTCATTCAACAAGCCAATCCTGCATTACGCTCACCGGCCTGGAATGACAAAAAAGTTACCGCTCACCACGGTATTATTCCCACCGCCGAAACCATTAATTTATCTGCTCTCTCTGACAAAGAGCGCAATGTGTATGAGCTCATAAAAACACGTTACTTAGCTCAGTTTTTCCCAGCACATGAGTTCGATAAAACCGATGCAATACTGACATCCGCTGGACATACGCTCAAAGCCAGCGGTAAGAAGATCATCATTCAAGGCTGGAAGATCACACAAAAGCAGCAAGCTGATTCAGACTCTGACGATGCCAATGATGATGCCTCAGAAAAAAGTGGGCAGATTCTTCCGCCGCTGAAACAAGGCCAGCAATGCTCTGTACAAGATACGCGCATCAAAGCGCTGCAAACCAAGCCACCCCAGCTCTTTACTGAAGGTACGCTGATTGAAGCAATGAAGAACGTTGCTCGACTTGTGACAGATCCTCGTTTAAAAGCCAAGCTGCGTGAAACCACAGGCATTGGTACAAACGCCACCCGTGCTAGCATCATTAAGAGCCTCTTAGACCGGAATTTACTCGTTAAGAAAGGCAAGTTTTTACTGGCTTCCAGTGAGGCGCATGACCTTCTGAAAGCTGTACCGCCAGCCATCTCAAATCCTGGGACAACAGCTATTTGGGAACAAGCGCTTGATATGGTTGAAAACAACCAGCTCAGCTTAGAAAGCTTTGTGCAAAAACAATCAACATGGATTGGTAACGTCGTCGACAAATACAAACATCTGCCACTGCAAATTAAAGTTGAGCCGTCACCCGCCTGCCCCTTATGCAATAGCCCAACCCGAAAACGCAAAGGTAGCAATGGCTTTTTCTGGGGATGCTTTAAATACCCTGACTGCAAAGGCATTATCAATATTGAATCAAAGCCGCGTAAGAAAACCAATTCGCGGTCACGCACCGCAAAGACTTGATAGCGCTGCGTATTTCCTTAATAATGAATGCTCAAACCCTGTTTGGCTACGTGACAGTCAACTATGTAGCAGCCCGTTGGTCACTTCGTGTATTACACATTCGCCTGTGCCTCATGCACGAGTGATTAACAAACCCCAAAGCTGTTTGCCTAAGGAAGATCAGCAATACAAGTGATTCGACTCCACTTCGTATTTTAGGCTTAGTTCACATCAGGGTATCCTGGTCGATACCCTCTCTTTTTACTTCCCCAGCACCACAACAAGCAAATGATCTCTGCGCTTTTCTCAAGAGCCTAGAGATCATTTGCTTAGATTGTCACAGTCAATTCCAACTCATGGATAAACAGAGAGCCTTTTGTGTGCGGATGCACGCCGACTCTTTATGAGATATTGAACCAGGCCACAATAAGGTTCAGGCTTAATCAGCAGCGTTTTTTGCGAGGGAAACAAGCGATAAAGTTCATTGGCCAACATTCACCAGTGGCCTAGCCTAAGCAGCTGGGCCACAGTTTTCATTCGATATAAATCACCCCAAAGCTGGATTGTGCATCGTAGTAATCAATGATACCTTCGCCGGTGTGTATCTCGATCGGAATGGTATCGGTGCGGCCGGAGTTAAACCAAAGAGATTACCTGGATTCTCGTTAGAGTAAGGTTCGCTACCGCCTTCAATCGCTTCTTTTGCAGCATCCGTCGCACCTTTAATGATGCCCATCACAATCTCCTTTCCGATATTTCAACATTCAGTTCGAGTTAAGTATTTCCATCACGTCCGCACGGCGCGCGCTGGGGCTCACCTTATTCAATGCCTGTGCAAACTCGGCGCTGTTCTTCCCATTCGCCCATGGGCGGGAACCGGTAATCCGTAAAGAGGGATTCGCACCGGCTTTGAGTAGGTAGCGCAACAACTCCGGCTCAGCCGTCAACACTGAAACATTAACCGGCGACATCCCCGCACTATCGGGTTGCTCAATCGAGCAACCATGAGCGAGGAATGCTGATATCAGCCCCAGAACCACCTGTTTGTCGGAGCTTGGAAGATCGTAGGCCGATGCAGCCAGCGCAACGGACGGCTCTTGTCGTCCTTCGTGAATAACGAAGCACTCTCCCTTGTCTGCAGCTGATCGGATGGCTGAAAGCTCATCGGCATGGGCAAAGGTTGCGCCGAGCAGGCACATTGGTAAAAATGTTATTTTATAAAATTTATTTATCATAAGTTCACCCTTCATTGATGTTTCAGCGCTCAGCTAGTCCTTTGTTCATTAGGTAGGGCGTTTGTTTTTACATTCTAAAATTTATTCTGGTTAGATTAAGTCATGTCTCGCTATTCGTTGAATAGCAACATACCCGTAGCCTAGCTACACCCTTAAATACGAAGAGTCCATTATTTTACCAAGAACATTATCAACTTTCACAAGCACCACAACTTACGCACCATATCCCAGCATTATTTAAATAATTACATAAACATCTATAATATTAAAAATAACAATTATTATCTTTACCACTCATACCAGCGGCTAGAACAGCGTATGCTGCTAGAGCCAACTCTGCTTGCTCATAATATTTACTGACTGATTTCATTATTTATTATTCCTTTAAAAAAATTAACGATGTTAGCCCTGGAGCATTCTTGGGACACCTATAACCTGACTCGTGCCATGGGCCAGGGAAATTACCACCACGCCTTAAGTAAAAAATGGACTCACCTAGTATTTTCCCATCACTACGGCGAACAACTTTATATCGGTTTCGCCATACATCAGGCTGGCCAGTACGATAATAATAACTATCTAAATCTCTATAATATTCATCTGTCGGAGTATTTTTTTCAGAAGTCACTATCCCTTCAATCACATCTTTATACTTTTCCTTAGAAACCAAAACCGTTTCATAAACTGTAACCCCACCATCTACTTTACACATTCTATCGACGAGCCAATCATAATAATAAAGCCGCCCTCCGGCATACCAAAAAGAAACACCAAGCCATGAAACAGTCAGAATAAAAAGAATGCTGCTACGGACAGTTTTAAAAGCCACAACAGCAAAAACTAATTTCTTGACGAGCCAGTGAAGCATTAACGTCAACCAGACCCAAATAACAAATACAAATAAAATTAATATAAGCCCCATCATACACCCCCTAATATCTATCTATTATCATCCACACCTTTAAAACAGAACCCTATGAACCCATACCACCTTAATAAGTCAATCAACAATACTGTACTTAGCAGAAAAACGCTCAGCTTGACTCTTGGTCATACCCGCTTTCTGCAATGCATTTTTATAAGCAACCATATTATCCTCATCGCCTATACCTGGACTGAGAACAGCATATGCTGCTAGAGCTAACTCTGCTTGCTCATAATATTTACTGATTGATTTCATTTTTTATTATTCCTTTAAAAAATTAACTATGTTAGCCCTGGACTCCCCTTAGGACACCCATAATTTGACTCATGCCATGGACCTTGGAAATTACCACCACGCCTAGAGTAAAAGATGGACTCACCTAGTACTTTCCCATCACTACGGCGAATAACTTTATGCCGGCTTCGCCATACATCAGGCTGGCCAGTACGATAGTAATAATCATCCGAATCTTGATAATATTCATCTGCAGGTTTAATAAATTGTTTATAAGGTGCTATTTTGCCAACTCCATTTATATATCTATTTTTAGAAACCAAGACCGTCTCATAAACTTTAACCCCACCATCATTCCGGCACATCAAATAAACATGTGCGTCATAATATAAATCCCTACCACCGGCATACCAAAAAGAAAGGCCAAACCACAAAACTCAAAATAAAAAAACACTTGCACGCAAACCTATATTCACATTACTTTTTTCTGCATTACGGGCAATCAACTTATATGTAACTTTCTTAAATATTCTTGTCAGCCCATACCAAATACTTAAAACGAATACCAAGTAAACCATCTCCATCAACCACCCATACAAAAAAATAAATATAAAATATTATATTTTTATAAGCCTCATATAGCTTTGAATCCCTACATAAACCGAATAGCTTTGCACTCTACGAAAAGCTTGTTTACGTAATTCGATACTTAGCTCTGGATTAACCAAGACATATAAGATTTGCTCAACTAATTCCTGGCTATCAAAAAAGTTAACCAACCAGCCATTATCGCCATGACGAATCACTTCACGCACAGGCGCTGTATCTGAAGCAATCACCACGCAGCCACTGGCTAACGCTTCCAGCAGTGACCATGTTCTGGTCAACCAAAAGTAGACACTTTGTTTTTACAATTCTCATACTCAACAGGACTCACATCACCGTTAGCAGTATGAAGCCTTTCCAGGTTGTAATAGCGCATATACGCCGCCACATCCTGAGCCATTTCTTCACGCGTAGCGTGATGCACTTTTAGTATCCAGTCGTGCTTTAAACTGCCAAAGAAACGCTCAACGACTGCATTATCCCAGCAAGCTCCGACATCACCCATTGACGGCTTGATATTCATTTTAACGAACTCTTTTTTCAGCAAGTTACTGGTGTATTGAGAGCCACGGTCACTGTGAAATATAACGCCTTGTGGGCGTTTACGCAGCCAATAGGCTTGTCGTATAGACTGCAAAATCAAGTTTATTGTCATGCGAGGACTGATTGCCCAGCCGATAATCCGGCGTGAGTATAAGTCCATAACAATGCTTAAATACATCCAGCCTTCACCCGTTTTCAAGTAGGTTATATCGCCTGCCCATATTTGATTGGGTCCAGTTGGATTAAAGTTCATGTTCACCAAATTAGGTGCAACTGCATGCGTTAGATCACGCTGTGTGGTGACTCTGTAAGCTCGGCGCTGCCTGACTATTAACTTGAGTTTACGCATAATACTGCGAGTTTTAGTTCGTCCAATGTTAAAGTTTTTCTTACGTAATACCTTCATAAGCTCACGACTACCAAGGCTCTCTCGGCTTTTTTCAAACACGTCCTTGGCGGTGTAATACAGCTTTAACTCTTGCGCGCTGATCAACTTGGCAGGGCGTTTTCTCCAAGCATAAAAGCCTGAGCGACTGAGCTCTAAAAGCGAGCAGCAAAGCTGAACCGGATAGCCTTCTTGCACCACAGAGTGAACGAACTTAAAGCCTAGCTCATCTCTCTGGCGAAGAAGGCCGACGCCTTTTTTAAGATGTCTTTCTCCATCCGCAAGCGCTTATTTTCAGCTCGTAACTTTTTAGCTCTTCACGCTCATCGGTACTCAACGCAGCACCGCTGGCTTGAGCTTCTTGCTGCTCTTTCCACTTGTAAAGCAGGTTCGTATTGACACCCAAAGATCGAGCGGCTTCGGCCACGCTGTAGCCTTGATCAGTAACTAGAGCAACGGCTTCTTTTTTAAATTCCTGAGTGTAAGTTTTATACACGCGCTTCTGATTCATATTTCACCTCAAACTAGACAGGGTCTATTGTCTCTCATTGAAGTGTCTATTTGTATTAGGCCAGAACACCAAGACAATACAAATGGATAGGTTAAATAAATGTGAACGGCTGAGACTTGTAAGGCTTTGCGATATGTTGAGTAATCCACTTTACCTAGAAAATGCACTCGACTTTGATCAATAGGGTTTTCACTCAAGAGCTTGCTGCGCCAGTTAGGTGCATCTTTAGGGCGGCTGCCGTAGCTGACATCGTCACCACCAATAATGACAATTTGGCACGTGGTATGTGCTGCTAACACACGTGGTAATGCCCGCATAAACTGATGAAAGCCCCGATAAGGCTCTAGGTTACGCGCTACGTAAGTAATGATGGGTTCGCCAGCCTTGAGTACCTTGCCGTTAGGTAGCTGCAAGACCGCCTTACTGTCTGGCCCTAAGCGGGTGACATCAATACCTTCATGGATGACTTTGATCTTATCTTGGTAAGCCACAGGGTGAAGACTGTGTTGCCAGTGGGTTGGAGTAATAGCAGTATCACAATTTTCTAAATTAAGCAGATGCAGCGCATTGCGACTGCTGATGCGCGCGCAATCATCCATCGTCAAGGGGAATTCAGGGTCAAACCCAACATCGGCACCCTGTGTATGATAATAATACTCGCAGAAATGAATCAGCCGTGTTTTTGGGAAAACTTGTTTTACATAAAGCGTTTCGCCCCAGCCAGGATGGGCTACAACGACATCTGGCTCATATCCATCCTGCTGTAGTTTTAGCAACAGCCGCAATACTTGCTGGCCATTTAAAACTGCTTCCTCGAAAGTCCGAGCGTATGGATGTGTTTTTGAACTGGCCTTACGATGTGGGCGATACTTGTGAAGTTGAACACTGTCCAAACCAGGCGCATGATCCTGCCCAATCGCCAACACTCTAAAATTAGACAAGTCCGCTAAATGCCTAGCAATATGGCGAAACTGACCGGGAAAATTCTGGTGAATAAAAAGCACATCCATTGAGCTTTATCCTTGCGCATCACACTAGCCAAAAAGCATATGTATAATGAGTCAAAATGCTACATCACGTATGTAGCTATTATTTTTTCTTAAACTACTCTCAATACAATCCCCATACAGTAGACTGCATCACAGAATCAAAATGAATTATTAAAACCAATATTCAGTCTGCCTCTATCACCCAGTGATGCTAACCACTTCTCATCTACCATCCCTAGCCTTAATATGGTACGTATAATTCCAGACCAGTAAAATCTAAAAGCTGCTCCAAGGCATCTGTTAAGTAGGGCGTTTATTTTTGCATTCTAAAATTTATTCTGGTTAGATTAAGTCATGTCTCGCTATTCGTTGAATAGCTACATGCCCGTAGCCTAGCTACACACCCTAAAGTCTGTGTGCATTTGAAAAACAGACCATCACCATTGGTGACAATGCCCACTAAACTCATTTCGTACAAACCCACAGGGGAATACTCATCCCCTAGGGATCATAGTATTTCCTCTTTGCTAAACTCTGAGGAAAAAACTATGACTACTCAAGCACAATTCTTTGATCTGCACACTCGCGGCATTGGCTACTTAAACCGTGTTCGTGAAGTAACAGTCAAAAAAGGAAATCCTTTCATGGCTTGCACGATCGCTGCTCTACGCGGTGATACTGATAGCCCTGAATACACTTACTTTGATACTCGTGTTTCCGGTGAAGAAGCTGAAAAGCTGATTCGTCGTTGCCAACCCGCAGCTGAAGCCGGTAAAAAAGTTTTAGTGGGATTCTCCATTGGTGATATCTACACTGAAACATTTGTGTATCAGAAAGGTGATAAAAAAGGTGAGACAGGTGTAACCCTCAAAGGCCGCTTGTTATGCATCTCCTTTATCAAAGTAGATGGCGAAACCGTATGGCAACAAGCTCCTTCAGAGCATTCAGAACCCGCTGAGCAAAATGTACCAGCACAACCTGAAAATGATACTGATGCAGCTTAACGCTTCAATCCGCCGCACTACAAAGGCTCCTTTCTTTTAAAAGCTGGGAGCCTTTTTTGTAGCCTGGCCAAATCAGCACATCATACTCGCACAAGCTTCATTAATGGCTCAACGACCAAGCAGTCTAGGCTGTCACTTTTAGGCAAATATGAGAGACTAACCATCTTGGCATCAATTCATGAAGCTCTAGGGCGCTTAAAGATCACTTTTAACAACTTCTGAGAGACTAGCTGTTTTGACGTTCGCTTATTCAGACTTAGATCATCCCTTTAAGCCCCGATAAATGCTTGACCACAGCTCTGCTGCTTTAGGATCTGTACGAGTTAGAATACAACCTGATTAAGCTTCTTGGCAGTCAATTCCGGGCGAGACGTCTTGTGTGGAGCTGTAGTAAATTTGAAAGCTTCAGCTCATTCAGTTCGTCCGAATTGATTTGACGGCGCATGATTTCTCCTACGTTTAACGCAAAGCTAAAAGGTAGTGATAAACAACGCTTAAAATGCGAAGTCTGCACTGGCTGTACTGCCCTGAAAACACAGTTAGCGCCCCTTGAGAGACGTATTGATTACAACACGCCAATGGTGTTCGATGGCCGCGTACTGTGCGACTGACTATGCAATGTTGGCACGAGTTAGTAGCTCCATAGCCTCATCAAATACTTTATCAATATGTTGCTTATTTTCGGTATTTTCCCGAAGTGAAGCACGATCACTTGCGATACCTTCAATCATTTCCTGAAGCATCCCTGGGCGATCAACTTCCAGACGCTGAAGGAGACCTGTTAAAAGATAGAGTGCCGCATCCGCCTTAGCATTATTCATATATAAACCTCAAATCCTCAATACTGCATAACGCATAGTGCACGCTTGCGAGTGTTTCATCATCAAAGATGGTGCAATGGTTTATTATGTGAGCACAAGCTATTACAAGCCCTGCTTCGCTTTTTCAATAGCCGACTCCACAGCTAACAAGGCTTGAGGACTATTCTTCCAGCAGGTAGTCCCCAGCATTGAAGCCACCATTTCGACAATATCTTTTGCATTATGAGCCGATAACTTACTGAAGGAATCAATCCCTATTTCTTCAAACCGCTTAATTACAGTAGGCCCAACGCCTTTTACACTTAATAATTTAGCTCTTTCGGACTCAGAGAATGCCATTATTTATATCCTTTGAAATATAACATTTTGCTCAAAAAACAATACGCAAGTCAGTGGCTTTTCCACTGCAATTACTTCTGATAAAACATAGCAAACAACCCCAGAGCAAAGCCCTCGGTGATATAGCCGTCCTTTAGAACCTCACTGTCAAGGCTCCCTGATCGAGAAGGCGGGGGGCATTGAAACTTCACACTTCTCCGGCACTTTAATTTGACTCACATCATCAATATCAGCATATGCATTGAAGCCAGTACGCCGAGCTATTACAACCCATTCAAATACCCCATGATCAGAGTCTGCCCTGTAGGTATCTTCCATCACGTCATTATCTGGCTCTTGATAACAGCTACTGGGCTCAGAATACCTTTTGCGGTCTACGCGAGAAATATGTTGTGTAAGGTGATTTTTTTCACAACACACATAGTCAACATAATCAGCGTCTAACTTTATTTCCCAGCTCATAAGTAATTCCTGCTTTGAATTTTGATGCATAACACTACCGTCTCAAACAATACAACGGGGTCGAATTGGACGTATGCGGCCCCAATTACTCAGTCAGGATTTTGCAATCAAGCGTGTAGGCTAGCCTTGAAGAAATATCCGCCGCGTGCCTAGCCGCCTGTGGGGTGTTGTTTGGCAGAAAGCCAAAACATTCAACCACACTGTTATGACCTATTGTGTCGTGACGAGAAGTAATATCCCGACACAGAGCCAATAATTGCGCTGCCAAAGGCGAGAAGCTCAGAAAAGTGCTTGTTGTTAAGAAAGGCTGCGAGCGCAACTATCGCTAGCAAGAATATAATAAGAAATATCGCCAGCAGAGGCGCTATTCGTTTATTCATTCTTTCAGTCAAAGGCTCGGCTTTACCAATACCGCCACAAGAACCACACATCAGGCCAAACTGGCCACGCTGTCGCCAAAAAGGAAGCTCATTCCTTTTTGCACACGCCAAACATGACTCTAAATCCTTCCCGTTCGCACAGGTTCCAGAGCCTGCACAATGTTTACAGTCATATAGGTTTGAGACTACTTCCATGACTACTCCTCAGTCATAAGGTTGCGTTAAACGATGGAAAAAGCTTAGATAAGTTTGGAGCGAAAGAATCTAGGCTCGTTTTTTAACACGTCTTGAGCTTAATAGCGTAGCTATCAAGATAGTAGACACTGTCTATAAGCAGCGTAAAATCAATTCGACCTTACCGGGAAATACTCCGGACTTAAAACCTAGTAAATCATCAAAAAAGTAGAGCGAACTTCTGACAAGAACTATCTTAACGAGTGACTTTCAGAACAACCTCGCCGCTCGGTTGCATGACGCCTGACCAAGGGACTGACAACGCCAAGCGTTGGCAGCCCCTATTGAGCGGCTTTTGTGGAGCGCGCGGAAAAATGCCACAATCCAGCGACTTGCTATGCGTTTGTTCGACTCGCTTCTGCTACTGCTTTATAAATATTTTCGACGTTCGCTATTGGGTTGGCAGCAACCGAACGCACCCAGCGCTCGTTTCGAATCGTGCATGAGGAAAACATTCCCTCCGGGACTCGGCTCAATAATTCTTCAACCGACAGGTTCTTTGGTCGAAATACAGTTATTGCAGTTTCAGGCTTAGCCCACAGAACCATGTTGTTGTCACTTTCAAGCACCGTCGCAAGCTTGTCAGCTAGGGACAGTGTGTGTTCAATACGCTCCACAATACCGGCTCTACCCCAAGCCAGTAAAGTGGCTAGCAAAGGTATTGCCGCCGCTCCTCGGGAACCCTGTACACCAACGTTTGGGTTTGCAAGGTAACTTCCGCCGAAGCTAATAGCCCTGTTCGCAAGTTCGACATCTTTGAACAAAACAAATGCTGACTCCTTCGGCTGGAACAGCCACTTATGCGCAGAGACCGCGACAGAATCCGCCGCCGCAATACCACTAAGCAAATGAGCATACTTAGAGCTGAGACATAGCGGCCCCGCCCATGCAGCATCAATGTGTGTCCATTTCGCGCATCCTGCAAGATGTAATGGGTCAATAGAGCCGGTAGCGGTAGTTCCTGCCGTCAAAACTAGGCATGCATTACTAAGGTCACCAAGAGCAGACACATCAAGTCGCTGGTAATCATCAACCGGCACTACCTCCAACGGCAGACCGAGTATCCGAGCAGCCTTCGCAATACTTAAGTGCGCCGATTCCGAGGCGATAATCCTATCAATGCCTTTGGCATCCCTAGCAGCCCATAGACCTGTGAGGTTTGCCAGTGAAGAGCCGGAACAGAAATGTCCTCCTTGCATCTTGAAAAAAGGGCTCAGCCAATCTATAACCAGTTTTTCAGCCTGTGTAGCAAATGGCGAAGTTGCTTCGTGCAATAGATTCTGATTTAGGCTCGCATTCCACAACGCTGTTGCCCAGGTAATCCAAGGTGTTGGTGGGTCCATATGCGCCAGTGTGGACGGTGAATCAAGATGGGCAGCCCTGCCAAAAACATGTGGTGCAAGGCTCTCGAGCGCTTGAACTTCGCCAACGCCGCGCTCAGGCAAGGCGTCAGGCAAGGGTTGCGAGATACTTGGTTTGGCCCGCAGCAACTCCAACGCTCGATCAAGACCATCAGTTGCTATGAAGCTTGTATCGTAATTATTCATTTCAGCTCCAGCCTGTATGCCTAACGCCGCGCTCACCCGTACCCGAAGTGGAGCGTTTTTGTGTTAATGTAGAACGAAGCGAAGCACACAAAAGGCGCGGAGCTTTGGGTGCCAGCACACAACGCTTTGTTAGCTTTTTGGTACAGATTAAAATATCTTTTTTCACGCTTTTCGTGCCTGTGCAGTGATCTTGCTTCTCTTCTCAATGCTCTCACGCCAAGTATCCAATTCTGTGATATCAGCAAGTAACTCATCGGGGTCTGGAACAGCAATACCTCCTTGCAGGGCTTTATCATGTGCGTAATTAGAACACTTAGTCATTCCTGCATATACTTTCTCATAATCTCCATCTTCCACAACAACACCTGCTAATCTCTGCGTCTCAACACCTTTTCGGAATCGCAGGATCACCTCGCGCAAAAGAACCTCTTCAACTGCCCGCTCCCACGCCATACGGAGCCTAAAATAAGCTTCGACTGTTTGTCTTTGATGCTCTTGCTCTTCTCCATCCCTGTGCAATTTAGCAATAGTTTGATGCTGGGCTCTCAAGGCTTTAATCCGCTTGCCAGTGCTTTTCCCCTCGAAAGGTAACTCTGGATCTGCAACTCCAAATCCCTCGGCACGTCGTGTCAGGCTCTGCGTGATAATTGGTATAGCAGCAAGCTTGGCTTCCTCAGCGAGCAGGCAAAGGAAATAGATGTCATGCGTAAATACAATTACTTGACGCTGAGAGGCTTCACTTGCTAAGCGCTTTGCTACACGTTCACGGCGACGATGATCAAGAGAGGAAACAGGGTCATCAAACACGATACCCCCTCTTCCTCCGCTCAACCCGATTTCGGCGAGAAAGGAGCCAATTGCGATTGCCCGCTGCTCACCTTCACTAAGAATTTCAGCTGGATTGCGGCTTTGTGGCAACTCCAATTTCAGCTTGTGAAGCGCCTTACCTTTGTCAGAGCGACTTTTCAGAGACACATGGAGAGAGCCCACACCTAACAACTTGAACTCTCGGTTAAGTGACTCTGCTAGCTCTTGTGACACGACCTTTTCAGCCAATTCTGAAGCCTTTCGAGAAATGGCAGTAGTATTGACGGCCGACAGGCACTGTTTCAGTTTTGCCTGATGTTTAAGTCGCTCAACGGCCAAGACCACTGAATCCTTGATTTGGTTAAGACGCGCTCGCGCATCATATTCATCAAACTGTTTTTGAACTGAGGCACGCGCCTTTTCGTCTGATGCTTTTTCGAGAGTTTCAGCTTCGGCATTCAGTTTTTCAGCAAACATTTGAAACTGCGGAGCTGGATTAGCTAAGGTTTGATCAAAGCCTTCCCATTCATGAGATATTACCGCCGCCTTAATAGCTTCTTGGCGAACCATCAATGATTGCTCAAAGATTCTTAGATCGCTCGCGAGTTGTGGATCTAAGCCCTCAATCTCACTGTAAGTCACATCGTCGATATTTAAACTCAAACTGCATTCGATGAATGGTTTGTACTCAGCGTATAGAGCAAGTCTGCGTTGCAGGGAGGTTTTCTCCGCATCTTCTTGAATGAAGGCCTCGAAGCGTTGTAAACGGGAAGCACCTTCGGCAAGAGGTTCTTGGCAAAGCGGGCAAGATGTGCCAACTCCCAAATTGGGAAAAGTTTTATCAGGATGAGACTCTACCGTGAACTTTCGCGCGGCATCGAATAGCTCTCGCCACGCTTCTCCTCCAGTTCCAGGTAGAAAACTCTCATCTTCCTCAAACTTCTTTGCAGCGAGTGCAGCCGCTGACTGCGCAGTGCGATAGCTGTCCGCCAGTCTTCGAAACTTGGCGACTACTACTTGATCAACTAGCGCGCTCTTTTGGTTTGCATTTCCTACGATAGTCAATACTCTTCGAGCTTGCAAACGCAATTGAGCCGCCTTTTCTTTTGGATTGTTTTCCTTCAGGCTCTTATCCAAAGCAGCATGCTGGGTTATTTCCTCCTGTGAGAGGGTGGCCAATGCATTGATTTGATCTTCTGTTGTTCTAGCCGTCAGCCCTGAAATCAGCTTGCCAACGGCGGTTTCACCGTGCAGAGGTGTGAAAACTGAAAGATCAGGAACTGACTGAGCGGACTCGGTGTCAATCATTGATTTTATTTGCTTGCAGAGCTTAGCCAGCCCTTCGAACACATCGAGCCCATAGGGAACGTAAGAAAAATCATCTTCTTTGTCTAAATATGCACGCGCACAGCGCGAGTCGAAGATTGCGAAAGACGATAATGCCTCCGGAGCGGCTTGGCCGTCGATCCAGTGAACCTCTTGCGGTTCGCCATCAATATTAATCTCGAAAACAGCTACGGCTTTCCCGATTTTTCCTGTAGGAAGGGCGGCATTCGGGTAAATAGCTTCAATCTGATCCCGTGCACGACATGCGCGCTTGAACACACGAGAGTAACCTGATTTTCCAGAACCATTGTCACCATAGATTACCGTCAACCCAGTTGAACCAAACGGCAGGTGCTGGTTTTCGGCGATAGCGTTTACAAACCGCATATTTTTAATAGCGAGAAGTTCAACGTGTGTTGATGACTTTATCGGTGCAGGAATTTGATCAGCTGTCAGCCGTATAGGTTTACGACCTTTTGCGTCTGGAATGCCATGTGCAAGTTTAAGCAAGGAATATAGATCTTCTTGATCTTCGATCGTTAAAGTCTGCTTAGCAAGCAATCGAGCCACCGCGTCGCTTTGCCAATCGGGAAGATTCTGCGACCAATCCAAAATTTCTTGTAGCAGTGCCATTAAAATTTCCTTATTTAAACGATTCGTAAGAGACTTGGGAAGCTAACTCCGAGTGAAGCGGTGGCTAACAGCCTCCCCCCTTTCAACTTACTAGCTAATAAATTGAGACATTGCACTAGCATTTGCTGCTATCTCGTCTTTTAACCCAACCTTAACGCCAATATAATTTTCCGACCACTCGTCCAAATTCGACCAAACTGCTTTCGAAGATGCTTCCATGATTCATCATAAAATTTAACGCCAGCCAAACAGGCAAGCCACTTGTTGCGAGTCCAGCGATCTCAGGAGCGAATGTTATGGTGTTTGTTAGGACTCAACAACTTCTTCAAGTTCTGATGTTCCTGTCGTTTGATCCCCAGTAAACCATTGCCAGCTTTCTTTGAGAACCAGCTTTCCATCTGGACTCTGATGAGGTATTGAACAGCATTTACCAGCCATCAACTCACCGTGAATATTTTCGTGATGGTACATAAACTCAAGGCTGCCATCGGCAAATACCTTCCCTTGAAGATGCCCACTTACAATCTCACCGCCAGAATAATCAGCCCAAACGCGATCTGCGTTTTGATAGTAATAAAAACGTGTCGATTCACTGACCTCACCGTTAGCTGAATTGGATTTCCCACAAAATATTCGATTGTTGTAGTTCACGAGTACTCCTATCGCCTCATTCAACGGCTTGTCCGCTGCAGTTTCTTGCTATAGCCCTCTAAATTCAAGCCCATAAAATGTGTTCCTGGAACAGGATTATTCGTTACAGGGGAATGCTCAACAAAACCATATGATCTATATAGTCTCAAGGCGGTTTTGAACTCAGGCAGAACATCTAAGCAGATTTTTTTGTATCCACTGATCACAGCCTCTTGCAACACCCTGTCAACCAGTTTAGCGCCTTGATTGCTACCGCGTGCACTTGGTCGAATATAAACTCGCTTCATCTCACAGACCGCATCATCCAACTTCCGAAATGCCGCACACCCAATAGACTTGCTGTCTTTTTTCAGCAAAAAAATCTTTGATTCTTCAGAGCTATATTTTTCAGGCAGCAGGTTAAACTCTTGTTCGTTATCCTGAAAAGAAAGGTCAACCGAGGTGCTATCAATATACTCACGATACAGATCCAGAACATCCTTTAAGTCATCGGGAAAGACTGCTCTTACTATCTCAAACACTCCACTCTCCTTGCGACTTACTGGGCTTTGAATAATGCTTCATGTCATATCAGCATAAGACAATCTAACTCTAAAAGCACGGCTAACTATAGATTATGCTCGAGTTAATAGACTTTAATACTTAAGAGCATATGCTTGGGATGCTCCAGCCATAACCTTTAAAATCTACTGAATAATTACAGGGGCATTCTATACTCAATAACACCTGGCTTCTCGGCTATCCAATCGTACAGTTTCTGTCCTGGCAAGTTCGTTTCTTGTGTGTGCCAGTATAAGCGTGCACACTCCTGTTTTAGCGCTTGTGCTTGAACAAATTCAATCAGTTTTTTCCCCACATGCAACCCTCTAGCCTCAGGTGTTACGTAAAGATCTTCTAGATAACAAAAATCATTAATAGCCCAAGTAGAAGGGTGATACAAATAGGTTACAAAGCCTACAATCTCCTCAGATGACCTTGCCACTGCACAATAAACCTTGTCATTATTATTTAAAAAACGGCCCCATGTTAATAATGTTGTTTCCTCATTGATGGAAACCTTATAAAACTCTTGATACTTCAGCCATAATGGGATCCACCGCGCATAATCTTCAGCATGAACCGGCTCGATCAAAACAGAAAGATAACTTTTCTTCATTTTATATACCCAATAAATTAAATATCACTTTAAATGGAACTTTCTTCTGGTGTCGTTGTGAGATGATTTATATTGCGATACTCCTGCCAAAACATCAAAACTGAAGTCAACATCATAAATACAGCGGCTGACCAAAAAACTCCTTTCGTCAAGTTAAGATCTAATAAGTAACCTAGAAAAAGGGGGCCTAGTACTCCTCCAATATTAAATCCAGTAGACGCAATGCCAAAAACTCGGCCTTCCGCTCCTTTTGGTGAAGCAGCACGAACTAGCATATCTCGCGACGGGGCAACTAGACCTGTTAAAAAACCTATCAAACCAAGTAATATAACTAGCATTACACTTGATAGTTCGATAATGGTTATAAGCAATACTAGAAAAGCTGCCAAGAAGAAAGCTCCTGCAGCTAAGTATCCATGCCTAGCTGTTCGATCGGCTAAGTAACCCCCAACTAGAACTCCAAACGCGCTAAAACATAAAAATGCAGTAAGACCTTGGTTTGCTAATAAAAGTGGCACTGAAAAGCCTTCAACCAAGGCGGACACTGAGAACTTCTCAATCGCACCAGTGCTTAGACTTAGCAACATAAATAAAATAACAAAACTCACAAAGCGAATTATAGGCGTGGCTAGAGGTCGTTTTTCACTGTCTTTATTTGTTTGAAAATTTGGCTCTTCAATAGCCGATAGATCTGTACTCAATAGAAATAAAAATAACGCTATAATTCCCACTCCACTTGAAAAGATAAACGCCCAACGTATATCAATCAGTTGCGCCAAACCCAACAAAACAGGCGGTGCAAGTGCCGCTCCTGTAAAACCAGCAAAGGTGTGAATGGAAAATGTTCGCCCCATTCTCTCCGGCTCCATGCTTTGTGAAAGTAAAGCATAATCAGCAGGATGGTAAACACCATTAGCCAGTCCAGCAGTGCACATAACAAACAATAGCATCGGAAAAGTAGGCCAGATACCAAGCAATGCAAAACTCAGTGAGCCTACAATTAGGGCACCAATTAACATTGCCTTCGCACCAACACGATCGACCATAAAGCCTAGTGGCGTCTGCACTAACGCTGAGACAACATTAAATACACCAATAGCCATACCTAACTGTATAAAGCTCACATCCATAACTTGTGGCAATATCGGCAGCAAAGCTGGGATTGTCATAATGTGTAAATGGCTGACTAAGTGAGCCATCGACACTTGTATCAATAGTTTTTTATGCATAAAAACTATTGATTGCCTTGCTGATACACTGGGAATCTATGGCACAGAGCGACCACTTGCTCCCCAACCTTAGGCGCAATCTCATCTAATGTATTAAGTTCCAATGCATCTAATACATCGCTGACCCAGTGGGCCAACACTCTACACTCGTCCTCTTGAAACCCTCGCGTAGTTATAGCTGGCGTGCCCAAACGCACACCTGAGGTAATAAAAGGTGAGCGTGGATCATTAGGTACAGTATTTTTGTTAGTCGTTATGTAAGCTCGGCTTAACGCTAAATCTGCATCTTTACCTGTATAGGGTTTAGCTGATAAATCGATTAAAAACATATGGTTATCAGTCCCGCCAGAGACGATTTTGAAGCCTCTGCCCTTAATAACCGACGCCATTACCTGAGCATTTATTACGACTTGTTCTTGATAGTTTTTAAAAGAAGGCATTAATGCTTCTTTAAAGGCGACTGCTTTAGCAGCAATAACGTGCATGAGCGGTCCACCTTGAATGCCAGGAAACACTGCCGAGTTCAGCTTTTTATAAAACTCCTCACTCTGCCCTTTTGCTAAAATCAATCCTCCTCGTGGACCACGCAATGTTTTATGTGTGGTGCTTGTCACTACATGCGCATGGGGTAAAGGGCTCGGATAGATTCCCGCCGCTACAAGACCGGCGACATGAGCCATATCAACCCAAAAGATAGCGCCTACTCGATCAGCAATTCGTCGCATACATGCCCAATCAATTTTGCGCGAATAAGCAGAAAACCCTCCAATAAGCAGCTTAGGTTTAGTCTCTAAAGCTATACGCTCCATTTCGTCGTAATCTAGCAGATCTGTATCTGGGTCTACGCCATACGCCACAATATGATATTGCTTACCTGAAAAGTTCGATGGATTCCCATGAGTCAAATGTCCACCGTGAGCAAGGTTCATGCCCATCACGGTATCGCCAGGATTTAATAATGCTAGAAAAACTGCAGCATTAGCCTGCGCCCCTGAGTGCGGTTGCACATTGGCATAATCACACTCAAATAGCTGCTTCACTCTTTCAATAGCTAAGCTCTCAGCAATATCTACATATTCACAACCGCTGTAATAGCGCTTCCCCGGATAGCCTTCAGCATATTTATTGGTAAAAACAGAACTTTGTACTGCCATCACCAAAGGACTTGCGTAATTCTCAGATGCAATTAACTCCACATGTTCTTGCTGTCGTTTTATCTCATGTTGTTCAGCCATGAATAAGTCATGGTCAAACTGCTCAAGTGTTGTTGATAAATCGTACATAAAGACTCCTTAGCAAGTGGCCAGCAAACGACTGATGCGAAAAACAATATCGTCGACTTGTTCTGCAGTGCAGATCAAAGCTGGCAATAAACGTATCGTTTGTTTGCGGGTAATAGTAATAAGTAAACGCTGCTCAGTTAGTGCACGTGACACCAAGTCAATTGCGGGGTAATTAAGCTCAATACCTACCATTAGACCTATGCCACGAATAGCCAAAATATCTGGATGGCCTTTTAACTGCCGGCATAAGCCCGCTAATAATTGCTGTCCTAGTTGGGCCGCTTTCTGCGAGATAAGATCGCGCTGCATAATGTCAATTACTTGGCATGCAATGCGGCACCCTAAAGGGTTTCCGCCAAAAGTAGACGCATGCGATCCTGCAGCGAAAAGTTGTGCTGCTTTGCCCTGAGCCAAACAAGCACCTATAGGAAAACCATTACCTAAACCTTTCGCTAGAGTAATCACATCTGGAGTTATGTCCGCATGCTGAAAGCCAAACCATTGGCCTGTACGGCCCATGCCTGTTTGCACTTCATCCATCATCAGCAACCAATCCTGCTTATCGCACAATTGACGTACAGCAGACAGGTAAGTTGGTGACGCACAATGAACCCCTCCCTCCCCTTGCACTGGCTCTAATAACACCGCGACAATGGACTTGTTAGAAACAAGATCTCTCAAGGCTTCTATTTCGTTATAAGGCACACGAATAAAACCTCCCATCAGCGGCTCGAATCCTTGCTGCACGTTTCGATTATCAGTTGCGGCTAAGGTTGCTAAAGTACGCCCATGAAAACTATTACTCATTACCACAATCTGTGGGTTAGCAATGTTTCTTACACGGGCATGTAAGCGTGCTATTTTCAAGGCTGCCTCATTCGCTTCAGCACCTGAATTACAAAAAAAAGCACGCTCCATACCCGCCAAAGAACAGAGCTTTTGCGCTAATTGCTCTTGCCAAGGAATGCCAAACATATTCGATGTGTGCAGTAATAAACTGGCTTGCTGGCTAATGACCGCTGTAATTTCAGGATTCGCATGACCTAAATTTGTTACAGCAACGCCAGCAATAGCATCCAAATACTCTCGCCCCTGCTCATCCCAAAGTCGAGCACCTTCACCTCTAACAAAAGAAACATTTTGACGGGTATAGGTAGGCATTAAATAGCTTTGCTTTGCGTTCATTATTTTTGCTCCACTGGATATTAAACGGCTATTTATTTACTCTTTGCACGATTGACTGCCATGGTTTTATTTTTTATATAGACGATCGAATACTCGCCCATTCAATACGGCATAGGCGATCAGCCCAATTAACAAACCCCAGAAAGCCCCGCCAATTCCCAACAGTTGAATATTAGAAGCCGAAGCCAAAAAAGTGATCAGCGCAGCTTCACGCGTTGTGCCGTCTGACAATGCACTGGTGAGGCTGCCGCCAATCGTACCTAACAGGGCCAGTCCTGCTAGCGTGGTAATAAAGGTGCTGGGTAACGCCATAAACACAGCTGCTAAAGTGACGCCGAATAACCCCACCAAAATATAGAACACACCCGCTGCAATACCTGCGATCCAACGTTTTGAAGGTTCCTCATGCGCCTCTTTACCTGTGCAGATCGCAGCGGTAATGGCGGCAATATTAAAAGCGTGTGAACCAAAAGGAGCCATAAGCAACGAGCCGAGCCCTGTTAGAGCAACAATGGGGTTGGCACTGGTTTTAAAGCCATCGTTGCGGAGCACTAACATGCCTGGCATGTACTGACCGGTTAAAGTAATCAAAAACAACGGCAGCGCAACACTCAACAATGCATGCCATGAGAACGATGGCGTTGTGAATATAGGAACGGCAAACTGCAACTCAACTCCAGAAAAATCTACACGATTTTGAAGAAGCAGAAGTATTAAGCCCAGAGCTAAAATACCAACCACTGCATACCGTGCAGTCACACGTTTAAGGAGTAAATAAGCAACAATTAAGCAAGTTGCCAGAACAGGTTCAAGCGCCATCCCAGAGAACGCATTAATGCCAAACTGCAAGAGAATCCCTGCTAATAAACCCGAGGCAATACTCGACGGAATCAGTCGAATCACTTTTTCAAAATAACCTGAAAGACCAAGGATAAGAAAAGCCAAAGCGGAAATAAGGTAAGCACCAATCGCCTGTTCATAAGGCGTTGAGGTTAAAGCGACAACCAAGAATGCCGCGGCTGGGGTAGACCATGCAGTGATAATGGGTTCGCGGTAGCGCCAACTTAATACAATCCCAGTAATCCCAACACCAATTGAAATTGACCAAACCCAAGAAGCGGTTAACTCTGGGCTTAAGCCAGCAATATGAGCGGCTTGGAAAACCAAAATAAAGGTCCCACCGTAATTGACCAAGACAGAAACCAGTCCAGCAATTACTGGGTTCCAGTAATCCGTCAGTTTGTTTTTTTTCACTACTGATGTACTCACAACTCATCCTATTAAACGGCATTTAGCCTTTTAAAGGTTCAGCCTATCTGTGCAAAAACGCTCAGAGGGCATCACCATTAAATCGCGCAAGCCACGCGAAGAAGAGTTGTTTTATACGCAGGCTTTGGCATGATGTAACCATCCATTTAAAAGATGACAGGCATACCATTTGTTTAAGCACTCACAGCTGGAGTCCGTCAAAGCAGCGCTGTTGCATCCCTCCTATGCAAAGTACCCGTTGTATTTGCGCATTCAGCGGGCACTACGTCAGCTAATACTGGATGGCGCATTGCCAGCAAGTAATCCCTTACCCGCTTCTCGTGCGTTAGCTCTGTCGCTTAATGTCTCACGTGATACGGTCGAAAATGCCTACAGTTTATTGCATGCAGAGGGCTATATTGAACGCCAAGTTGGCAGCGGCAGCTTTGTAGCAGAGGTACCGCAACTGCATAAACCCAAGTGCAAAATCGCTACACAACCTAAAGAACAGCCAGTCATTCAGTTAAGCAAACGCGGGCAAGGTATGCTCAACAATAAAGGGGTTAGAGAGGCATTAACACCACGCCCGTTTGCTCCGGGCATCCCTGAAACACGCCTATTCCCACTGCCGCTGTGGGAGCGCCTAGGGCGACAAGTGATTCGAGAGTATCAATTTAAAGCATTACAGCACAGCGATCCGCAAGGCACTAAAGAACTGCGGCATGCCATTGCTCACTATGTGAATTTAGAACGTGGCGCTCATGCAACAGCAGAACGGATTTTAATTTTAACCAGCTCGCAACAAGCCATCGCCCTATGTGCACAGCTTTTATTAGATGCAGGTGATCATATTTTTACTGAAAACCCTATGTATCAAGGTGCTCGTAAAGCTTTTAAGGCAGCCGGGCTGATCCCTGTGCCTATTCCGGTAGATCAGCATGGCATACGTGTTGACCTATTAAAACAGCACCCCACGCCAGCAAAAGCAGTGTCTTTAACACCCTCGCACCAATACCCTACAGGCGCGACATTATCGCTTGAGCGCCGCTTAGAATTAATTGAGTGGGCTGAACACAATCAAGCTTGGATCATTGAAGATGATTATGACAGTGAGTTTCATTACGCGGGAAAACCAACCGCTTGCGTGCAAGGTTTAGACCCTTACCAGCGCACCATTTATATCGGTACCTTTACCAAGTCTGTCTTTCCTGGTGTGCGCATTGGCTACATGATTTTACCAACGCAACTCGTCGCCCCGATGACCACTGCACGAACATTGCAAGATGGGCATACGGCGGCAATCTCCCAGCTAACCTTGGCTCGTTTTATTGAGAATGGTCACTTCGGAGCCTATATTCGGCAAATGCGTCAAGTCTATGCCAAACGTTTAATAACACTTGAGCAACTCGTGCGTACACAGCTGAAAGACTTTGTCGAACCATTGCCGCCTCTAGGTGGCATGCAAATGCCCTGTGTGTTGACCTGTGGTCTGAGTGAAGAAGTCGTTATTAAACAGGCTCAACAACAGGGTATTGCTCTAACTGGCTTGTCTAGCTTATACATCACAATGCCAACACAGACAGGGTTTTTGCTTGGGTTTGCAGCCTATACAGAACGTGAAATGGAGCTTGCTATACATATGTTAAGAAATATATTTACAGATTGTTTAGATTAATTTTGTATGCAGAAATCAGAGTAAATTATTCTCCAGGCAGTTATAAACCCTGGTTTCTTCAGACACTTTTCAAGCTTATAAAACACTTCTGCTGTGGCTCGATGGCTGGGTGCATCACTGTTGCTATCTGATGCGGACCAAAATGTAGAAGCTGTGCACAAAAACGACAACCAAGTCGCTTACATTTATCAATGCGTTTGTTTTAGGTACAGGACTGCCTAGGCATAACGGCACATAAACTTCGACAGATTCTATGACAAAAGTTGAAGCCTAATAGCTGATAGTGTATATACATGTATATGACTAATCTAACCACTCAAATATTTCCCGACGTCGCCCGTAATTGCTTGTGTCGAAAGGCCAAGATGGCGGATCGTATTATTACACGCGCCTATGATGATGCATTACGTCCTTCCGGTCTGCGGATTACTCAGTTTACTTTGCTGGTCGCGATTGGCTATGGAGGGCCGGGTTCTATTAGTGAGTTGGCGGACTGGTTGGCCATGGAAAGGACTACCTTGACGCGTAATCTTAAGTTACTAGAGAAAGAAGATTTGATCAGAACTCGAGCGGGCATCCATCATAGAGCACGGATGGCTGAGTTAACGACTTCTGGCAAAGCTAAACTTGAACAAGCCTACCCGCTGTGGCAATCCGTGCAAAACACATACCGTGAGGGTCTCGGGCGTGAAGGATGGCAAGAGACTCATGATGCATTAAGCAAGCTTACGGCGGTCGACTGCTAAGCTAAATCGACCGGCAAATTGATATCATTGTGACAATGGGCCTTCAAAAGGTCTTTTTTTGAAAACCTATAGTGTATATACACTCAAGAGGAATGTTTTATGCAGAAAAAAACAGGACTACTAGAACAGTATTTTCACCTTATCGTGAACCTACGCTGGCTGGTTGTAATGCTTGGGGCAGCGCTGGTCGTAGTTGCTATAACTGCGCTACCAACGCTCACCAAAGATACCTCCGCTGGTGCATTTATTGATCCAGACAACCCAGCGCTGCGCTATAGGGAGCAAGTAGAAGAGCTATTCGGGTTACGCGATCCCATTGTCGTTGCAGTGGTGAACGAGGGTTCAGAAGGCATCTTCAATCCCGACAGTTTGCAACTGATTGACTGGCTCACTAACAAGATTTCGGCGCTGGACAACGTCGACCCAGAGCGTGTGGTGAGCCTTGCAACCGAATCCAATGTGGTGGGTACCGAGATGGGCATGGAGGTGAGTGAATTCCTCGACCCACTCCCTGAGACGCAAGCAGAGGCTTCAGAAGTCCGCCAAGCTATAGCCGATTTCCCCCTATACCAAGGAAGCCTAGTAGCACGCGACGGACGTGCCTCGCTGGTGGTAGTGGAAATTTTGAATGAAGATCAGGCACAGCAAACCTACGATGAGATTTTGCAGTTGATCGCAATGGCACCAACCGGCGCGGAAGATGTGCTGTTAGTCGCTGGCGAAGGGGCTGTAGCAGGCTACCTATCGAGTTATATCGACCAAGATGCACAGCGCCTCAATCCCTTCGCCGGCTTGATTATCACGTTAATCCTGTTTCTCGGCTTTCGTACGCTGCGCGCCACCTTGTTGCCGAATGCGATCATCCTCGCCACGGTGGTCATTACCCTAGGTGTTATGGCCGCCACCGCCACACCTTTTTACGTTATTACTAATGGTTTAATCGTTTGTATGATTGGTATTGCAGTCGCCGATTCGATCCATATTCTGAGCCAATATTACGAGAGGCAGCAGATAGCACCAACCGCTTCACAGCGTGAGCTTGTGGTGTGGACAATGTGTGCCATGGTACGGCCTATTACCCTGACATCAATAACCACTGTAGCCGGCTTTCTAGCGTTATATCCCACCTCAAGCATGCCGCCAATCAAGGCGTTCGGCTTGTTTGGTGCCCTCGCAGTGTGTGTCGCATGGCTGTACACCGTTACGGTATTGCCCGCTGCATTGAGTTTCCTCAAGCCGCAGCCGAGCAAGTCTTTCGTGGCTGCCTCCAATAGCGGAGCCAAAAGCCCTAGTCACCTTTTTATGGTACGCGTTGGGGCGGTTGTGTTCAGTTATCCTCGTAGCGTTGTCGCTGTCGGCTTAGCAGTAGTCGTTATTGGTATCTTCGGCGTGACTCGTGTCCAGATCGAAGACCAACGCATCGAAAACTTCAAAGCATCAGAGCCTCTGTATCAGGCCGATAAACGTATCAACAGCCTTATGGACGGAACCTACCATCTTGACGTGTTAGTGGAGACTGAAGAAGAGGAAGGCCTGCATGATCCCGCTCGATTACGTAAGATCCAAGCATTGCAGGCTTTTCTCGAGGGTCAGCCCCACGTAAACGGTAGCACCTCAGTCGTGGATTACGTTAAACAGATGAATCGTGCAGTGAATGAAAACCAGATTGACCAGTATGTCACCCCGGATGATGGGATGTTGGTCGCTCAATTATTTTTGTTGTACGCCACGTCCGGTAACCCCACCGATTTTGAGCAAGAAATCGACAGCACGCACCGCCAAGCACTGGTTCGCGCCTATTTGGACACCAACGCCTTCGCCAACAACCGTCAACTCGTACCGATAGTAGAAGCATATCTCACAGAGCAATTCAACGAACCAGGGATGACGGCTAGACTCACAGGGAGGGTGCACGTGGACTATCACTGGATAAACGGCATCGCCGAAAGCCATGTAGGTAGTGTGCTGGTCTCGATTTTAGCGGTATTGGTGATGGCAACACTGCTTTTCAGGTCTCTGTCTGCAGGCTTGCTCACGATTGTTCCTGTCGCTATGTCGATCCTGTTAATTTACGCGGTAATGGGTTTTTTCGACATCTGGCTAGGAATAGGCACCTCGATGTTCGCAGCCATTGCGATAGGTCTTGGCGTTGACTTCTCAATACATTCTGTTGAACGCCTGCGTCAGCTTGGCCGCCAAACTGGACGCCCACTGGCAGAGGCCTTGGCAGAACTCTACCCTACAACCGGCCGAGCGCTGCTGCTTAACTTGGCCGCAGTGGCTCTTGGCTTTAGTGTGCTGTGCTTAAGTGATGTGCCGCCGTTGATACGCTTTGGTGGCCTGGTCGGACTAGCCGTCAGTGCGTCATTTATTGCAAGCATCACCTTGCTGCCGAGCTTGGTATTGCTACTGAAACCGGCGAGTATCATTGCGCCGCATAAACAGCGAGATTCTAAAAGGAGCGGTGTCGTAACGACCGCCATTCTGGCGTTGGTCATGATAGGAACACTGAACGCTCCGGATACTAGAGCTGAGGAACTGCCGGAAGGGCTTGATATTATGCGTTCCGTCGCGGCTCGCGACGAAGGTCATCAGGTCACCCGTGACATGCGTCTAGAACTCTCTGACCGTCGCGGACAAACTCGAATCCAAGAGATTAAAGCGTATCGACGTTACTTTGGAGATGAAAAACGTACTCTGCTGTTCTATACCGCTCCAGCCAACATTCGTGGAACTGGGTTTCTAACCTACGATTACTCAAACAGCGTTGCAGAAGATGATCAATGGCTGTACTTGCCTGCTTTACGTAAAGTGCGCCGCATTCCGGCATCCAATCGCGGCGATTATTTCTTAGGCACAGACTTCAGTTATGAGGAGATCAAGAGCGAGATCGCCAAAGAGCTCGGTTACAGCAAAGCTGTGTGGCGTATCGATCAGGCCGTCTGGATCTCGCGCGAAAGTGATTACTGGGACGTTAACGGTAATCACTTAAAAACGATCGAAAATCTTGAAATCAAGAAAATTGATGAGATTTGGACAGTACTCCAGGTTAAAGCGACCAATCATAAGAGCGGACACAGCACTCTCCTGACCAACCTTAATGTTGACTACCAAAGTAATGTCCCCGAGCGCACCTTTGATCAACGCACTCTGCGAAGAGGGCCATAATATGAGAGCCAGGTATTGCGCTCTATATAAGTTGCTCACATTGCTACTGGGTATGGGATTGAGTCACAGCGCCTTGGCGCTCACGCTGCAAGGCACAGCAGATTACAGTTTCGCGCTGCAAACCGAGGATGGCAGTATTCAGAAAACAGAGCTGGTGCTGACGCCACAATGGGACTTCCATCTCTCGGAGTCAGCTAGAGGAACTCTAATCGCACGGGCTCGCCTTGATGGTGTTGATGAGCTATCCCCCAGACAGCCCGCTCAACACTCCCGCAGCCACTGGAATCGCCGCGCCTCTATAGGTAACAATGCTGACGTAGAGGTGCGAGAATTCTATATCGACGCGTTCATTAAGGACTCGGATATTCGGTTGGGTAAACAGCAAGTTGTATGGGGTCAAGCCGACGGTTTGAGGGTGCTGGATGTACTCAACCCCATTGACTATCGTGAGTTTATCTTACCTGAGGTCGGTGAGCGACGTATTCCTCTATGGATGCTCAATGTCGAATCACCGATGGGAAAGGGCATGCTCCAATTGATACTGATACCCGATCAGACCTACGATCAACTGCCTCCATTTGACGGCGCATTCGCATTCAGCTCACGCTTGTTAGTGCCTCAAGCACCGGCGAATGTTCCTGTAACGATGCTCGATGACAAACGCCCTTCCAAGCCAATTAAGAACGCTGATGCAGGTATACGCTGGACGCGCTTTGTCGACGGTTGGGATCTAAGTCTGAATTATCTCTACCACTATCAGAATCAAGCCGTTTTCTATCTGACCCAAAGCCCGACTGGAGTAACGGTCACACCGACATACCAGCGCTCCCATTTGTTGGGAGGGACGGCTTCTAATGCATTTGGCAATTTCACCTTTCGCGGCGAGCTAGGCTACTCGACCGATCGCTACTGGGTAGCAAATCCGGCACAGCTGGCAGCGGGGGTAGCACAGAGCCCAGAACTGGCCTATGTAGCAGGTCTGGACTACAGCGGCTTAAGCGATACGTTCCTCAGCTTCCAGGTGTTTCAAAGCCATCTTACTAGGCGGGAAAGTGGAACCATACGAAATCAAACCGAGACCCAAGTAACAGCTCTTGCCAGACGCAACCTTTGGAATGAGGTGTTAACACTGGAAGCTTTTATAATTCAGAGCATCGACGATAAAGACGGTTTGATTCAACTGGAAGCGCGCTACCAATTCAACAGTACTTTGTCAGGACGGCTCGGCACCGACTGGTTCTATGGTGACAGTGCGGGTTTGTTCGGTCAGTTCAAGACTGCTAGCCGCGTCCACGTGGGCCTTACTTACGCATTCTAACTCAATCAATTGATCTCAAAAAAGGGACACTTCATGATTATTAAATCGTGGGGAAAAAGAGCAACAATAGCCGTGGTAGGCCTTATGTCGGCTCTTTTGCCCAGTTACTTCGGCGCCCTTGGTGCACGTTCTTTTCTGAAGCCAAGACATAACACCAGTTTTAGGCACTGGGCGCAGGCGTTCGATGGCTTTCAGCGCAGAAACATCAGCATAGAAGACCAGCAAGTGCCCTATTGGATCAAAGGAAGCGGTCCATTAATCCTCTTGGTACACGGTTGGGAGCGCGACCATTTCACTATGGGCGGATTCGTCTCGCCTTTGCTAAATGCCGGCTATAGCGTCGCGGCGCTTGATCTTCCCGGACACGGCGCAGCAAGCGGAGATTACGCACCACTGCCTTTGCTCGCCCTATCAATATCTGAGATCGCATCGGCATTCAATCAACCCTATGCTGTCATCGCGCACTCCCTAGGCGCGGCGATGACAGCACTGGCGATGGAAAGCTATGGGCTCAAGCCCGACCGTGCAATCTTGATTAGCGCCCCTCGCAGCGCGGAGGATTATGCGCTTGCGCAAGCCAAACGACAGGGACTTAGCAAACGGGCTTTGCAATCCATGATTGAGCAAATCACCGCAGCGCTTGGCGAACCACTGGAACGGTATCGCGTTGACCAAGCGCTCACCTCGCTAATAATGCCGATTCTTGTGGTACATGCCGAAGATGATGCCATCGTTGCGCTGAGCGATGCCCAAGAAAATGTCTACACCTCGCAAGCGCAGCCACTCTGGCTATCAGGCGGTGGTCACAACAAAATTCTTGCAGACAGCGGTATGATCGATGATGTGCTGCAATGGCTGAAGTAGCGGAGTGCTGAAAGATAAGAGTTACCTACTGCTCGACTTCGATTGACTGCTACAAAATTCTGCTGTGAGGAGCTAAAATTAGGCAGTTGCTAACGGCAATGTAAAACTGACCCACATGAAGCAAAATAACCGCCAAATTCTAAGTGGATATGGCGGTGTGTTTCTGATGCTAACTCAGGAGTTATTAATGTAAGCGTCCGGTAAACCCATCTTGAGCCTGGCGGCGTAGCCGTCAAGATAGTGTCCACTTATTCCTTAGTGGACACTATCTATGAGCACCGTAAGAGTAACTCGACCTTATCGTAAGCGTCGCCAATATACACCTGAATTCAAAGCCCAGTTGGTGGCTGAAAGCCAAAATCCTGAAGCATCTGTTGCACGAATTGCTTTGGATAATGATCTCAACGCCAACTTACTACGGCGCTGGGTTACTGAATCAAAGCAAGCAGATCAACAGCTATCGCCAGCGTTTGTGCCGATTAATTTGCCAGCGGCAGTTGCTCCAGCAGTGAAAAACAGCAACTGCATACGCATTGAAATACCCCAGCCTAGCGGGCCGATTGTGGTGGAGTGGCCTGCGGAGCAGGCCCATCAATGCGCACTATTTTTGCGCACGCTGCTGCAATGATTAGAATTGATGAGGTCTGGCTGGCAACAGAAGCACTGGATATGCGTGCTGGGCCAGACACCGCATTGGCGCGTGTCGTTCAGGTATTTGGTTCGGCGCGGCCGCGTTGCGCTTATCTGTTTGCCAACAAGCGTGGTAACCGAATGAAAGTGTTGATTCATGATGGCTTAGGTATTTGGCTCTGTGCTCGACGACTGAATAAAGGCACGTTTCACTGGGGTGAAACGTGGTGCGGCAAGCAACTGCAGTTGGACGATGAGCAACTGGCTGCTCTGGTGCAAGGGCTGCCTTGGCAGCGTCTGGGTGCGGCTGGCGTTATCTCAGTTCTGTAACCATAAACTGACATCTCAGGCCATCATCAACATGGCGAATCGTCACAACGATTATGTTTTGGCATACTGCTTGGCATGTCAAAACCTCTCGATCTTACCCAGCTCTCTGCCGATCAACTCCGAAGCTTAACCACGGAGTTGATGGCGTCGCTGGACGCTAAGGAACAATTACTGAATCAAAAAGATCGAGTGATCGTACACCGCGATGCGGTCATCGAAAAACTGAGCCATGAACTGGCGACTCTGAAACGTCATAAGTACGCTCAGCGCAGCGAGCAGATGAATGACCTTCAAGCCAGTCTATTAGATGAACTCGTTGAGGGTGACCTTGCCGCTATTGAAATAGAACTGGCGGAGTTCACTATTGTAGCAGCTCCAGCGCAAGCTAAAAAACAACCCAAACGCGCATCTCTGCCTGAAGAATTGCCACGCACGCTGATTCATCATGAACCTGAAAATACCCAGTGCAGCTGCGGCTGTCAGCTCAAGCGTGTTGGCGAAGATGTCAGTGAAAAGCTGGATTACGTGCCAGGCGAATTTACAGTAGAGCGCCATATTCGCGGTAAATGGGCCTGCACGCAGTGCGAAACTCTAATTCAAGCACCAGTACCAGCTCAAGTCATCGACAAGGGCATTCCAACTGCAGGTTTACTGGCTCAAGTGCTGGTGGCCAAGTACTCAGACCACTTGCCTCTGTACCGTCAAGAACGCATCTTTGCTCGTGCTGGCTTCGCTATTCCACGCTCAACTCTAGCCGAGTGGGTTGGAGCGTGCGGTGTACAACTGCAGCCTTTGGTTGATGCCCTAAGAAGTACATTGTTAGAACACAACGTTTTGCATGCTGATGAAACACCAGTCAGCATGTTGGCTCCAGGCAAGAAAAAGACCCACAAAGCCTACGTTTGGGCCTATTGCAGCACGCCATTCTCGGATCTAAAAGCGGTTGTTTATAACTTCGCACCGACTCGCGCCGGCGAGCATGCACGCAACTTTCTGGGCGACTGGCAAGGCAAGTTAGTCTGCGATGATTACTCAGGTTACAAGGCTGGTTTTGGCAACGGCATCACGGAAATCGGCTGCATGGCTCATGCGCGGCGTAAGTTCTTCGATTTGCATCAAGCTAACCAAAGCACCCTTGCTGAACAAGCCCTCGAATATATCAGCCAGCTGTATAGGGTCGAGCGGGAGGTAAAAGATCTGCCACCCGATAAACGTCACGCCATCCGGCATGAACAAGCTCGGCCGATTGCCGATGCGCTGCATCAATGGATGCTGATCCATCGCCAGAAAGTGCCGGATGGTTCCGGCACGGCTAGAGCATTGGATTACAGCATCAAACGCTGGACAGCGCTGACGCGCTATCTTGATGATGGAGCTGTGCCCATCGATAATAATTGGGTGGAAAACCAGATCCGTCCATGGGCGCTAGGCCGCTCCAATTGGTTGTTTGCCGGTTCACTGAGAAGTGGGCAGCGTGCTGCTGCGGTGATGACTCTGATCCAGTCAGCCAAACTCAACGGGCATGATCCGTATGCTTATTTGAAGGATGTTCTGACCCGTCTGCCCACACAGAAGAACCATGCGATTGATGAGCTGTTACCGCACAATTGGGCACCGGCGATCATTAGCAAGGTGTGATGGCCGGACGCTTACGCTTATGGGCGCAGACATAACAGCTGCGATGACGGCACGAATGAAGTTGCTCTATCTCGGCATGGTTTAACTTGCAGCGGTAATAACTGGCACCCAGCGCACGTGTACGGCAATGGGTTAGCGCGTCAATTGCCTTGAGGTTTTTAAGCGGTTGCTTGATATTCTTAAGTTGTTCAGAGTAACAAGCAAACAGATTTTGTATGGCTCGATTGGACATATCCTTTGTCCTCAGTTGTTATATACACAACTTTAATTTTAATACTATGCCGCGAAGCGGCTATGTGCAACGCCCGCAGCACGGAAAAAATGGAACGCAGTGAAATTTTGTCTCTGTGACTGCGCTTGTTACACGCTTTTCTGGCTCTTCGCATTTAAGGGTGTAGCTGATTTCTAAACCCTCCTGACTTCAGCAAGCACCGGGCTATGTAATTGGTTAAATTTCTAAAGCCCAGGGCGGTACCTCGTAAGTGCTCAAGTCGCCCGTTG
>Ga0265295_1000306_pt1 | contig 100292 bp, 93 predicted proteins | sample Munlansysbiofilm_FD_192503 | JGI IMG/M metagenome (GOLD analysis project Ga0265295, IMG submission 192503) | Leachate microbial communities from a municipal landfill in Southern Ontario, Canada - Methane capture system biofilm | ecosystem: Engineered > Solid waste > Landfill > Unclassified ... | reverse complement strand
CGCATAACCTCTTGAATTTTTGCGGTTATTTTGCCAAAAGTCAGACACGGAGTAAAGTGGCAACTTCGGCTATATCAAATTATTTCAAGACTTTATGTCGTTTGCTGGTTTTTGCGATGCCATCATTCTTTTGCAGTAACAAGGCCTGCATATCTGTATCTGTCGAAATATAATCAATGACAGTGTAACTGGTAATGCCAAATACTGTATCAATTAACATTTGATCAGGATTATCTTTAAAATATTTAATCCCTGACGGATCATTATCATATACTTCTTCCGATATCTGTCCAAATTCTGTAATAATTTTTTGATCGTACTCAATCATTCCCGCCTCCTATAATTTAGATTTAAATGTTTTTTTACACTTAATGTTTTTAAGGATATTGTCAGTGGAGATATTTTTAAAAAACACATTATCATCAAGTGAATACTGAAGAGGATCACCACATTTTGCTTCATGGTAAAGCTGTGTCATGCTTATACAGCCGCCCATAGGTTCTATTTCAATCATATGCCACCTACGCATCAAGCGACGATTATAGGCAATGACTTCTTTCGTTTTTCCATCCGTAATCGTGACTTCATCGCTCCACAGATAGCGGCGTTCAAATGTCGTCAAGGGAACCACGTTGAAAATGATACTGTAGTTGAGCCGTGGCATAGTTTGGCGGGTACAGGTCTGACCTTGATCGGCTATCTTCTGGGCTTCTTTCTCCAATGCAGCAAAATAATCCTTCCAATCCTGCTGCGTTTCTTTGTTAATAGCAGAACTCTCCAACCAATCTTCCTCCGTCGCCGTATAAACATGGATCGTTCCATCCGGAGCGTTGAGCGCCATGGTTTTCAGATGCACGCCATCCAGGTAGTTGCGGATCATCAGTAGGCGATCTTTTTCATCAAATCCGGGGTAAACATTGTCTTCCCAGTAGATGCTTTCGGGGTATTCGACGGTTTTATTGATAAAAGTCTTGGGCTGGGGGTCGGCTTTGCATATCCGGTAGGCCAGAATATTGGTGATGATGATGTCGTGGGTCAGAAACAGCAGCGCAACAGCAAGCAGCAACAGTCCGGCCCACAAAATCCTCTTTTTTGTTGTTTTCTTATCAGAATGCGGCGCTGACGGATTCATGCGGCCACCTGCTCTTCAACCACGGCAAAGGGATTGAGATTGACCAGGGCGTAGCGGTAGGCGATGTTGTTGCGGGCTTGGGTTTCGATGGCGGTGGGGGAGAAAGGGGTGACGTTGCCTTCGGTATCGGTGGTGGCCAACACCTCGATGCTCAGGCCGGAGGTATTAGCCAACTTATCTGTTATTTTATCAATATCGGTATACAGATCGTCACGGTTGGTGTCGTATTCACTCCCAGAGCGTGGGGTAAACCCGGTGACGAACAATTTTCCCAACGCTGTGACGGCTGATTCGAGGGTGTGATCGGCTTTGTTTGAAGACGCCCGAATAATGCCGGTGACCTCATCTATGGTCAGAGTGGAATCCACTTGCGCAAAAAGATTATAAACGGCAAGAGAATCGACGGTGTTCACCATATAATGGTTGGCCCACAGGCTTGGTGCCTGATCTTCGATAGAAATAACCTGAATGTCGCCTATCATCTGCCCTAATCCAGCTGTTGCAAATATCCCTTCTAATGCCCGAATGTTTGTGATTTTTTCTTCAGGGACAGAGGCATTAGCAATTCCCAAAAGGTCCATTATTTCTGTTGCGATGTTTGTGATGCCGGGCTGAACCGTAAAGCCCGGTGCGTTGTACGTATAAGTATGGGAAATATAAGAATCAAACTCACCGGTCAAAGCTTGAGCCAAAAAGCCACCGAGCGAATGACCGACAACCGAAAAATCAGACTGAAGAGTGCCATCAACAATCCATGTCTGAACCTGCGCGGAAAGAGCAGAGTATTGTGCCTGAAATTCAGTGGTCCCGAGCAATGCAATATCTATAAAATCAGTAACAAAATCATCAAGGTCGTCAGTTCCTCGAATCGCTACAACCTGATTGCCTTTGCCGTCATCAAAGAGCGTAACGGATAGGCCGGTCGGGTTGAGAAACGTCTGTTCATCGCCAAATTCATCGTAATAGGTATCTTCGACCATACCGTCGTATTGGTCGAGGACGGTCCAATTATCAGCGAAATCTTCGGCTTGTTTCTTGGCCATGCCATCGCCGTCATCATAAAGCACATCTGGGTCTACTATACCTGACTGAAGGTCATAATAGGCGGCCTGAGCCAGCTCGGCAAATCTGAAATACTCGCTAATGTTCATTTTTCACCCTCCTTGACACTTGTTTGTTGATGTTCAAAAATTTCAACTAAGAGAGGAATGATACCCCCATCTTCTGGGCAACGATATGTTGAGCCATGCCAAGGACCCGGAAGGTCGCCACCCGACCTGACATAGATCACTGTTTCACCAAGTATTTTATTGTTTTCCTTCCGAAATACTTGGTACAGCCTCCTTGAAATAGATGGATCTGATTTTCGATACTTTTTAATTTCTGACCGAAAAATATAGTCTTTGCCTAAAGCGTTTTCTCCTTGGGTTGGTTGATAGAAATTCGGCTGCCCCCACTGATTAAACATTTCTTCAGGCAACTCCACCGTCTCATAAACCTTGACGCCTCCATCAATTGCGCACAATTTCCGCACCTGGGCATCCCAGTACATCTTTTTTCCGGCAACCTCCCAGAAAGCCCCGCCAAACCAAACGCAAAAAATAAGAAAACCGATGGCAATATGCAGAACTTTTTCTTTCAGTTTTTGTGGATGCCACCGCCGCCAAAGGCGATAAATGACCCATCCAGCCAACAACCAGACCCCGATCAGAGCCAGCAGGTATAATCCGCTCATGCCGCAGACCTCCACCTGTTCGGGGTAAACCCGGTGACAAACAATTTCCCCAATGCTGTGACGGCTGATTCGAGGGTGTGGTCGGCCTTGTTGGCGGCAATCTCAAGCAGGCTGGTGATGGTATTGAGCGATAAAGAATCGTCGATTTGAGAGAAAAGGTTGTAGACGGCCAAAGAATCGGTGAGGTGCGCAATCGAATGATTACCTATCAGCAAGTTGCCACCAATGATGCCTTGATCCTCGATAAAGACCGGCACCACGTCGCCCCACCAAACACCTACACCGGCGGTAACTTCCAATCCCGGCTCCGCATAGAGGTTGGTTATTTTGTCGTTCGGTTCCGGTGTAGACGAAGCAAGCCCCAGAATTTCCAATAGTTGCACATATCCTGCGCCACCGTCGGTGCCACCCGTTCCTGCGCCGTTGTAGGTATAGGTATGATCCACGTGATCAGCCCACGCCAGCGTGAACGCCGTGGCAAGATGCCCGCCCAGAGAATGCCCTGCGACAGTGACCGTATCAGAGGAAGAGAGTTTCCCCAGGCCACCCAGTGAAACCGGCGTGATCAGTCGCTCAAAGTAAGCATTCATTTCGGTAATCTGCTCTTGCGCCCAACCCTCAACAACAATACCGAGAAAATCAGCGAATATGATATCATCCACAAAATCGCTTGGCTGCGTGCCGCGTAGAGCGAAGGTATATTCGCCTGTCTCTGTATTCCGGAATAAAGTCCCCGAAAAACCACTATCGGGATCGGTGTATTGGTCAATGACGGTGTAAGTGTTGGCAAAGGCAATGGCTTGAACTGACGACATGCCCGCAGCTTTGAGTTTGTCGGTATAAGCTGTTCCTGAAATTCCTGGCGTAAGATCCAGCGCATATGCCGCCATAGAAAGTTGAGACTGTTTGAAATACTCCATTATGGTTGTCGTAATCGCTCCTTTCTCTATTCTTGAGAAGGTTCAGGTTCAAATAGTTGTCCGTAAAATTCTCGGCTAAATTCTTGCTTGCTGATAAACACACAGGAATCTGCTACATTGTTTGGACTGAAATTTCGCCTTAACCACCCCCCCAAAAAAAAACTGAAAACAGCAGCACAATAGCAAACAGCAACAGCCCGGCCCACATGATCCTCTTTTTTGTTGTTTTCTTATCAGAATGCGGCACTGTCGGATTCATGCGGCCACCTGTTGTCGCGATTATTTGTCAGCATGTTCTTGTAAATCTTATGAATTAGATCATTCATTTTTACAAAAAATAAAAATTATTCAAATAAATATAATTTTATATCAGATTATCATTTTTATTACTTTATATGGTCTTTGGTGGTTGTTAGACAGTAATTAATATAATGTCATTCTGCGACATCGAATGTGACCAACAAGGGAAGGGCTGTCATGAATAAGCCTCGGGGAGCTCAAACATGATGTACTCGTGGCGCCAGTGCAGTGGGGGGCCGCCCTGCCATCGTCGGCGTTCCTTTTCCGCCATGGCGATCTGTTATTTTCTCGGTGCCGGTAACGACAATCTGTTCAAACAGGCGGCGTTGCTGGTGGCGGTGAGTCAGGGGCTGACCCAGCTGCAGGGCTGGGCCACGTTGCTGTTTGCCCTGCCGTTTCTGCTGTTTTCCGCCGCTGGCGGCTGGCTGGCCGATCGTTATGACAAACAGCGGGTGATTCTGGCGGTGAAGATACTGGAATTGTTGCTGGTCGGTGTTGGTGGGCTGGGTCTGCTGTGGCAGGATTGGCGGCTGATTCTGGCCATGGTGTTCGCGTTGGCGTTGCAGTCGGCGCTGTTCGGGCCGGCGCTCAATGGTGCGGTGCCGGAGCTCTACCCGGCGCGGCAGCTGGTGCGCGCCAATGCCCGGCTCAAGCTGGTGTCGACCCTGGCGATTCTGTTGGGGATCGCCCTGGCGGGGGTGCTGCTCGATGCCGGCGGTGGGCCGCTGGCGCGGGAGGGGCGCCGGCTGGTGGCGCTGACGGCGGCGGGCTTTTCGGGGCTGGGCATCTGCGCCGCTCTGGTCATTGCGCCCTTTGGTGCTCGCCGTACCACGCGATCCTTTCCCTGGCTGGGGCCTTGGCGTTCGCTGCAGGATCTGTGGCAATTGCGCTACGATCCGCTGCTGGCCCTGGCCCTGGTCGGCAGCGCGTTCTTTTATTTTCTGGCTTCGTTGGTGGTGCTGCAGCTGAACAGTCTGGGAGTGCAGCAACTGGGGCTGTCGGCCCGCCATACCAGTCTGCTCAGTGTGGCGCTGATGCTGGGCATCTGCGCCGGCGCTTTTCTGGCGGCCCGCCTGACGAGTGTGACGCGCTGGCGCTTTGTGCTGGTACCGGCCCTGCTGGGGCTGTCACTGGGGCTGGCGCTGGTGGGCAGCGCGGCGCTGCTGGCGCCGGACTGGCAACAGTGGCTGTTGCTGCCGGCGCTGGTGCTGAGTGGCGCCTGTGGTGGTTTGTTTCTGATTCCGCAAGCCAGCTTTCTGCAGGTCCGGCCGGCGGCCGATGCCCGTGGCCAGGTGATCGCGGCGGCCAATTTCTGCGCCTTTGGCGGTATCCTGTTTTCCGGGCAGCTGTTCAATGGTCTGGCGCTGGTTATGACGCCGGGGCAGGGTCTGCAGTGCTCGGCGTTGCTGACGTTGCTGGCGGCCGGCGGGCTGGCGGGGCTGCTGCCTCGTCTGGCCGATTGATCAGGCCTGATCCTTGGCCAGGCGCAGGCGGCGGAAGACCTCGACCGGTGCGGCAGCCGGGCAGCCGAGGGCCTGGGCCAGGGCGGCCTGGTGACAGCGCAGGAAGGGGTTGGCACGCCGTTCGTCGCCCAGCCGGGCCGGCACGCTGGGCTGGCCCTGCCGCTGGCATTCTTCATAGTGCTGCAGCTGGTGGCGGATTTCGCGGCAGGCGGGCAGCAGGCGGGCGGCAAAACGGTAGTTGTCGAGGGCGTAGTCGTGACCGCAGTACAGCTGGCAATGGTCGGGCAGGGTGCTGAATTGCTGCAGCGACTGGTAGAGTTGCGCGGCGCTGCCCTCGAACAGGCGGCCGCAGCCGCCGATAAACAGACAGTCGCCGCTGAATAGGGCCGGCGCTTCGACCTCGTCGGTCAGCAGGTAGCAGCAGTCGCCGCGGGTGTGGCCCGGCGTGAACAGCACCCGGAAGGGCAGGGCGGCGCCCTGCTCCTTTGCTGTCAGCTGGGTCGTCAGGCCGGGAATGCGCCGGTCGGCACCGAAGATGGCGCAGCCGCTGGCCTGTTGCAGGCTCAGGTTGGCGCCGCAGTGATCGGCATGGGCGTGGCTGTTGAGGATTGCGACCAGTTGCAGCCGTTCCCGCTGCAAAAGCTGCAGCACGGGTTGGGCTTCGGCTGGGTCGATACACCAGACCTGCTGGCCGGATTGGATCAAATAGCTGTAATTGTCCTGCCGTTGACGTAGAATCCGAATCCTGAACATGTGGTCCCGCTGTTTTCGCATCAAAAATGGAGGTTGATATGGCCGCAGATTCCCTGGTGCATTGCATCGCCTTTCTTTCGCCGGCCGGCACGACCCGCCGTTTGGCCCAGACCCTGGCAGCCACCCTGCGCCGGCGCAACGTCCCGGTGCAGAGCATTGATCTGGCCGGTCGCCAGACGCCGGCCTGCCTGGCGCCGGGGCCCTGCTGTCTCTGGCTCGGTTCGCCGGTCTATGTCGATCATGCCCTGCCGCAGGTGCTTGATTTTGTCGCCACGCTGCCGCCGGGCGACCGCCATTACGCCGTGCCCTTCGTGACCTGGGGGGCGGTGTGCAGCGGTGTGGCCCTGCCGGAGATGGCCAGCGCACTGGCGGCCCGCGGTTGGCGCAGTCTGGCGGCGGCCAAGGTGCTGGCCGAGCATTCTTCCCTGTGGCGCAGCACCGCGCCCCTGGCCCAGGGGCATCCGGACGCGGCCGATCTGGCGCTGATGGAACAGCTGGTTGACGCCGTGCTGGAGCGGCTGGAGCAGGCCCGGCTGGCCGGGGCTGAACCACCGTTGCTGGCACTGGACAGACTGCATTATCTGCCGGCGGAGGTGGAGCAGCACAGCTGGAGCAAAAGTCTGCAGGCCGCCAAACAGCTGCTTGGCCCGCATCAGCCACGTCATGACCGCTGTATCCGCTGTGGTGGCTGCGTGCTGAGTTGCCCGGTGGGGGCGCTCGACTGGCAGGGGGACTATCCGCAGGCCAATGACCGCTGTATCCGCTGCCATCAGTGCACCCGCATCTGCCCCCAGCAGGCCTTTCCCTACGATGCTGCCGCCATGGAGCAGCGTATCCGCGGTTTTGCCGCCGCCAGCCCCGAGGTTAAACAGAGCGCCCTGTATCTGTGACCCGTTGCGAAAAAAAGGCTCAGCGGCGGTAGCGACAGTTCAACTCGCCGTAGGCGTCGATGCGGCGGTCGCGAAGATAGGGCCAGATGCGCCGCACCGTTTCGCTGCGCTGCCGGTCGATGTCGGCCAGCAGCACCGTTTCGCTCTGGTCGTCGGCCTGGACGAGGATTTCGCCCTGTGGCCCGGCGACGAAACTGCCGCCCCAGAACTGGGCACCGGCGGTACGACCACTGGGGTCGGGCTCGAAACCGACGCGGTTGACGCTGATGACCGGCAGGCCGTTGGCGATGGCATGGCTGCGCTGGATGCAGATCCAGGCCTCGCGCTGGCGCTGCTGTTCGGCTGCCGTATCGGCCGGATCGAAGCCGATGGCGGTGGGGTAGATGAGCAGTTCGGCGCCGGCCAGGGCCATCAGGCGGGCGGCTTCCGGGTACCACTGGTCCCAGCACACCAGTACACCGAGGCGGCCGACGCTGGTATCGATGGGCGTGAATCCCAGATCGCCCGGCGTGAAGTAGAACTTCTCATTGTAACCGGGATCGTCGGGAATGTGCATCTTGCGGTAACGGCCGGCCTCGCGGCCGTCGCTGTCGAAAACAACGGCGGTGTTGTGGTACAGACCGGCGGCGCGTTTCTCGAACAGTGAGCAGACCAGCACAATGGCGTGGCGGCGTGCCAGCGTGGCGAAGAAATCGCTGGTCGGGCCGGGGATGGGTTCGGCCAGGTCGAACAGTTCGCAGCTCTGATGCTGGCAGAAATACAGGCTGGCGTGCAGTTCCTGCAACACCACCAGACGGGCGCCCTGGGCGGCGGCCTCGGCAATGGCGCGGGCACTGTGATCGAGATTGTCCTGCCGCGAGGCGCTGCAGCGTTGCTGAATCAGGGCGGTGCGCAGAGGGTTCATGCCAGGGTTCCTTTCGCCAGTTGCATGGTCAGGCAGTGCAGCGAACCGTGCTGCCAGATCACCGGCAGGCAGTTGACACCGATGATGGTGCGGTCGGGGTAGGCGCTGGCCATAACCGCCAGGGCCTCGCCATCGGCCGGATCGTCGTAGGTGGGCACCAGCACGGCGCCGTTGAGCACCAGATAGTTGGCGTAGGTGGCGGGTAGACGCTGGCCGTCCTCGTCGAAGCGCGCGGCGGGCCAGGGTAGCGGCCGCAGGCGGTAGGGCGCACCGGCGAGGGTGCGGAAGCTGGCCAGTTGCTGCTCCATGGCCTGCAGGGCGGCGTAGTGTTCGTCGGCCGGATCGTTGCAACGGACATAAACGAGGGTGTCGTCCGGACAGAGCCGCACCAGGGTGTCGATGTGGGCATCGGTGTCGTCGCCCGCCAGATAGCCGTGATCAAGCCAGAGCACCTGGCGCAGACCGAACAACTGGCACAGCTGCGTTTCCAACTGCGGCCGGCTCAGGTGCGGGTTGCGGTTGGGACTGAGCAGGCAGGTACTGGTGGTCAGCAGGGTGCCGGCGCCGTCGCTTTCGAAGCTGCCGCCCTCGAAAATCAGCGGCTGGCACTGCAGGTCACAGGCCCAGGCGCCAGCCGCGGCCAGCCGGCGGTTGATCTGGTTGTCCTGATCGGCGGCGAATTTCAGGCCCCAGCCATTGAAGCCGAAGTCGTACAGGGCTACTCGTCCGTCGATTTCAACGCTGATGGGGCCGAAATCGCGCGCCCAGGTGTCGTTGGTTGGCAGTTCATACAGCTGCAGGCGGGGACCGTCCAGCCCTGCGGCTTGCAGCCGCTGGCGGACCAGGGCGGCATCCGGCGCGACCAGCAGTACCGGCTCGAAGCGGTTGATCTGACGGATCAGCTCAATGAAAACCTGTTCGATCTGGGGCAGGATCGGTGCCCAGTCGCTTGCGGCGGTGGGCCAGGCCAGCAGGACGGCGTCCTGCGCTTCCCATTCGGCGGGTAGACGGATGGCAGTGGGCATGAAAAACCTTTCAGGCTGAGAAGAAGGGCGGCGAGGCCGCCTGAAGTACGGAATTGGCGTGAATAAGGTTTGTTGGACGCGGCGGAGTATGCCACGAAAGGGCGGTCGGCGCCAAGACGGATGCTGCTGCAGCGAGCGCTGCGACTTTTCAGGCGGGCGGGTCGGGCGGGTCGGGCGGGTGGTGGTTCCGGCGGCTGCGGTAGCGCCACCACAGCGCCAGTATCAGGCCGGCAAGAGCGAGCCCCGCCAGACTCAGGACGGCGGGATGGGTCTGTTGCCAGGTGCGCAGCCCCAGATAGCCGGCAGCGGGATAGATCAGGCCCCACAGCAGGCCGCTGCCGGTGGTGTAAAGGGCAAAACGGCCTGGTGGCATCTGCAGGCCGCCGCAAACAAAGGTGACAAAACCGCGCAGCGGGCCGAAGAATCGCGCCAGCAGCAGGCTTTTGCCGCCGTGAGCGGCGAAGAACAGTTCGGCCCGTCGCAGCAGACGGGCATGACGGCTGCGTGCCAGCCACTGGCTGATACGCTGGCCGCCCCGGCCACCGATGGCGTAATTGAGCAGATCGCCAACAATGGCTCCGGCCATGGCGGCCAGGCAGACCAGGGCCAGCTGTCCGTGGCCCTGGGCCGCCAGGGCGCCGGCACTGACGCAGATGACGCTGCCGGGCACCAGCAGGCCGATGACGAGCAGGCCCTCGACCAGGGCGGTCAAGGCGATGAGGCCGTAATAGTGCGGGCCCGAGGTCAGTTGCGTCAGCAGGTCGGTCAGCCAGGTTTCCATCTGCCAAGGCTTACTGCAATTTGGCCGAAATAGCAAACCCTGCCTTGCCCGGCGGTGGTGCTGACGGGGCAAGGCAGGGTTTGCTGCCGGGTCGAAGAGGTATCTGCCGGGGCTAACAGCCGGTCAGGGCGTCCATGCCCGGACGGGGCGCCTGGACTTTTTTGTCGGCTTTTTTCTGTTCCGGCCTGAGGATGACGCGGTCACCGACGGCGAGTTGATCACAGGGCTGTTCCAGTGCGATGGTCAGCTGCTGCTGGTCGATGGAGCGGATGGTTCCTGCGAGGCTCTGGCTCAAGGCCGGCGTTGCCAGGGCCAGGCCCAGCAGCAGTGCCAGGGCACTTTGGCGTGACAGCAGCGATTTCACGGTCGTCTGTTTCATGGGGATTCTCCTTGGAGGGGAGGTTTCATGTTATGCCGCCGGAACGAACTCCGGCAGCTCGCCTACTGGACGTGACAGGCACTGCAGGTGACGGGAGCCTTGGCGTTGCCGGCCGCTTTTTCCGTTTTGTGACAGCTCAGGCACAGATCGTGGCCCTGTTGTTTGTTTTCGATGGGAATGCGGGCTGGTTCGCCCGTATGGCACCGGTTGCAGTCCAGCAGGGCGCTGTGGCCCTTGTGGTCGAAGGTGACGGTTCCCTTGCCTTCATAGGTGTAGATATCTGCGGCCAGGACCGGTGCCGCCAGCAGTGTGGCCAGCAGGCACAGAGACAGTAGCGGGGCTGTGATGTGGCGCTGTTTTTTCATGATCGACCTCCTGATGTGGTGAGGGCAGACCCTTGGCTGCGGTCGGCGTCTGTGCCGCCCGGCGGGTGCTGTCTTTGTTTCCTGTTTAACCGGTCGGCTGCCGGTTTGCATTCGACATCGGCCCCAGTTTCACCCGATGTCGGGTCGTTTTTGCCGAATTTTAAGGGTTTGTTAAGTGGTCCGGCGCGGTTGGCTGGCGGTGTCAGCGGGCCATGGAATTGCCTTTTGGTCGTCAATCTGCTAGGGTCGCAGGGTGGTCGGCAGCCTTGCCGGCCTTTTTCCTTGGTTTGTTCGCGAAACGAGAACGCCATGTCTGAGCAGGACGATTTCACCGGCCGCAGCGATGCCACGCTGATGATCGATGGTGCTGCGGTGCGCCGGCTGCGTGAGCAGCGGAACCTGACCCAGCTGTATGTCGCCAAGGTGGTCGGTGTGACGACTGACACCATTTCGCGCTGGGAGAATAATCGTTATCCCAGCATTCGGCGCCAGAATGCCGAGCGTCTGGCCGAAGCCCTGGAGGTGGCGGTCGAACAGATCCTGCAGGACGGGCCGGTGGCTCCAGACGTTGACGGCGCGGCCTCGGCCAGCCGCTTGCCGTTCTGGCGTCGCCGATCACTGCTGCTGGGTTTGTTGCTCACGGCCGGGCTGGTTGGCCTGTTGTGGGCGTTCTGGCCGGGGACCGCCGCTACGCTGCGGGCGCAGCGGTTGTTGCCGAGCTATGCCGCGCCGGCGACGCGAATTCCGGTGCAGCTGGTGATTGAAGGCTCAGCGGCGCGGGCGGTGGTGCGTGAAACCCTGCCACCGGGTTGGCAGCTGATTGCCGCCGATCCGGCGCCGGACAGTGTTGACGCCGCCAGTGGCTTGCTGCGTTGGATGGTTCGACTGGAAAACGCTCCGGTCGTGCTGCACTATCTGGTGCAGGTGGCGGCTGGTCCTGCTCGTTCGCCGCAGCCTTTTGTCGGCGAACTGGTGATGCAGGGTGCGCCTAAGGCCCGGCGCCAACTGGTGCTGGGCGCCGATCAACTGGTGGTCAGTCCGCTGCACTGGGCCGATCTCAACGGCGACGGCCACATCAATGACGACGAGATGCTGGCGGCGTCCGAAATTATCGAACAGGCTCCCGCTCTGCCGCTGGACTTTGCCGCCATCGAGGCCCTGTGGAGTGCTGGTGCCTATCACTGGGATGCGCAGCAGGCTGCCTTTGTGCCTGGCCCGACCCCTTAACAAGCTGTTAAAGGGCAGCCGGCGCGGTTTTTCGCTGACGTCCGTGGCGCGATCTTTTATACTGCCGCCGGTTTTCATGTGCCGACGGGCCTCTCAACTGTTTGCTTAACGGGTAGGACACACCAGAATGGAATCTGTGCTGAAGCTGGTTGCGGCGGAGATGCGGGCGGTTGAACAGCAGTTCAGGCGCGATCTTGATTCCGATGTCTATTTGATCCGCAAGGTTGGTGAATATGTGCTGGCCAGCGGTGGCAAGCGCATGCGGCCCATGCTGGTGTTGCTGGCGGCCCGGCTGGCCGGCTACCAGGGCGAGGCGCATATCGGGGTTGCCAGTGTGGTCGAGTTCATCCATACGGCCACCCTGCTGCACGATGACGTGGTCGATAGTGCCGAACTGCGACGCGGCGCGGCCTCGGCCAACCGGGTGTGGGGCAACGAGGCATCGGTTCTGGTGGGTGACTTCCTGTTTGCCAAGTCTTTTTCCATCATGGTACGGGCTGGCAGCCTGCCGATTTTGCAGGCCCTGTCCGACGCGACCACCCAGATGGCCGAAGGCGAGGTGCTGCAACTCATCAGCACCTGCGATCTCGATCTGAGTGAAGAACGCTATATGCAGGTGGTGCGCGAAAAGACCGCCGTGTTGATCGCCGCTGCCTGCCGTTGTGGCGCCATTCTGGGTGGAGTCGATGCGGCCTGCCAGCAAGCCCTGCACGATTTCGGCATGGATCTGGGGATAGCCTTTCAGTTCATGGACGATGCCCTGGATTATGTGGCCGACGAGAAGGAATTCGGCAAGGTGCGAGGTCATGATCTGGAAGAAGGCAAGATGACGCTGCCTTTGATCGAAACCCTGCGACGTTGCACCGCCGATGAACGCCAGCTGGTCGAGCGCGTGGTGGAGGAAGAGCCTTTGCAGGAAGACAGCCTGAGCCAGGTGGTGGCACTGATCGAACGCTACGATGGTATCGGTTACACACGGCAGCGGGCCCAGCAGATGGTTGAAAAGGCCAAGGGCCATTTGCGGGCGGCCTTTCCCGATGGTGAGGTGCGGCGGGCACTGGAGATTCTGGCGGATTATGTTGTCAGTCGTTCGCATTGAGAGGCGGTCCGCGTGTTCCGGGGACAGCCGGGGCGCCCGATGCCTGGATGGGTTCGGCCAGAGCGCTTTTCGCACTTTTGGTGAGGGGCAGGTAGTTCGCAATTTGGCGTTTCCACGGCGTTAAATGCCGAGATTTGTGCCACGGGCGCCGGGCCGACCCGGCAGCAGCACCGGGGTTTTGTTGTTGGAACAGTCTCTGCATGCGTCGGTTACAGAATACCGTGGCCGACGTTTTTCTTTTTATGCAGGGATTTGCCGATGACGCCAGAAGATCAGATTGTTCACGAAAGTACCTTTGTCTTTTGTGATCACCGCTACCCTATACGCATCTACCGGCGCGGTGATGAAGGCTTTGTCGCCAAAACGGAATTTTCCCCAGACGATACCATCATCAACGATGGGACCGATCTGGAGCTGCTGCTGGAACGGCATCGGCGCCTGTTGCCCCTGGCGATACTGTCGCGCCAGATTCGCGGTCGGAGCAACTGAAGGATGCCATAACACCGCAGCCGCTGTTTCTCGCCATAGCGATAAAAAACCGCTCCGGATAATCTTCCGGAGCGGTTTTTTAGTGGTGCGTCCGGCGCTAGCCAGACAGATGCCCTGCGTGTTCAGACGATGTCTTCGGGCCCTCCCCCACTGCTGGCCGTTTTGCTGGTACGCCGGCGTCGCACGGGCTTCTTGGTGGTTTCGGCCGTTGTGGTTTCGCTGCTGGCAGCAGAGGTGGTCGTGTCGCTGTCCGTGGTTTTACGGCTGGTACGCCGGCGGGCGGGTTTTTTTTCGCTGCTGTCACTGCCGGTCGTTGCCACCGCAACGGTAGAATCGCCAGCCGGGCCGGTGGCCGGCATGCTGCTGGCGGCGGGTTTGCGACCGGTGCGGCGCCGCGCCGGTTTTTTGGCCGATTCCGCGGTTTCGACGGCTGTGGCTTCAGTTGCCGATTCGCTGTTGCTGTCAGCCGTAGGCCGTGGGATGACTGAGGCTGTGGCCGCAGCGTCCGCCGGTTTGGCGGCTGGAGAGTCGGTCGGTGCTGCCTTGCGACTGGTGCGGCGGCGAGTCGGCTTTTTAACGGATTCCGTTTCCGCCAGGTTTGTCGCTGTTGCCTGTTTGCCGGCCACTGGCGCGCTCGTTGATGTTGCCGGTGTTGCCGGTGTTGCCGGTGCTGCCGGTGTTGCCGGTGTTGCCGGTGTTGCCGGTGTTGCCGGTGTTGCCGGTGTTGCCGGTGCTGCCGGTGTTGCCGGTGTTGCCGGTGTTGCCGGTGTTGCCGGTGTTGCCGGCGGGGGGACGGGGGAGTCGGCAGTCTTGGCGGATATCGCCTCGGCTGGTGCTACGGCTTTGTCCGTCGGAGTGGATTTTTTGCGGCGGCCGCCCCGCCGTGTCGGACGTTTGGCCGGCTTGGAGCCACTGGCGTCTTCCTCCGCGGCTGTTGTCCTGACCGCCGCCGCTTCGTTGGCACCGTCGGTTGTCGGGATGGTGGGGGCCATGTCGGCAGGTGGCGAAGTGCTATCCGGGCTGGGCTCCATGGCTGCCGATGCCGGATCGGTCTGGAGTGTGCCAGTTGCTTCGGTGGCAGCCGTGCCATTGGCGGTTTTTTTGCGTCGGCCGCGGCCGCGTGAACGCCGCCGGCTGGAACGGGCCGGAGTCATGTCCTCGCTTGCCGGGGAGGCTGATGCCACGGGCGTATCCCCTTCGGTGGTGTCGCTGGGCAGGTCTTCATTGGCTGCCTCGCTGGCGGGCGCAATGGCACTTTCACTTGGAAGCGGACGTTCTTCCAGCGGCCGGCTGCGTTCGGACAGGTCCATGTCCACCAGCGCCCGCTGCGGCGTGTTCTCCTCGCCCGCTTCGCACGGGGCCTTGCTGCAGTCGATGTCCATCTGATCGGGCAGGTAGCCCGGCTCCGGCTGGATGGTGATTTTCAGGCCATAGCGCTGTTCCAGATCGTGCAGGTCAGCCCGTTTGCTGTTCAGCAGATAACTGGCCACATCAAGGGCTACGCGGGCATTGACCAGGTCGATCTGACCCTTGGCGGTGGCAGCCTGGATGCGTCGCAGCAGCGCCACGGCTCGGGATTCCTCACTGCGGACGCGACCAGTCCCCTGGCAGTGGGGACAACTGTGGGTGGACGTGGCTCCCAGATTCGGTTTGATGCGTTGACGGCTCATTTCCAACAGGCCGAACTGGGTGCTGATGCGGCCGAGGGTGACGCGCGCCTTGTCGTTCTTAAGGGAGAGTTTAAGCGCTTTTTCCACTTCGCGGCCATTCTTGCGCTGGCGCATGTCGATGAAGTCGATAACGATCAGGCCGCCAAGATCACGCAGTCGCAGCTGCCGGCCGATCTCCGCCGCCGCTTCGAGATTGACCCGCGTGGCGGTGGCCTCGACATCCTGTTCGCCCGACATCTTGCCGGAGTTGACGTCGATGGCGACCAGCGCCTCCGTCTGATCAAGGACGATGGAGCCGCCTGATGGCAGGCTGACCGTATTGCTCGACAGCTGGGCGATTTGTTCTTCGATCTGGTAACGGGCGAAGATCGGGCGCCGTTCCTGATGCAGTTTGACCAGCGGCGCATACTGCGGCATGACCGCCAGGAAGAATTCGCGGGCCTGCTGGTAGACCTCGCGGTCATCGATGAGCACCTCATCGATTTCGGGGGTGAAATAGTCGCGAATGCTGCGCAGTACCAGACCGGATTCCTGATAGATCAGGGCCGGAGCGCTCGCTTTCTGGGCGTGATCGATGATGCTGTGGTAGATGCCAAGCAGGTAATCGAAATCGCGCTTGAGCTCTTCGGGCGGCTGGTCGATGGCTGCGGTGCGGATGATATAGCCCATGTTCTCGGGCAGGTCGAGTTGCTCCAGGGCTTTTTTGATGTTGCGGCGGGTTGGTTCGTGTTCAATTTTGCGCGAGATGCCACGCGAATTGCTCTCGGCCAGCAGTACCATGTAACGGCCGGCCAGGGACAACTCGGTGGTAAGAGCCGCGCCCTTGGTGCCGCGTTCCTCCTTGACCACCTGAACCAGGAGTTTCTGGCCACGCTTGAGAATGTCGTTGATGGCGGGACGGCGCCGCTCACCGCTTTCACCATTGCGGGCGGCGGGCCAGAGAGCGGGGTGGATGTCGCCGATTTGCAGAAAACCGGGGCGGGCGGCGCCGTAATCGACAAAGGCTGCCTGCAGCCCGGCTTCGACGCGGATGACTTCTGCCTTGTAAATGTTGCCTTTGGTCTGCTCGCGGCCGGCGACCTCGATGTCCAACTCAGTCAGCAGACCGTCTTCGACGATTGCGACGCGTTCCTCTTCGGGCAGCGTCGCATTGATCAGCATTTTTTTGCTCATGCAGGGTTTCCTGGTGAAGGCGCAACACGGCCGTTGCCCTTCTGGCGTGCTGGCCTGAACCAACGCACCCTTTGAAGTGGTTAACAGGCGCCACTGCGGCAATGCCGTCACGCGGTGGCGCCGCCCCGCCGCGACCAGCCGACAGGGCGGGCGGCACGGGAGCTGGAACTCTGTGCGGGCCTGTGGCCGCCGGTGGATCTGGCGGCTGACGGGCGATCCGCCACCCGCCAGAGAGCGGGTGACAGGAAAAAACAAGGGGACGCTGGCTGCTCGCCGGATCGAGGTCTTGGCCCGCGCGCTCTGGCAGCGGGTTAAAAAGCCCCGCGAGCGATTTTTTCAACCGGCAAGGCCGAAAATGCGAGGTTTGCCAAGATGGCGCGGCGGACATAAGCGGGCGCGCAGCTCCGGGAAAGAGCGGGCTGGCGGCGCCGGAAAAGGTGGCGCCATCATAACAGAAGGTCATCACTTGTCATCTGCTATTTCACGGTGGCACGGTTGCGGGTTTATTGGCGGTAAACAGATTTCAGGCTTGCTGAATGTGTCTCAGGGTATATAATCCCATGAATTTCTCTAAAAAGCTGGTGCTTAGATCGACGTTGAGCGGGACCATGCGATGCTGCTGTGATGCTCCGCAGGCTCCTTTTTACCGGTTTTTCGGTCTGCGCCCAGAATGAATGTCAGCCTGTTATCGGTGCCATCGACCGCATGTGATAGGATGTTTTTTCGTTGCCAAGCCACGGCAGATTCTGCCGGCAACAGACACAGGCTCTCCCCCTTGGAGCCTGTCTGCCCTGTTCCTCCCCTCCTCCGGAACAGGGCTTTTTTTGTGCCTTGCTTTTCCCTCCTGATCCGCTGTGCTATGCTTCTGCCCCGGCAATGTGTTGCTTTTTCTTTTATTGAGCAGATGAGGGCATAAATGAAGCCTGAGCAAGAAATAATCCCGTTCCCGAGGGGCAGGAATTCCTTTCGCGGTGCTGTTGGCCGCCGAGGTTGTGCCATCTGGCTGGCGCGGTTGCTGGTGCTGACCTGGCTGTTGTTGCCGTGCGGTCCGGCAGCGGCTCTGGCCCTGCAGGAGCAGGTTCACGAGTTCGTGCTCGACAACGGCCTGCGGCTGCTGGTGGTGCCGCAGCCGACCGCCATGACCTTCACGGCTTATCTGACCCTGGGGGTCGGCTCGGTGGATGAACGGGACAGCAATCGCGGCATTGCCCATTTTCTCGAACATATGCGGTTTAAAGGTACCCATCAGATTGGCACCCGTGACTTTGCTGCCGAGGAGCCGCTGTTGCGTCAGCTTGATGACGTGGTCACGCGTTTGCAGCGTTGTGAGCAGGAGGCGAATTGCCCGCCGCAACGGCTGGAGGCCTTGCGTCAGCAGGTCAAGCAGTTGGAGCGGCAGCACCGCCAGCTGGTGGTCAAGGACGAGTTTTCCGAGATCTACGCCCGGCATGGCGGCGTCGATTTTAACGCCTTTACCAGCAAGGATCTGACCACCTATCTGATTTCCCTGCCGGCCAACCGGCTAGAGCTCTGGTTCGCCCTTGAAGCCGACCGCATGAAGAATACGGTGCTGCGCGAATTTCACACCGAAAAAGAGGTGATCCAGGAGGAACGGCGCCGTTCCTATGAAAGCCGGCCCTTTGGTCTGCTGTACGAAACCCTGCTGGCCACGGCCTTTCAGGTGCATCCCTACCGTCATCCGGTGATTGGCTGGTCATCGGATATCGCCGCTCTGCGCAAGGATCAGTTGCAGGCGTTCATGGAACGCTATTATCAGCCGGCCAACTGTTGTATTGCCCTGGTCGGCGCGGTCGAACCGGCTGAGGCCCAACGTTTGGCACAGCATTATTTTGGCGGCATTCCCGCGGGCGAGCGCGTACCGCCGGTGACGGCGGTGGAGCCGCCCCAACGCGGCGAGCGGCGGGTTCAGGTGCGCTTTCAGGCCGAACCCCAGTTGCTGGTGGCTTACCACAAACCCACCGTGCCCAGCCGCGACGACTATGCCTTCGATCTGCTGTCGGTGTTGCTGACCGATGGTCCCACCTCCCTACTGCATCGCCGGCTGGTTCTGGAACAGCAGCTGGTGACGCAGGTATCGGCCTTTGGCGCGCCCGGTGGCCGTTACGACAATCTGTTTGTGCTGCATCTGGTGCCGCGTCATCCTCACCCGGTTGCCGAGGTGGAGGCGGCGCTCTATGCCGAGCTGGAACAACTGTGCGCCGTGCCACCGACGCAACAACAGCTTGACCGCGCCCGCAAGCGTCTGCGGGCCGATCATCTGCGCCAGCTGCAGAGCCATCGTGGTCTGGCCGGCATGCTGACCCATTTTCAGGTCGTCACCGGTGACTGGCGCTATCTCGACCGCTATGACGCCGTGATCCGCAGCCTGACCGCTGCTGAGGTGCAGCAGGCGGCGGCCCGCTGGTTGAAGGCCGACAATCGCACGGTGGTTGAACTGGTGTCGCAGGAGGCGTCATGAACAGGCGGGGAATAAGGTGCGCGCTGCGTGCTGCTGTTGTTGGTTTGCTGTTGTTTCTGCCGAGCGACGGCTGGGCCGCCCGGCCCGATGCGATCAGCTTGCCACCCTTGCAGGAACGCTGGCGCTTGCCGGAAAAAATGCAGCTGGATAACCAGGTGCCCCTGTATCTGCTGACCGATGAACGGGTGCCGCTGGTGGATGTCACGGTGCTGCTGGCTTTTGGTCGCAGTGCAGTGCCGCCTGATCAGAGTGGACTGGTGGAGTTGGTGGCCGAGGGGTTGCGCAGTGGTGGCAGCTTAAAGCGCCGTCCGCAGCAGATTGATGAGGATCTTGATGCGTTGGCGGCCAATCTGCGGGTTGACAGCGGGCCCTACAGTATTGAACTGCATCTGTCGCTGTTGCGGGAAGATCTGGCGGCGGGGGTGGCTCTGCTGGCTGAGCTGGTGCAGCAGCCGCGCTTCGATGCCGAGCGTTTTGCCATTGCCCGCCAGCAGTTGCAGGAAAATATTCGCCGGCGTGCTGACCAGCCTCAGGGCGCGGCGCAATATCTGCTGACCCGCCAGCTTTACGGCAGTCACCCTCTGGGCCAGCCGCCGACGCTGGCGACACTGGCGACCTTTGATCTGGAGCAGGTCCGCGCCTTCTATCAGCGCCATGCCGGGCCGGCCCACCTGTGGTTGGCGGTTTCCGGCGCGGTTGATGCCGGGGAACTGCTGCCCTTGGTCAATGACGCCTTCGGCCACTGGCAGGCGCCAGTGACAGCGGTGCCCTTGCCACCACTGCCGCCGGAGGCCGCGGCGGAAAGCCTGTTGGTCGACCGACCGCTGCCGCAGACGACGGTGCTGCTGGCTCAGCGCGGTATCGACAAGGACAACCCGGATCTCTATGCCGTGCAGGTGATGAACTACATTCTTGGCGGGGGCGGGTTCAATTCGCGCCTGATGCGGGAGATTCGCTCCAATCGCGGGCTGGTCTATTCGGTTTACAGTGCCTTTTCCGTTGGCCGGCGCTTGCCCGGTCCCTTTGTCGCCGGCTGTGAGACCCGTAATGACCAGGTGGCCGAGGCGGTCGATCTGATGCGGCAGGAAATGGAACGTCTGCGCACGGAAACGGTCACGGCCGCCGAACTGGAGCTGGCGCGCGAGAGCCTGATCAATGCCTTTATTTTTGTCTTTGCCGACAGTCATCAGCTGGTGCGGCGGGTAATGGAACAGGATTATTACGGTTTCGCGCCGGATTATCTGCAGCGTTATCGCCAGCGCATAGCCGCCGTTAGCGCGGAAGATGTGCGGCAGGTGGCGCGGCGCTATCTGCAGCCGCAGCGGCAGCAGCTGATTCTGGTGGGGGCGGCTGAAAGTCTGCATCTGCCGCCCGGCGGGCCGCTGCGTCAGGTGGCGGTGGAAACATTGCTGTCCGAAGTGCCGGTCGTCTCACCGTAACGGCACAGCCGCAGGCCCCCCGCATCGAGTTCGGCGTAGCACCGTTTTTCCGCCCAGTCACCCACCACGACCACCTCGATGGTGTCAGCTGACAGACGCCAGGGCTGGTGAAAGTGGCCGCACAACAGCAGATCGCAGCCGGCGGCGGCGGCAACCTGGCCGGCCTGCTGCAGGGCCGAGCGTGGCGGAGACGGAAGGGGCAGGCCAGGCCGGGGCCGCGAATGGCGTCGGCTGAGGGCACTGAGCCGTTCGGCCAGCGCCCAGACGGCATCGGCTGGCAGCAGCTGCTGCAGCAGACGACTGGCGCGGCTGCGCAGCAGCCAGCGCCACAGCCGGTAGCTGTGGCTGGCGCCAATGCGGTCGCCGTGGGTCAGCCAAAGGCGGTGACCGTAGAGGGCAATGGTTGCGCTGTCGGCAATGAGGGTGGCGCCGAGGGTCTGGCTGAAATAGGGGCCAAGATGAAAATCGTGGTTGCCTTCAGCAACAATCAGCCGGGTACCGCTCTGCTGCAGCAGCCACAGTTGCTGCAGCAGGGGCAGATAGGCACTGAAGACACAATGGCGGTAGCCGATCCAGAATTCGAACAGATCGCCCAACAGGATCAGGCAATCGGGCCGGTCGCTTTGTTGTTGCTGCTGTAGAAACTGCAGCAGATCGCGGTAAGCGGGATCGGTCGGCTGTTTGAGGTGGGCATCGGCAAGAATCAGGGTTCGGCTCATGGCGCGCACTATAGCAATCCCGCCGCGCTGGTGACAGCCTCAAAACGCACTGGAAGGAAAAGAGATGACCACTGAGAGGGCCTCAGATTTCCGTTGTGCCGTGCCAGGGCCGATGCCCCTGTTGTTGCAGGTCTGCTGTGCTCCCTGCAGCACAGCGGTGGTCGAACAGCTGCAGCAGGCGGGCTACGCCCCAACCCTGTATTTCTGCAACCCCAACATTCATCCACTGACGGAATACCAGCAGCGCCGCGCCGAATTGCAACGCTGGTGCACTCAGCAGCGACTCCCGCTGCTCTTGGCCGACGATCGGCCGGCTGACTGGTTTGCCGCCATTGCCGGGCTGGAAAACCAGCCCGAACGGGGCCGGCGCTGCCACCGCTGTTTCCGCCTGCGTTTGCAGTTGACGGCCCTGTGTGCTCGCCGGCACGGTTTCGGGCTATTCGGCACTGCCCTGACGGTGTCGCCGCACAAGGATGCCGTTGCCATCAACCGTCTTGGCCGAGCGCTCGGCCGTCAGTTGGGGCTGGAGTTTTTTGTGGCCAACTTCAAAAAACAGGGGGGCTTTCAGCGCAGCCTGGAGCTGTCACGGCAGTATGGTTTCTACCGCCAGCGGTATTGTGGCTGTCAGTTTTCGCTGCAGCAGCGTCAGCGGCAGGATGCGGCTCGGGCTGCCGCTGGCGACCATGGCGACAGTCGCTGAAGATCACCGCCGGCTGCGCCACTGCCGGCTGGTGCTTTATCTGTTGCTGGCGGCCCTGATCGGCCTGGCGACGGGGGCCTTGGCGGTCTGTTTTCGTTATCTGCTGCTGGAGGGTACGGCGCTGCTATGGGACGAACCGGTTGATCTGATCGCGGCGACCGCGCGTTTGCCCTGGTATCAGGTAGTGCTGATTCCTGCGCTGGGCGGACTGGTGCTGGGGCCTGCCGTGGCGCGCTTTGCGCCGGAAACGCGTGGTGCCGGCGTTCCCGAAGTCATTGAGGCCGTGGTGGTGCGTGAAGGCAACATTCGCCACCGCACCAGTCTGTGCAAACTGCTGTCGACCTTGCTGTCGCTCAGTTGCGGCGCCTCGGTCGGACGGGAAGGGCCGGTGGTCCACATGGGTTCGGCGGTGGGATCGTCACTGGCGCAGCTGCTGCATCTGCCGGCCGAATGGAAACGGGTTTTTCTGGCCTGTGGCGCCGCTGCCGGTATTGCCGCGACCTTCAACGCGCCCATGGCCGGCATGCTGTTTGCCGCCGAGATCATTCTGGTGGATTTTCAGGTCAGCTATCTCAGCCAGATCGCCGTTTCCAGTGTGGCGGCCACGGTGGTGTCGCACCGCTTTTTCGGCGCGCTGCCGGCCTTTGCGGTGCCGGTTTTTCAGCTGCATAGCTACTGGGAGTTGCCGCTCTATTTGCTGCTGGGCCTTTTGGCCGGTGGTCTGGCCATCCTCTTTATCCGCAGCACCTGCCTGGTGGAGGATGTCTTCAGTCGGCTGGATATCGCCCAGCGCTGGCGGCCGGCCTGTGCCGGTTTGCTGTTGGGCCTGATAGCCCTGGTTCTGCCCCAGGTGCTTGGCGTCGGCTATCCCACCATGAATCAGGTCTTGACAGCACAGATGTTGCCTCTGATGATGGGCGCCGTGCTGCTGGCCAAGTGGCTGGCCACGGCCCTGTGTGTCGGCGCCGGTTTTTCCGGTGGTATCTTTGCCCCTTCGCTGGTGCTGGGTGGTCTGCTGGGTGGCCTGGTGGGCGCCCTGGCCAGTCTGGTGGCACCGGCCTTGGTGGCGCCACCGCCGGCCTATGCTCTGGTGGGCATGGCGGCACTGGTCAGTGGCACCACCCTGGCGCCGATCACGGCCATCTTTACCATCTTCGAGCTGACCTATAATTACGAGATCATTCTGCCGCTGATGCTGTGTTGTATCGCCAGTCTTCTGGTGGTACAGAGCGGCTACGGTTTGTCGATCTACGAAACACGCCTGGTGCGTAAAGGGGTGCGCATTGTACGCGGTCGCGATGTCAATCTGTTGCGCTCGCTGCAGGTGGCCGATTTCATGGAGCGTCATTTTGAACAGATTGGCCAGGCCATGCCTCTGGTCGATCTGGTACAACTGGCCCAGGAAAGCAGCTATCCCCATTTTGTCGTGGTGGACGAAGGGGGCCGGCTGGTCGGCATGCTGTCCATGCATGATCTGAAGGTCTGTCTCAGTGAGATGGGCGAACTGGCTCATCTGGTGCTGGCGTCGGAAATCATGACGCGCCAGGTGGTGACCATCACTGCCGGCCAGAACCTTGAAACCGCCTTTGAACTGTTCGAGGGCCGGCATATCTCGACCTTGCCGGTGGTGGCCGAGGAGGATGGGCGGCGCGTGCTGGGGGTGCTCAAAAAAAACACCCTGATACAGGCATACAATCAGAATATTCTCAAACTGGGTGCTTTTTGAACCCGTTATGCTGGTGCCGGGCCTTTGTTGCCGGCAAAACAGAGGATAGACCCGATGGATTCCGACCGTTCCCTGTCCTTCAGTGAGCGCATTGTGGCGCGGGCGCGTGGCCGCCGCAACATCCTGATTCTGACACACGACAATCCCGATCCCGATGCGTTGGCCAGCGCTCACGCCCTGGCCCATCTGTTGCTGGCCAAAACCGGCAACAGTCCGCGCATCGCCTGTGGCGGCGTGATCGGTCGGCGGGAAAACCGCACCATGGTCGAACGGTTGCAGATTGCTGTTGAGCCTCTGGCGCGGGTGGATGTGCGCACCTTTGATCTGTTCTGTCTGGTTGATGCCCAGCCGGGTACCGGCAACACCAGCCTGTCGGGTCAGTTGCCCATTGATATCATCATCGACCATCATCCGCTGCGCTGCCGGTCCGAGGATAACCAGATTGTTGATATTCGCCCCGATTACGGTGCCTGCGCCACCATTCTGTTTGAATACCTTCAGCAGCAGAAGGTTTATCTCAACAGCCGGCTGGCGACGGCCCTGTTCTACGCCATTCGTTCGGAGACCCAGGATCTCGGCCGCGAGTGGACGCCGCCGGATCGGTTGGCCTACCAGCAGCTGCTGCTGCTGAGCAACAACCGGGTGCTGTTCGATATCGCTCACGCCAAGGTGCCGCGCAGCTATTTCGCCAGTTTCAACCAGGCGCTGGAATCGGCGCGGGTCTACCGTGAGGCGCTGGTGTTCAATCTTGCGCAGATCCCCCAACCCGATATCGTGGCGGAGATGGCGGATTTCCTGCTGCGCATGGAGGGGGTGCATCTGGTGCTGGGCATGGGCTGGCATCGTGGTGAGGAGGTGTTGTCGTTGCGAACCGATCGCGAGGACTGGCGAGCCGGTACCATCATCCGCCAGCTGGTGGCGGAGCTGGGCACGGCCGGCGGTCATGGCATGATCGCCGGTGGTCAGATCCGCCAGGTGGCGGAAGATGTCTCGGCCCAGAACCAGCTGCAGCAGCTGCTGACGGAGCGGCTTTTTACCGTGCTGGGCTATGGTCCCGAGGCCGGCGAGGCACTGTTGTGAACCGCCATGCCCTGATGGCCGGATTGTTGGCATGGCTGGTGCTGATCGGATCAGCCCAGGCGGTGGTCGAAATCGGCCGTCAGGGCGGCCACGTCATCCGCATCGAAGAGGTCTACCAGGTCGATCAGGTGCCTTATCTGGCCATTGACGAGGTGTTGTCGGCCTTGGGGCTGACGGGTTTCTGGCATCGCACCCAGCATCGCTACCATCTGAAGCTGCCGGCCGGCACGGCGACTTTTTTCCCCGGTGGTCAGTATCTCAAGATTGGTGAGCGCTTTGTCGCCCTGCCACACCCGGCCCGTTTTATCGATGGTCGCCTGCGGGTGGCTGAAAGCTTTGTGCTGGAGGTGCTGCGGCCGCAGCTCGGTGCCGCGCTGTACTATCGCAATCTTGATCCGCCGCGCCAGCAGGAGCCTGCCGATGCTCTGCTCGATCGGTTGTTTTCCTTCGTGCTGCGCCAGAAACGGCCGGAGGGTGCACTTGGTTTGCGGGGTGTTGCTATCGATCCGGCTCACGGTGGCGAGGACGCCGGGGTGATCGCTGGCCGCGTCAAGGAAAAGGACGTGGTGCTGCAGGTGGCGCAGCAGCTGGAACGCCAGATCAAGATGCAGCTGGGTTGTCCGGTTGTGCTCAGTCGCGATGCCGACTACAGCCCGCCAACTGCCAAGCGGCTGGAGATGCTGCAGCAGCAGCCGGTGGATGCCCTGCTTTTGCTCCATGCCCAGGGCTCCCTCAGCCCCCAGGCGCACGGCATCCATCTGTACGTGGTTGGTGGCGACGCCCTGCCGCCGGGTGCCACCAGCCCGGACAGCTTGCGACTGGCGCTGCAGTTGAGCGCCGCCTTGCGCGAGGCCGGTTTTACCGTGGCTGAGGTCAGCCAGACCACGCTTTTATCCCTGCCGCAGGGAGATTTGCCGACGGTGTTGATCGAGCTGGGCTATCTGACCCGCGCCGACGAACAGACCCGCCTGACCGAGGCCACCGGCCAGCAGGCACTGGCTGTGGCCCTGCTTGAGGGTCTGAAAGATTTCAGTACCTATCTGCAGCGACAGAACCGGCCCTGAGCGGGACCGCAGCTCTTGCGCTGGTGCTTTGTCTGGTGGGTGGAAGCGGTATGGCCCGTTTAGACAAAAGTGTAACAAGGCCATTGTTATTTTTACGTGTTCAGCCATGGATTCCGCAGGCTGTTTTTCAACCGTCTGCCCACGAAGGAGTAAATGCATGACCGATCTGTTTGTGCGTGTCGATGGCCGTCAGCCCGATGCCTTGCGGCCGGTGCGGTTGCAGCGGCGCTATACCCGCTATGCCGAGGGTTCGGTGTTGGCGGCGTTCGGTGATACCCTGGTATTGTGCAATGCCAGTGTCGAAGATGGCGTGCCACCGTTCATGCGTGGTCAGGGCCGTGGCTGGGTGACGGCCGAATACGCCATGCTGCCGCGGGCGACCCAGCAGCGCAATGCCCGCGAGGCCGCGCGTGGCAAGCAGGGCGGGCGCACCCATGAAATTCAGCGTCTTATCGGCCGCAGCTTGCGGGCCATTATCGATTTCGACGCTCTGGGCGAGCGTACCATCCGGCTGGATTGCGATGTGCTGCAGGCCGATGGCGGCACCCGCACGGCAGCCATTACCGGCGCCTATGTTGCGCTGGCCGACGCCATTGGCGGTTTGCAGGCCAGCGGCCAGATCGTAACGAACCCCCTGCGCGACAGCGTCGCGGCGGTCAGTGTCGGTCTGGTGGCGGGTCACTGCCTGCTTGATCTCAACTACGCCGAGGACAGCAGTGCCGAGGTGGACATGAATCTGGTGATGACCGGTTCCGGCCATTTTATCGAAATCCAGGGTACCGCTGAAGGGCGTCCCTTTGATGAGGCCGAACTGGATGGCCTGCGCCGGCTGGGTCGGGCCGGCTGCGCCGCCCTGACGCGGTTACAGCTTCAGGTGCTGGCGGAGCCGGCATGAAACTGCTGGTTGCCACCGGCAATGCCGGCAAGCTGCGTGAAATTTGCCAGGCACTGGAGGGCACGGATATTCGGGTGGAAGGCCTGGTTGATCATCCCGGTTTGCAGGTGGCGCAGGAGGATGGCGACAGCTTCGCCGCCAACGCCATCAAGAAGGCTCTTACCATTGCCCGCCAGGCCGGCTGCCTGTGTCTGGCCGATGATTCCGGACTGGAGGTGGCAGCCCTCGCTGGTGCTCCCGGAGTGTATTCTGCCCGTTTTGCCGGGCCACAGGCCACGGATGCCGATAATAACGCCCTGCTGCTGGCGCGGCTGGCCGGGGTGCCGGCCGGCCAGCGCCAGGCGGCCTTTCGCTGCCTGATGGCGCTGTGCGACGCCGCTGGCCGCTGTCGCCTGTTCGAAGGGCGGCTCGATGGCGAGATACTGACCCGGCCGCTGGGCGCGGGTGGTTTCGGCTATGATCCGCTGTTCTGGCTGCCTGGGCAGAACTGCAGTTTGGCACAGCTTGATCTGGCGGCGAAAAACCGCATCAGTCATCGGGGGCAAGCCCTGGCCGCCCTGCTGGCGGCCCTGCGGCAGGGCGGTGATCCCTTGAGCCAGCAGGAACTTCCTCAGCAGACAGGATAGATTGCATGGATTTGACCCCGGAAAGCTACAAGCAGATGCTCGACCATCTCGGCGAGGCGGTTTACTTTGTCGATCCCGAACGTCGGATTCTGTACTGGAATCATGCCGCTGAACTGCTCACCGGCTATGGTGCCGCCGAGTTGGTGGGGCGACTGTGCGCTGATGGTCCGCTGCACCATGTTGACGAGAAGAATACCCCCCTGTGCCAGCAGCACTGTCCACTCAAACGTTGTATCGACAGCGGTGAGCCGCAGGAAAAACTGGTATTTCTGGCGCACAAGCAGGGTCAGCGGATTCCGGTGATGGTCAAGACGGCGGCCGTGCGCGATGCCGGGGGCAACATCCTCGGCGCGGTGGAGATCTTCACCGATGCGGCCCCTTGGCTGGAGCTGAAAGAGGTTGAATCCGAACTGCGGCGCCAGACCCTGCTTGATCCGCTGACAGGCATTCTGACAGCCCAGGCCTTTGACGATGCCTTGCAGCGCGAATGGTTTCGCTTTAAACGCTATCGCAACCCCTTTTCGCTGATAGCGCTGGAGGTGGATTATTTCCGCTGTTACAGCCAGGTTTATGGCCGAGGTGCCGCGGATCGGCTGCTGTGCTGGCTGGTGCGGCATCTGCGCGCCTCGCTGCGCCGGGCCGATGTGATGGGCCGGATTGAAAACGATCACTTCCGTGTGCTGTTGTCCTATTCCAGCCGCAAGGCCACGCTGAAGGTGGCCGACATGATTCTCGAACTGGTGCGCAGTGAGCCCTGTCTGGATCTGCCCTTTGCCATGAGTGTCAGCATCGGGGCGGTAATGGTGGAGGATAACGAGGACTTGCCCCAACTGTTGCAGCGTCTTGACAAGGCCCTGCAGCGGTCGAAGGACATGGGACACAATCAGGTGACCTTCTGGAGCTGACCGGCGGCGGTTGACTTTTACCGGCAGCAGTGCTACAAGCCGGCAGTCCGTTTTACCTGTTTTGACACCTCATCGTAAGGAATGACATCCCATGGAAAGAACCTTTGCCATCATCAAGCCGGACGCCTTTGTCGCCGGCCACGCCGGAAAGATTCTCGCCCGCATCTATCAGGAAGGCTTCAAGGTCGTTGGTCTGAAAAAGCTCTACCTGAGCAAGGTCGAGGCTGAGGGCTTCTACTATGTCCATCGTGAGCGGCCGTTCTTTGGCGAACTGACCGACTTCATGAGCAGTGGTCCCTGCGTCGTCATGGCGCTGGAGGCCGATAACGCCATCATGAAATGGCGTGATCTGATGGGCGCCACCGACCCGGCCAAGGCTGCTGAAGGCACCCTGCGGCGTGAGTTCGGCACCTCCATTGGTGAAAACGCTACCCACGGCTCCGATGCGCCGGAAACCGCGGCTTTCGAGCTGTCGTATTTCTTTGCCGGTCTGGAACTGCTCTGATCCGGCAGCACAACGGGTGCACAGGAACGCACACAAAGCCCTTCGGACTGGTCGGGGGGCTTTTTTTCGTCGTAGCGGTGGCCGGAGGCTGCCGCAAACGTCGTACGGGAAGCCATGGAAACGCAGCGGGTTGATATTCGGGGACTGAGCCGGTCGGAGCTGGTTGATTTTCTGACCGGGCTGGGCAAGGAGCGGTTTCGCGCCGAGCAGCTGTTCCGCTGGATTTACAAGCGCGGGGTCAGTGACTTTGCTGCCATGACCGATCTGTCGAAGCTGCTGCGCGAGCAGCTGGAGCAACGTGCCCTGGTTTCGACACTGATCCCCGAAGCGGTCGAGGTCAGTAGCGACGGCACCCGCAAGTACCTGCTGCGGCTGACGGATGGAGCCAGCGTCGAGGCCGTGCGCATTCCGATGGAGAACGGTCGCGCTACCCTGTGCATTTCGTCGCAGGTTGGCTGTGCCATGGGGTGTGCCTTTTGCCTGACCGGCCAGTTCGGGTTTCAGCGCCATCTGACGGCGGCTGAAATTGTCGGCCAGGTCTGCGCCGGATTGCAGGATGGGCCGATTCAGAACATTGTTTTCATGGGTATGGGCGAGCCGCTGCACAATCTCGATGCGGTGGTGCGGGCGCTGGAGATTCTCTATGATCCGGCCGGTCTCGACTACAGCTCCCGTAAGATTACCGTCTCGACCTGCGGCCTGGTGCCGCAGATGGACGAGCTGGGCCGCCGTATCACCGTTAATCTGGCGGTGTCCCTCAATGCCACCACCGATGCCGTGCGCGATGTGCTGATGCCTGTCAACCGCCGCTATCCGCTGCGTGAGTTGCTGGCCGCCTGTCGCCGTTTCCCGCTGCCCGCCCAGCGGCGGGTGACCTTCGAATACATTCTGATCCGCGATCTCAATGACAGTCTGGCGGATGCCCGCCGACTGGTGGCATTGTTGCATGGCGTCAAGGCCAAGGTTAATCTGATTCCGTTCAATGAGCACGAGGGCGCGGCCTACCGCTGTCCTGCTGAGGCCACCATCGAGGCCTTTCAGCGCCTTCTGCTGCAGCGCGGTCTGGTGGCGGTGCGGCGGGCCAGCAAGGGGCAGGATATCTCCGCTGCCTGTGGTCAGTTGAAGGGGAAGCTGGAAAAAGCCTGAGGTCTCTGGCACAATACAAGCCTTTGTGGCGCGCCCTCAGCGTGCCTTTATCCACACAAGGAGAACCCATGTCTGAACTGACCCTGGGGGTGATCGGCGGCAGTGGCCTGTACGCCATGGAGGAGCTGACCGAGGTCGAGGAAATCCGCCTGCAGACCCCTTTCGGCGAGCCGTCGGACGCCTATATCTGCGGTCGGCTGGGAGCGGTGCGGCTGGTGTTTCTGCCGCGTCACGGTCGTGGTCATCGCTATCTGCCGTCCGAGGTCCCGTATCGAGCCAACATCTATGGCATGAAGATGCTCGGCGTCGATCGCATTCTGTCGGTGTCGGCTGTTGGCTCTATGAAGGAACAGATCGCGCCCGGTCATATGGTGGTGCCGGATCAGTTTATTGATCGCACCAGTGGCAAGCGTGCCAACAGCTTTTTCGGTGACGGCATTGTCGGCCATGTCCAGTTCGCCGATCCGCTTTGTCCCGCATTGGCAGAGAGTCTGTATCAGGCGGCTCATGCCGCCGGCGCTACCGTTCATCAGGGTGGTACCTATGTCTGTATCGAGGGGCCAACCTTTTCCACCCGCGCTGAATCCCGCCTGTTCCGCAGCTGGGACGCGGCGGTGATCGGTATGACCAATCTGCCCGAAGCCCGCCTGGCGCGCGAGGCGGAAATCTGCTATGCCACCCTGGCCCTGGCGACGGATTATGATTGCTGGCACGAGGGCCACGAGGATGTTTCGGTGGAAGCGGTGCTGGCTATCGTGCGGCAGAATGTTGCCATGGCGCGCCGCATCATCGCTGAACTGGCCGGCCGACTGGCCGCCGAACGGCGCTGCGGCTGCGGTGAAGCCGCCCGCTTTGCCGTCATGACCGCTCCGGCGGCCATCGCTCCGGCGGCGCGTCAACGGCTGTCTCTGATTCTGGACAAATATTTCAAGGACGAAACGGCATGAGCATTCTGGTGGTCGGCTCGGTAGCTCTCGATTCGGTGGAAACCCCCTTTGGCAAGGGCGAAGAGATTCTGGGGGGCTCCGGCACCTTTTTTTCGACCTCCGCCAGTTTCTTTACCGATGTGCAGCTGGTGGCGGTGGTGGGCGAGGATTTCCCGCCGCAACATCTGGAGTTTCTGCGCCAGCGCGCCATCGACCTGAGTGGCGTGACGACGGCGCCCGGCCGCACCTTCCGCTGGTGTGGCCGCTATGGCTTCGATCTTAACGAGGCCCAGACCCTCGATACCCAGCTCAATGTGTTTGCCAGCTTCAAGCCGCAGCTGCCGCCGAGCTATCGCGATGCCGACTATGTGTTTCTGGCCAATATCGATCCCGAACTGCAGCTGGAGGTGCTGCGGCAGGTGGTGCGGCCACAGCTGGTGGCCTGCGATACCATGAATTTCTGGATCGAGGGTAAGCGGGCGGCCTTGCTGGAAACCCTGAAGTATGTCGACGTGCTGCTGATCAACGAGGGCGAGGCCCGCCAGCTGGCCGAGGAGGTCAATCTGGTGCGTGCTGCCGCCCGCATTCGCAGTTTCGGGCCGAAGGTGCTGGTCATCAAGCAGGGCGAGTACGGCGCCCTGATGTTTAGCGAAGGGGCGGTGTTTTCAGCGCCGGCCTATCCGCTGGAGGCGGTATTCGATCCCACCGGCGCCGGCGATACCTTTGCCGGTGGTTTTTTGGGTTACCTGGCCAGCGTGCGGGATCTGTCGACGGAAACCCTGCGCCGTGCCATTGTGTTTGGCAGTGTGATGGCGTCTTTTACCGTCGAGGCCTTCAGTCTCGACCGGCTGCGCAGCCTGGAATTTGCCGAGGTGCGTGAGCGCTATCAGCGCTTTCGGCTGCTGACCGCCTTTGGTGATCTGGACGACTGAGGGGTCTGGGGCCGTTCGGTGCGGTCCGCCAGGCCAGATACGGGAACGGGAGGGAACCATGAATAGATGGCGCTGTTGTATCGCGGTGCTGCTGCTGTCGCTGCTGGCGGGAGCCTGTGCGCCGGCTGGTCCGACCAGCCGCGAGGTGGCCCGCTCCCATTACCGGCTGGGGCAGTCCTACGTTGCCACGGGTGACTACGCCCGTGCCCTGCAGGAGTTGCACAAGGCGGTGGCGCTGGAGTCGCGTGATGCCCAGAGCCAGGCTCTGCTGGCCCAGACCTATCAGCTGCGCGGTGCTTATGACCAGGCGCTGCAGCACTATCAACGGGCACTGGCACTCAAGCCGGACGATCCGGAAATCGAAAACAACCTGGCGGCGCTGTATCTTGACCGCCAGGAATGGAACGAGGCTGCCAGGCTGTTTCGCAAGGTGGCCGACAATCTGCTGTTTCCCTATCCGGTGCGGGCCCTGACCGGTCTGGGGGTGGCCCTGAGTCGGGGCGGCGAGCCGGTGCAGGCGGTGATGGCGTTCCAGAAGGCGCTCAGGCTGTTCCCTGGCAATCCGACGGTGCTCTATCTGCTGGGAGAAACCTACTTTGATATGGGCAAGCATGATCTGGCGTGCGATGCCCTGGCCCAGGCCCTGCGGCTGGAAGAGAACGACAACGGCATCCGTTTCCTCTATGGTGAAAGTCTGGTCAAGCTCGAACGCTACGATGAGGCGCTGGAGCAGTTTCGTGAAATCGCCAACCGCGAGGACGACACGTCTTTGGGCCGCCAGGCGCGCGATTTGGTCCGTTTGCTGGAAAAAAACTAGCCGATGGCGTTCCCTGCCGCTGACCAGGAGCTGGTGCGTGACTGTCCGGAACTGGCGCACTGGCCGCGCTGCGATCTGGCTGTCGTGCTGGGGTCCGGCTTTGCCCCTTTGCTTGAACAGCTGCCTGTTGAAGCCTGCTGCGATTACAGTCATCTGACGCCGGTGTCCGCCGTCGCCGGACATCGGCTGGAGGTGGTGCGAACCCGCCTGGCGGGGCGGCAGGTGGCGCTGTTCGCCGGCCGGTTGCATTTGTATCAGGGGCTGACGGCCTGGCAGGCCGGTTTGCCGGTGCGGCTGGCGGCGGCGCTGGGCTGTCGGCGTATTTTGCTGACCAACGCCTGCGGTGCCCTCAGCTCGGCTATCGCACCGGGTGATTTTGCCCTGATCCGCGATCATATCAACCTGCAGGGCGACAATCCGCTGCGCGGCCTGACCGGCGATATCTTTGTCGATCTGAGCCAACTGTATTGCCAGGAGCTTCATGCCATCTGGCAGCCTTTGTTTGCTGCGGCCGGGCTGCAACTGCACCAGGCGGTGCTGGCGGCTGTGGCCGGCCCGAGTTATGAAACCGCTGCCGAGGTACGTTTTTTGCGGGCTGCAGGGGCCGATCTGGTCTCCATGTCGCTGGCGGGAGAGGCGATTCTGGCTCGCTATCTCGCTATGGAGGTGGCCGGCCTGTCGTTGGCCACCAACCCGGCGACAGGGCTGACACCGCAGCCTCTCGCTCATGCCGAGGTGCTTGACTGGGCCGGCCGGCGTGCCAGCGCGCTGGCGCGTTTGTTGCCGCAATTGCTGGTCTGTTGGCCCGAACCGTCAGCCTGACGCCGTGTGCCTTTGAGCTCCTTGCCGACCCCTGGCTGGCTTGACAGCCGGCGCTGCCGTGCTAGCCTAGCCCTGTGTGGCACCCTGGTGAAATCACGGGAACAGATGGCGGAACGGATGGGGCGATGCGGACAGGCAAGCGGGTATTGATCGTTGATGACGAAGAAAACAGCCGGTTGGGGCTGGGTGCCCTGCTGCAGCGTGATGGCTATCAGGTAAGCTATGCCGCTGACGCGGCGGCAGCGCTGGCGCAGCTGGATCAAACGCCCGTGGATCTGATGCTCAGCGATATCCGCATGCCGGGCATGAACGGCCTGAGCCTGCTTGAACAGGTACGGCAGCACTATCCTGCCGTACAGGTTATTCTGGTCACTGCCCACGGCGATGTCGATCTGTATTTGCAGGCGATCAATCTTGGCGCCTTCGACTTCGTTCATAAACCGGTCAAGGTCAGTGAACTCAAACTGGTGCTCGACAAGCTGTTTCACGCTCATTCATCCTGTCTGTTGACACAATGCTATGGAGGTAGCGCATGAAAACGTTCAAAAACATTCTGTTTGCCACCGATTTCTCCGAGTGCTCCAAGGCTGCTTTCGAGTATGCCTTTGGTTTGGCCAAGGCCTGCGATGCCAAGCTGACGATTCTGCATGTGATCAGTGAGCCGGTCGATCTGCGCGGCTTTTATGTGCCGCACATGACCTTTGACGCCTTGGCCAAGGAAATCGAGGAAGGCGCGCACAAGCTGATGGATGAGTTCTGCGCCAAGTATGTCGATAACGGTTCCTGTTGCTGCGATCGGCGGGTGGTGTCGGGTATTGCCCACGAAGTGGTGATCGAGCAGGCCAAGGAACTTGGTGTCGATATGATCGTGATGGGAACTCATGGCCGCAGTGGGCTGGATCATGTGTTGTTCGGCAGTACGGCCGAGAAGGTGGTGCGGAAATCGCCCATTCCGGTATTGACGGTAACCCAGCAGGCGTAATTGCCGCCCCGGCCGGCTCAGCGCCGGTGCGGGGTTTCTGCCGGACTTGCGGGCGGGCCTTCGACAGCGGGCCCGCCCGCTTTGTGTCCGGCGACTGTCACCGTCGCGCTGGCGGCCAGATCTGAGCTGGCCAGCCGGGGTGTCCGGTTCGGTCGCGCCCATATCCAAACGCAGGAGCCAAGGTGGAGACGCAACAGCGCGAAAAGATTCTGGTGGTCGATGACGAACCGGTGATCGTCGATCTGTGTCAGATGCTGCTGAGCGGGCGGGGCTATCCGGTGGCCACGGCCCGCGACGGCCGTGAGGCGCTTTCCATGGTGGAGCGGTTTGACCCGGCGGTGGTGCTGCTCGATTACATGATGCCCCAGATGGACGGCATGGCCGTGCTCAAGGCCATTCGTCGTGATTTCCCCGATGTGCGGGTGATGATGTTTACCGGCAAGGGCAGCGAGCAGGTGGCCGTCGAGGTGATGAAGGCTGGCGCCAGCGATTATCTGCTCAAACCCTTTACCGCGCAGGATCTGGTTGACCGGATCGACAAGGTGTTGCGGGTGCGCCGCATCGAATTGGCCAACCAGCGCCTCGAAGCCGAACAGCAGCGCCTGCAGCAGGAGGTGCAGGCATGGAACCTGGAACTGGAACGGCGGGTGGCCGAAAAAACCCTGGCGCTGGAGAAGGCGCACCAGGAGCGGATACAGGCGGAAAAATTGGCCACCGTCGGGCATCTGGCCGCGGGTCTGGCACACGAGGTGCGCAATCCCCTCAATGCCATCAGCCTTTTTGCCCAATTGCTGGCTGGAATGGTCAAGCCGGGCAGTGAGGCTCAGGGCTATACCGACAAGATTCTGTGCGAGGTTGACCGCATTGATGCGCTGGTGCTGCAACTGCTGAATGCCAGTCGCCAGCCCGCAGGCCTGCGTGGACCACTGCTGTTGCAACAAGCCATCAATGAGGCGTTGCAGCGCTTTAGCGAACAGTTGCGTTGTCAGGGAATTGATCTGCGCTGTGACCTGCAGGCCGATGCCCTGCCGATGCAGGGCGATTTTGCCGAGGTGGTGCAGATTTTCACTAATCTGATTGCCAACGCCCTGCAGGTGCTGCCGGAAGGTGGCCAGCTGGCCATCCGTCTGCGCCAGTTGGATGAGCTGTTGCGGGTCGAGGTGACCGACAATGGCCCCGGCATTGCCTGTGACAACCAGACCCGTATCTTCGATCCCTTTTTTACCACCCGCGCCAAGGGTGCGGGTATGGGGTTGTCGGTGGTGTTACGCATTGTCAAAAGCTGTCAGGGACGTATCCGGGTGGAAAGCGCGCCGGGAGAAGGTACCTGTTTTGTGCTGGAATTTCCTCTTGCCCCCGCCGATGCGGCTGAGGTGGCCCAATGAGCCGGCCGCTGCGCTGGCGGTTGGCGCAACTGGCCCTGACCCTGGAGGAGGACGAGAGCCAGTTGCCGCTGCGGCTGGCGCAACAACTGGGATTGAAGCCTGAACAGCTGGCTGACTGGCGCATCTGTCGCCGCTCCATTGATGCCCGTCGCAAACAGCGCATTCTGCGTCTGTACACGCTGGAATTTTCACTGCAGGCAGGGGTGTCGCTGCCGTTGCCGGCCCAGCACATGGCGGGGTTGGAACCGGTGCCGCCGCCGGTTGTGGCACCGGCGCTGATACGCACGCGCCGGCCACGCAGTCTGGTGGTGGTCGGCATGGGCCCGGCCGGATTGTTCGCGGCGCTGGAACTGGCTCAATATGGTCATCGGGTGCGGCTGCTGGAGCGCGGGGCCCCTGTCGAGGAGCGGGTTCCGGCGGTGGCGGCATTTTGGGCCGGCGGGCCGCTGCTGGCGGATACCAATGTCCAGTTTGGCGAGGGTGGCGCTGGAACCTTTTCCGATGGCAAGTTGACCACCCGCATCCGCCATCCGGCGACGGCCGAGGTGTTGCAAACCCTGGTCGACTGTGGCGCTCCGGCGGATATTCTGGTACAGGCCAAGCCCCATGTCGGCACCGACCGACTGCGGCGGGTCTTGCTGCATTTCCGCCAGCGGCTGTTGGCTCTGGGAGTCGAACTGTGCTATCACAGCCGTCTGACCGGATTGCAGATTGAAAAGGGTTGTCTGCGGGGGCTTGAGTGGCGCGACCGCGCGGGTGAGCCCCGCTACGGTGCTTGCGATGCCCTGGTGCTGGCCACTGGTCACAGCGCCCGTGATACCTATCAGCTGTTGGCGGCGGCCGGGCTGGAACTCGAAGCCAAGCCCTTTGCCGTGGGGGTGCGCATCGAACATCCGGTCACGGCCATCAACCGCATGCAGTACGGCCGTGAACAGCATCCGCATCTGCCGCCGGCCGACTATGCCCTGACCTGGAATGACAGTGCCAGCGGCCGGGGGGTCTATTCCTTCTGCATGTGTCCCGGCGGCGAGGTGGTGCAGAGCGCCAGCGAGCCCGATACGGTGGTGGTGAACGGCATGAGCCGGCTGCGGCGTGATGGCCCGCTGTCCAACAGCGCCCTGGTGGTGACGGTGCGACCGGAGGATTTCGGTGGGCTGCGGGATCCTCTGGCGGGCATCGCCTTCCAGCGCCGGATCGAGCAGCGAGCCTGTGGCGCTCCGGGTGATTACCGGGTGCCGGCCCAGAACCTGCTCGACTTTCTGGGCCAGGGCCGTGGTGGAGAACTGCACAGCAGCTGCCGGGCAGGGTTGCGACCGGCTGAATTGCGTGAGCTTTTGCCCGATTTTGTTTATACTCTGCTGCGCCAGGCCTTGCCGCAGTTCGATCGGCGCATGCGGGGTTTCGTCAGTGGCGCGGCGGTGTTGCTGGCGCCGGAAACCCGCACCTCGGCGCCGGTGCGGATTGTGCGCGGGGCCGATCTGCAGGCGACCCGCTGCCGTGGTCTGTACCCCGCCGGCGAGGGCGCCGGTTACGCCGGCGGCATCGTCAGTGCGGCTGTCGATGGTTTGCGGGTGGCCCGGCAGCTGGCAGCGGACCTTGACGGCCCGCGACCTTCCGGCGCCTGATGGCTGCTTGCCCGCCTGACAGGAACCCTCAAGAGACCGGCTGCTGAGCCGGCTGGCTTTACAGGAAGGATAAACCGGAGTGAAATCAGTCTATATTGAAGCAATTCGCGAACGCGATCAGGTCGACAGCCTGTTTCTGGTGCGCGACAAGACCCTGGCGCTGGCCAAGAATGGCAAGCCTTACATGACCCTGCGGCTGATGGACCGTACCGGTGAGGTCGAGGCGCGGGTGTGGGATCGGGTGGATCAGCTTGACAGCCTGTTCGCCAAGGATGATTTCATTCGTGTGCGGGCCAAGGCCAGTGTCTACCTGGGCAAGATGCAGCTGGTGGTCAGTGATCTGCAGTCGGTGGCCGAGGAGCAGGTGGATCTGGCTGATTTTCTGCCGGTCAGCAGCGCCGATCCGCAGCAGATGCTGCAGGAGGTGCTGGGGTTGATTGCTGCCATGACGGATGGTGACTATCGCCGGCTGCTGCAGGCTTTTTTTACCGATGCGGATTTCGTCGCCCTGTTTTGCCAGGCCCCGGCCGCCAAGTCGATGCACCATGTCTACCTTGGCGGGTTGCTGGAGCATTCCCTCAGTGTCGCCCGCCTGGCCGGTGATGTCTGCCGCCGTTATCCCGCCATCGATGCCGATCTGTTGCTGTGTGGCGCCCTGTTGCACGATATTGGCAAGGTGGCCGAATTGCGCTATCGCCGCAGCTTTGATTATACCGATGAAGGCAAGCTGATCGGCCATATCGTCATGGGTGTCGAGATGATTGATGAGCGTCTGCGCCAGCTGGCGGATTTCCCACCGCTCAAGGCCATGTTGATCAAGCATCTGTTGCTGGCTCATCATGGCCAGTACGATTACGGCTCGCCCAAGCGGCCCAAGACGCTGGAGGCCGTGGTGCTCAATTTCATTGATGATCTCGACTCAAAGATCAACGGTGTCAGCGCCCATATCGAGCGTGAAACGGCGGCCGGTAGTGACTGGACCAGCTATCACCGCTTGTATGACCGGTATTTTTTTCGGCCGGCAACGGCTGGCCGGACCACCAGCGCGACCCCTTTGTCACCCCGCGCTGAGTCGGCTCCGTCGGCCCAGGTTGTGACGCGACCCTGCGCAACGCCGGCCTCGGCGCCAGCCGCGCCTGCAATGAAAACTGAGGCTGAAGCGGGAAAGACCGCAGCCAAAACCGCACGACCGGGGTCCGGCCCCCTCAAGGCGAGTCTGGCCGACCAGTTAGCCGGACTGAATCTGGAACTCTTTTCCGACCGGGAGGAGGCGCATGATCGTTAAAACGCTGGCGGTAGGCCCGTTGCAGGTGAACTGTTATCTGGTGGGCTGCCCGCGCACGGCCAAGGCCTTGGTGATTGATCCGGGCGACGAGGGCCCACGCATTCTGGCAGCCCTGGCCGAGGCCGGTTTGCAGGCGGTTCTGGTGGTGAATAGCCATGGCCATTTTGACCATGTGGGCGCCAACGCCTGTCTGGTTGAGGCCAGCGGTGCTGAACTGGCTCTGCATGCCGCCGATCTGCCGCTATTGCGCCAGGCCGCCCGTCAGGCGGCCAGTTATGGCCTGCAGACGCCGCCCTCACCGGAGCCTGATCGCCTGCTGCACAACGGCGATCTGATCGAGATCGGCGATCTGTCCTTCGAGGTCATTCATACGCCGGGGCATTCGCCTGGCGGTATCTGCCTGTATGGTGAGGGCCATCTGTTTTGTGGCGATACCCTGTTCGCCGGCTCCATCGGCCGCACCGACCTGCCCGGCGGCGATCTTGATCAGTTGCTCGGTCATATTCGTAACGATCTGATGATTCTGCCCGAAGCCACCCAGGTGCACCCGGGACATGGACCAGACAGTACCATTGGCCGTGAAAAAAGCCTCAATCCCTTTATCAACGGAGACTACCTGTGAGTGAGGTGGTAGCGCCGGTGGACCAGCCGCTGGCCGGCAAGCGCATTGTCCTGGGGGTTTGCGGCGGTATTGCCGTTTATAAAAGCGTCGAGTTGCTGCGCCTGCTGACCAAGGCCGGTGCCACCGTGGATGTGGTGATGACGCGCAACGCGCAGGAATTTGTCACGCCGCTGACCTTTCAGGCCCTCAGCGGGCGGCCGGTGCATACCGAGCTGTTCAATTTGTATCAGGAGCAGGAAATCGGGCATATTTCGCTGGCCGACCGGGCCGATCTGTTTGTGGTGGCGCCGGCGACGGCCAACCTGATTGGCAAGGTGGCTGGCGGTATCGCCGATGATCTGCTCAGTACGGCTCTGATGGCGACCCGGTCGCCGGTACTTTACGCGCCGGCGATGAACGTCAACATGTATGAAAACCAGGTGGTACAGGACAATCTGGCGCGCCTGTGCCAGCGTGGTGCCACGCTGGTCGAACCGGTCTGTGGTAGCCTGGCCTGTGGCTGGGAGGGTAAGGGCAAGCTGGCACCGGTGGAGGAAATTTTTGAGCAAGCCCTGTGGCTGCTGACGCCCCAGGATCTGGCGGGTGAGCATCTGCTGGTCACAGCCGGCCCGACGCGCGAGCGTATCGATCCGGTCCGCTATCTGAGCAATGATTCGTCCGGCCTGATGGGCTATGCCCTGGCGCGGGCGGCGCGTCAGCGCGGCGCGCAGGTGACGCTGGTCAGTGGCCCGACAGTGTTGCCGGCTCCTCTTGGTGTCAATTTGCGGCGGGTGGAAAGTGCGGCGCAGATGCTTGACGCGGTGTTGGCGACCTTGCCGGCGGCGACACTGGTGATCAAGGCGGCGGCGGTGGCGGATTACCGGCCCTGCCAGATGGCGGCGCAGAAACTCAAAAAACAGCAGATGGCCGCGCCCTCTCTGGCGCTGGAAAAAACGCCGGATATCCTCAGTCAGATTGCTGCTTGCAAGGGGGATCGGCTGGTGGTGGGTTTTGCCGCCGAAACCGAGCGCCTGCTCGAACATGCGCGTGACAAGCTGGAGCGCAAGGGGCTGGATCTGATCGTGGCCAACGATGTTACCCAGGCTGGTGCCGGCTTTGAATGTGCGACCAATATCGTACAGATTCTGCATGCCGATGGCCGTTGTGAGGCGTTGCCTTGTCTGACCAAATGGGCCGTGGCCCACGCCTTGCTTGATCGGCTGGTGGCACTGCGCTGCCAGCGGGCGGTGGATTCACCGCCTTGATCGTTGCAGCGTTTTATGATTGTGGGCCGCTCCAGGTCAGCAGCTTTTCCGGTGCCGTGACACTGTCGCGGAACAATGTAGCGATCTGGGGCAGCAGCTCGGCGCTGAGTTCGGCTGGCAGCTTGCCATCAAGCCACAGGTTGCGCAGGTTGGTGCGTAGCTGATTGGCCAGCTGCAGGGCGCGTTCGCCGGTGGGATCGGCACGGAAGTAGGGGCTCTGTGGCTCCTGCAATACGCTTAGAGCCGCCTGCCGGGCCCGCACCAGATAGTCCTGTCGTTCCGGCGGTGCCAGATGCCAGCGGGAACGCTTGTCCAGGCTGCGCAGCAGCTTGCGCCAGCGGCGGATGCGGCTGATCAGCAACATCGAGTTGAACAGGCGCTTGTTGGTGGTGAAGGAAAACAGGGTGGTGCTCAGCTGGTCGCGCAGCAGGCGGTCATTGTCGCTGAAATCGTGTCGTGCCAGCTGCCGAGCTTGCAGCCAGATAGCCCGTGGCACCTGGGCCTCGAAGCGCAGTTCCCAGTAGGCGTGGTTAAGCAGCAGGCTGTTGTAACTGTAGACGGTTTTGAAGGGAACCATTTCGCCGTGCGCGATGGTATCGGCGGCCAGATGGGCCAGATAACCCCAGGCGCAGGCCTGCTGTTCCGGCGTGGCGGCTGCCGCTAGAATGCGGCGACCCATCTGCCAGCTGTGACAGTGCCGGAGGTAATGGGTGTATTTTTTGCCCAGGGTGATATCGGCGCTGATGCAACCGTAGAAAAAATCGGCGCTGTGAGCGGTCAGCAAAGCCTGCAGCGCCGGTGGCAGCAGCTGGGGTTGGGCCAGCAGTTCGCTGGCCAGTTGCAGGTGGACACCGAAACCCCAGGCCCAGGCGGCTTCGGGCAGCAGCAGGAAAAGCAACAACGCCAGACCTGTCACAATCATTGCCGGCTCCTTGGTGGCGGTTGCTGTCGGTGCGCGGGGTGGTAACCGGCAGCGGATATCCTTTCGTCCACCATAGTCCGTACCGCCAGCCTTGTAAAGGATCGCTCCATGCCTCAGAATCTGGCCGACCTGCTGCTGCAGGGCCACAGCTTGCTCAATGATCTGCACCATCTTGGTCTGCACTGGCTCGATGGCGTCGCTCCGCCGCCGTCAGCGGTGCCGGCGGCAGCCTCAGCGAGGGCCTCCGGCTCGACCGAGCGCGAAAGCCTGGACCAGATCCGGGCCGACTTGGGGGACTGTCAGCGCTGTGGCCTGGCGCGTCAGCGCCACCATCTGGTGTTCGGTTGCGGTGATCCGGCGGCGGCGTTGGTTCTGGTTGGCGAAGGGCCGGGCCGCGAGGAGGATCTCAAAGGGGATCCCTTTGTCGGCGAAGCCGGCCGATTGCTTGACAATATTCTGTTGGCCATGGGTCTGCAGCGATCGCAGGTTTATATCTGTAATGTCATCAAATGCCGGCCGCCGCAAAACCGCAATCCTCAGGCAGAGGAAATCGCGGCCTGCGAGCCTTTTCTGCGTCGTCAGCTGGCGGCCATCCGTCCTCAGCTGATCGTGGCCTTGGGCAAGTTTGCCGCCCAGACCCTGCTGCGCAGTCAGACGCCGATTAGCCAGTTGCGTGGTCATTGGCAGGAATACGACGGTGTTCCGTTGATGCCGACCTACCATCCGGCCTACCTGTTGCGCAATCCGGCCGGCAAGCGCGAGGTGTGGCAGGACATGAAACAGGTGTTGCACCGCCTGCGTCAGGCGGCGGCATGAGCCGGCGGCAGCTGCTGGTTCTGGTTGTGGCGGGCCTGCTGGCCTTGGGCGGTGGAGGCTGTGCGACGGCAGCGGTTTCCAACGTGCCCGATGCTGCCGCTATTCACGCCCAGCTGGCCCGTCAGCATCTGGCGGCCAGCCGGCCGTTGTGGGCGCTCTACAGTCTGCGTGAGGCGGTGGCTCTGGCTCCGGGTGAGCCGGCGTACCGTCGCCAGCTGGCGGGTGTGCTGTACGATCTGGGGTTTGCCGATCAGGCCATTGCCGAAATGGAACAGCTGGTGCCCCTGACCGGGCAACAGGATTTTCTGCTGTTCGAACTGGGCACCTACCGCTTGGCGGCCGGCCGTATCGCTGCGGCGCGGCAGGCGTTTGAAGCGGTGGTACAGCTTAATCCGGGTTTTTCCCTGGGGTACTATTATCTGGCGGAAACCCTGCTGCGTCAGGGCGACTATGCCAGCGCCGGGCGGGCGGCCGCCCTGGCGCAACGCTTGGGGCTGCCTGGTTTTGATATGCAGCGGCGCCTGGCCGATCTGGGGATCGCCTTGCCGCCACAGCCCTGGGCCGATGATGGTGGCCTGATCTACCTGCGGCGCATTCGCCTGACCCAGGCCGAGCAGGCGCAGCAGCTGTTGCAACGATTGGCTCAGGGCGAGCGTTTCGAGGATCTGGCGCGGGCCTACGGCGAAGCCGAGGAGCAACGCAGTGGCGGTTATGTGGGCGCGTTGGTGCCATCGCAGCTGCAGCCGCACCTGGCGGCGCGGCTGCAGGCGTTGCGTCCGTTTGATTCGCCGCAGCTGATTGAACAGGCGGGTGACTGGCTGCTGGTACAGCGCATTGCTCCCTGGCAGGCGCCGCATCGGCCCTGAACGGGGCAAGTGCCGTTCTTGCCGGAGGCGGCTCTCAGGCCTGCCGACTGGCGATGCAGTCGATCTCGATGGCGGCGCCCTTGGGCAGGGCGGCCACCTGGATGCAGACCCGCGCCGGCGGCGCCGGCGGGCCGAACAGTTCGCCGTAAAGAGCGTTGACGGTGGCAAAATCAGCCAGATCGGTCAAATAGATGGTTGTTTTGACAACCTGCTCCGGTCGTACTCCGGCGGCGCTGAACAGGGCCTGCAGATTGGCGAGCACCTGGCGCGTCTGGGCTTCGATGCCGCCGTTGACCAGTTCGCCGCTAACGGGGTCGAGCGGAATCTGGCCCGAAAAATAGACGGTATCGCCAATGGCGATGGCGGGCGAGTAGGGACCGATGGCGGCGGGTGCCGCCGGACTGCTGATCACCTGTTTCATGGATTCGTCCTTTGCGTGGGGTTGGAGGTGGGATGTGCGCCGGCCGGCGCAAGCTTGAACCGCTTGCGACTTTAGCGCTGCCTGGCCGCACTGTAAAGTTTGATGCATGCGCGAAAGGCATCAGGTTGGCTGACCAGGGCGGTTGCCACTGCCGGGAAGGCTTGTCTTCAACCCCTGTACCTGGGAGCACTTATGATCTCCGTCTCTGCCGGAACCATGGTTGCCGCCGGCGCCTCTCCCAAGATCTCGGCCCATGGCGGTCACAGCGGCTCCTTTTGTCTCCATGCCGCCGACAGCCTTGAAGCGCTGGTGCAGGCCTATTGTGAGCAGGGTTTCAGCCGTGTCGGCCTGACCGAACACATGCCGCCGCCGGCGCCCAACTACCGCTACGCCGATGAGGTAGCGGCCGGTCTGACGGTGACGCAGATGGAGACGCGCTTTTGCGCCTATGTTGCCGAAGCGCGGCGCCTGCAGCGTCAGTATGCCGGTCGCCTGCAACTGGATGTGGCGATGGAAAGCGAATGGTATCCGGGCGCCGCCGAACAGGTCCGGCGCTTGTGCCGTGATCACCGGCTCGACTATCTGGTCGGTTCGGTGCACCATGTCGGTGGGGTCAATTTCGATTTTTCCCCGCAGGATTATGACCAGGCGGTCAGGCACTGTGGTGGCATCGAAGCTCTTTATCGGGCTTACTTTGATGCCCAGTACGATCTGATCGTGACCCTTGAACCCCAGCTGGTCGGTCATTTTGATCTTATTCGTCTGTTCGATAGCGACTACCGCCAGCATCTGGCACTGCCAGCGGTTGCCGAACGCATCGAACGCAATCTGGCGGCGATCCGCCAGCGGGGTCTGACGCTGGATCTGAACATGCGGGCGCTGCTGAAGGGGGCAACCGAGCCCTATCCGGCCCTGCCGCTGTTGCAGCGCGCCGTAGCCCTGGGCATTCCACTGGTTCCCGGCGATGATGCCCACCGGGTGGCCGATGTCGGCCAGGGCATCGACCAGGCCTATCGTCTTCTTGCCGAACTGGGGGCGCTGCCGGTGTGCTGGTCGCCCACCAGGATCTCACCAAAGGATGTTCCATGCTGATGAAGCAGATTCTCGACCGCCAGCAGCCCTCGCTGAGCTTTGAATTCTTTCCGCCGCAAACCCCGGCCGGCTGGCAGGCGCTGGAGCAGGAGATCGCTGCCCTGGTGCCGTTGCAGCCAACCTCGGTCAGTATCACCTATGGTGCTGGTGGCTCGACCCGTGACCAGACCCACGAGCTGGTGTTGCGCATTCAGCGTCAGACCGGTATTACCGTGGTGCCGCATCAGACCTGCGTTGCGGCTTCCCGCCAGGAGGTGCGGGAGATTCTGACGCGCTACCAGAATGAGGGCATTGAAAATCTGCTGGCTCTGCGCGGTGACCCACCGCGTGACCAGCCCAACTGGCAGCCGCCGGCCGACGGTTTTGTCCGGGCGGCCGATCTGGTGCGTTTTGTGCGGCAGGAATTTCCGACCATGAGCATTGGCGTGGCGGGGTTTCCCGAGGGCCATCCGGCGACGCCCAATCGTTTGCTGGAGATGGAGTATCTGCGACAGAAGGTCGCGGCCGGAGCCGACTATATTGTGACGCAGTTGTTTTTTGATAATCGTGACTTCTACGACTTCTGCGAGCGCTGTGAACTGGCCGGCATTCGGGTGCCGGTGCTGGCTGGCATCATGCCTTTGCGCAGTCGCAAGAGCATGGAGCGACTGGCCGAACTGGCCGCTGGAGCCCGTTTCCCGGCGGCGCTGCTGCGGCGGCTGGCCGCGGCGGCCGACGATGGCGAGGTCGAGCGTATTGGCATCGACTGGGCTACCGCGCAAGTGGCCGATCTGCTGGGCCAGGGGGTGCGCGGCGTTCATTTCTATACACTCAACAGCGCGGCGGCAACGCGGGAGATCTTCCGCCGGCTGGGATTGCCGGCGGCGCGCCAGGGAGAATAAGGCCAGTGGATATTCGACGGCTTGAGGTGTTTTGCAAGGTAGTTGATCTGGGCAGTTTTACCCGCGCGGCCGAGGCGTCACAGCTGTCGCAGCCCTCGGTCAGTGAGCATGTGCGTACCCTGGAAGAACAGTTTGGCGAAAAGCTTATCGATCGCCTTGGCCGCCGGGCACAGCCGACCCATGCTGGCAAGATTCTTTATCAGTATGCCCGGCGGATCATCCAACTGAAGAATGATGCCGAGCAAGCTATTCGCCAGTATCAGGGTAATCTTTCTGGGCGCTTATCGTTGGGAGCCAGTACCATCCCCGGCGCTTATCTGCTGCCGTCGTTGCTGGAGCAGTTCAAGCAGAACTATCATGCCGTCGAGTTGATGCTGCGCATTGCCGGGACCACTCAGGTGGTGGAAGAGGTGCTCAAGGGCACCCTGGAACTGGGATTGATCGGTACCCAGTGGAAGGATCAGCGCATTGACTGCCAGCCCCTGTTTGGTGACGAACTGGTGCTGGTGGTGCATCCACAGCATCCTTGGAGCCGGGCGGGGCGAGTGGCAGCAGCGCAGTTACTTGACAGCCCCTTTGTGCTGCGTGAGCCAGGCAGTGGTACCCGCATGGAGATGACTCAGGCGCTGAAACAGGTGGGTGTTGATGTGACCCAGTTTCAGGTGGTGGCCGAGGTGGGTAGCAACGAAGCGGTGCGCCAGGCTGTGCGCAGTGGTATCGGCGCGGCGATTTTGTCCTCCCTGGCCGTGGCCGAGGACGTTGCGCGTGGCCTGCTGTGCCCAGTCCGGATTGATGAACTGACCTTGCCGCGCCGGTTCTATCTGGTGCAGCGGCGCAATCGCCAGCTCAGTCCGCTGGCTGAAGCCTTCTATCGCCATCTGCTGGAAAGCGAGTCCGCGCCGGTCTGATTGGCACCGCAACGCCGTGGCGCTGGTTACAGGCCCAGACGGCGCATCTTTTCCACCAAGGTGGTGCGGTTGATGCCCAGCAGTGCTGCGGCCTGGGCCTTGACGCCGGCGCTGCGCTGCAGCGCCTGGCGGATCCAGCGGTTTTCAAGCTGGCGCAGCAGCTGTGGCATGTTGATGCCGTCTTCCGGCAGGTCCTGCAGTCCGTCGCGTGGCAGTGACGCCTGCCGGGCGCCACAGATATGGGCCGGCAGATCCTGGACATTGATCTGGCTGCCGTCGCACAGTGCCACCATGCGTTCCATGATATTTTCCAGTTCGCGCACATTGCCTGGCCAGTTGTAGCCTTCGAGGATCTGCAGCGCGGTGGGATCAAGACTGACCAGATCACGCTGCAGGGCTTGACAGCTTTTGCGCAGAAAATGCTGGGAGAGCAGGGCAATGTCTTCGCGCCGCTGCCGCAGTGGTGGCAAGGTCAGCGGAATGACGTTGAGGCGGTAAAACAGATCCTCCCGGAACTGTCCCCTGACAATCATCTCTTCCAAGTCGGCGTTGGTCGCCGAGATCACGCGCACGTTGAGCTTGATGCGGTGGTTGCCGCCAACCGGCTCGATCTCCTGTTCCTGCAGCACCCGCAGCAGCTTGAGTTGCAGGTGAACCGGCATGGTGCCGATTTCATCGAGAAAAATGGTGCCGCCGTTGGCCAGTTCAAACTTGCCCATTTTGTTGGCTATGGCGCCGGTAAAGGAACCGCGCATGTGACCGAAAAGCTCGCTTTCGAGCAACTCCGCCGGAATGGCGCCACAGTTGAGGGCAACAAAGGGGCGGTCTTTGCGTGGTCCGTTGAAATGGATGGCCCGGGCGACCAGTTCCTTGCCGGTGCCCGATTCGCCCAGAATCAGCAGGGAGGAATCGGTTGGCACGATCTTTTCCATGCGGGCGAACAGCTGCTGCATGGCCGGACTGGTGCCGATGATATTGGTGAAACTGTAACGGGCGCGCAACTGCTGGCGCAAAAAGGCATTTTCCTTCAGCAGATGCTGGGTTTCCAGGGCCTTGGCGATGATGATCTTGAGCTTTTCGGCATTGAGAGGCTTGGTGATGTAGTCGAAGGCGCCACTTTTCATCGCTTCCAGGGCGCTGTGGGCCGAGGCGTTGCCGGTAATGAGAATGACATTGGTGTCTGGCGCCCGCTCCTTGACCCGTCGCAGAATCTCCAGTCCGTCCATGCCCGGCAGCATCAGATCGGTAATGACGATGGCCGCTGTGTTCTGGTCAAGCCAGTCAAGGGCCTCCTCGCCACTGGCGACGCAATGGGCGCCATAACCGGCCTGCTTGAGCAGGCTGCACAGTGCCAGCCGGCTGCCGGCATCATCATCGATCAGCAGAATCGAAACCGTCGCTGACATTGCTCCCCCTTTGTTGCGGACGCCCAGCGCCCTGTCCCTCTGTCATTAAATTGACGGATCATAACATGCCTGCTGCCGCCGGACCGGATTTTTTTTCGGTGCAAAAGCGGGACGCGGGTTTTCTCCGCGAAATCTGGTAACATTTCGCCCGGCTGTTGCCCAGCCCGAGGAATTGTCCTTGACAGGGCAACGGTGGTCTGTTTGAATGTTTCTTCTAAGTGATTGAAATAAAAGCATATTTTACAGTTATACTAAAAAAACCGTTTGTTTTTTGCTGGTGCTAAAACTGTATTTGGTTCTCTGAATCCGATCCTTTTCTGTTTTTAGGAGGTTGCATGGCTGTACGACCGTTCAAGAAGATCATGGCTGCCAATCGTGGTGAAATCGCCATCCGTATTTTCCGCGCCTGTACCGAACTGGGTATTGGCACCGTGGCCATTTATTCCGCCGAGGACAGGCTGTCGCTGCATCGCTACAAGGCCGATGAGGCCTATCAGATTGGTAAGGGCAAGGGGCCGATCGATGCCTATCTGGGGATCAATGAAATCGTTGAACTGGCTCGTGCCAAAGGGGTCGACGCCATTCATCCCGGCTACGGTTTTCTGTCGGAAAACGCCGAGTTCGCCGAGGCCTGCGAGCGGGCCGGTATCACCTTTATTGGCCCGACGGCCCAGATCCAGCGGCGCCTGGGCAACAAGGTGGCGGCCCGTGAGGTTGCCCTGGCCGCCGGTGTGCCCATCGTGCCGGGTACGCCCAAACCCGTCAGCCGCGAAGAGGACGCGCTGTTGTTCGCCAAGGAATGTGGCTATCCCATCATCGTCAAGGCGGCGGCCGGTGGTGGTGGTCGCGGCATGCGGGTGGTGCGTAACCAGAAGGAATTGCTCGAAGGGCTGAAGTCGGCGGCCTCCGAGGCGGCGGCGGCCTTTGGCGATGGTACGGTGTTCCTCGAAAAATTCATTGAAAATCCCAAGCACATCGAAGTGCAGATCATGGGTGATCAGCACGGCAATCTGGTGTACTATTTCGAGCGCGACTGCTCCATCCAGCGGCGTCACCAGAAGGTGATCGAGCTGGCACCCTCGCCGTCGTTGGGCGAGGACAAACGTCGTCTGGTGTGCGATTACGCTATGAAGATCGCCCGCGAGGTCGGCTACGTCAATGCCGGTACCGTCGAGTTTCTGATGGATAAAAGCGGCGATTTTTACTTCATCGAAACCAACCCCCGCATCCAGGTGGAACATACCGTGACCGAACTGGTCACCATGCGCAATCTGGTGCAGACGCAGATTCTGGTAGCGCAGGGTTACAAGCTGTCCGATCCGGAAATCGGTATCAAGAGCCAGAAAGACATCGAGCTGCGCGGCTACGCCATCCAGTGCCGGGTGACGACGGAAGATCCGGCCAACAACTTCGCGCCGGATTTCGGCATCATCAAGGCCTATCGCACGGCGGTGGGTTTCGGTGTGCGTCTCGATGCCGCCAATGGCTATTCCGGTGCGGTGATCACGCCGCATTACGATTCGCTGCTGGTCAAGGTTTCTACTTGGGGATTGACCTTCAACGACGCCTGCCGCACCATGAACCGAGCCTTGCAGGAATTTCGTGTGCGCGGGGTCAAGACCAATATCGGTTTTCTCGAAAATGTGGTTAATCATGCGCCGTTCCGTGCCGGTCAGTGCGATACCTCCTATCTTGATACCTACCCGGAACTGTTCAATATCCGCGAGAAAAAGGACCGCGCCAACAAGCTGCTGCACTATATTGGCGATGTGTCGGTCAACGGCTATCCCAATATCAAGAAGCGTCTGCATTTCAGCGAGCTGCGCGAGGCGACGGTGCCGGAGATTCCCCTCGACGCCATCCGGCCACGTGGTACCCGTGACATCCTGATGGCTGAAGGCCCCAAAGGGCTGGCCGACTGGGTGCTCAAGGAAAAACGCCTGTTGCTGACGGATACCACCATGCGCGATGCGCATCAGTCGCTGCTGGCTACCCGTGTGCGCACCTACGATCTGGAACGCATTGCCCACGCTACCAGCCATCTGGGCGGGGGGCTGTTCTCACTGGAGATGTGGGGCGGTGCCACCTTCGATGTGGCGATGCGTTTTTTGACGGAAGATCCTTGGGAACGTCTTGACCGACTGCGGGCGCAGATTCCCAACCTGCTGTTCCAGATGCTGCTGCGCGGTTCCAACGCCGTGGGCTATACCAACTATGCCGATAATGTGGTGGAGGACTTTGTTGCCAAGGCGGCCGCCGGCGGTATCGACGTGTTCCGCATCTTCGACTCGCTTAACTGGACCAAGGGCATGAAGGTGGCCATGGAGGCGGTGCAGAAGAATAACGCCATCTGTGAGGCGGCCATGTGCTATACCGGCGACATCACCGATCCCAAACGCGACAAGTACCCGCTGGAATACTATGTCGGCATGGCCAAGGAACTGGAGCAGATGGGTGCCCATATCCTCGGCATCAAGGACATGGCCGGTCTGCTCAAGCCATTCGCCGCGGAAAAACTCATCAAGGCGCTGAAGAACGAAATCGGCATACCGATTCATCTGCACACTCACGACACCTCCGGCAACGGCGGCACCATGCTGCTGATGGCGACCCAGGCCGGCGTCGATATTGTCGACACGGCACTTTCGTCCATCTCGGGTCTGACCTCGCAGCCGAGCATGAATGCGCTGCTGTCGACCCTCAAGGGCACTATCTGGGAGCCGGCCGTCAACACCACGGGTCTGCAACAGCTGGCCAATTACTGGGAGACAGTACGGACCTATTACGAACCCTTCGAGTCCGAACTGCGTTCGAGTACGGCTCAGGTGTACGAACACGAGATCCCCGGCGGCCAGTATTCCAACTACAAGCCGCAGGTCGAGGGTTTGGGGCTGGGGCACCGTTGGGAAGAGTGCAAGCAGATGTACCGCAAGGTCAACGACATGTTTGGCGACTTGGTCAAGGTGACGCCGTCGTCGAAGATTGTCGGTGACATGGCCATGTTCATGGTGCAGAACAACCTGCAGCCGGAGGATGTAATGCAGCGTGGTCAGGAGTTGACCTTCCCACAGGGAGTGGTTGATTTCTTCAAGGGCATGCTGGGCCAGCCCCATGGTGGTTTCCCCAAGGAACTGCAGAAAATTATTCTCAAGGACGAGGAGCCCTTTACCCATCGGCCAGGAGAATTTCTTGAACCGGTCGACTTTTCCGCCCGCAAGAAGGAACTGGAAAACAAGCTGGGCCATCCGGTTAAGGATCGCGATGTGACCTCGGCGGTGCTCTATCCAGCCGTGTTTGAGGAGTTCGATAACCATCGCCAGCGCTTCAGCGATACCTCGGTGTTGTCAACGCCGCTGTATTTCTATGGCCTGGATGTCGGGGACGAAGCCAGCATCGAAATCGAGTCTGGCAAGACGTTGATCGTCAGGCTCACGGCCATTGGCAAGGTGCATGAGGATGGCACCCGCAATATCTACTTCGAGCTCAATGGTGAACCGCGCCAGATTCTGGTGAAGGACCGTTCGGTGAAAACCGACGAGGTGGAGCATCAGAAGGCGGAAAAGGGCAACGATAAGCAGGTTGGTGCCCCCATGCCGGGCAAGATCTTCAAGCTCAATGTCGCGGTGGGTGACGAGGTGAAGGAAGGTGATACCCTGATTGTCACCGAGGCGATGAAGATGGAGACCAACATCAAGGCCAAGGTGGATGGTGTTGTCCAGCAGATTCTGTTCAAGCAGAACGATCAGGTTCAGCAGGGCGATCTGCTGTTGGTGTTGGGTTAGTAAGATCACGGGCCCCGGCCTGCCGTCAGGCAGACCGGGGCCTGCATCAGCAGCGGCAGAGCAGCAAAATCTGCATAAAAAAACCGCCGGAGCCCACAGGCCCCGGCGGTTTTTTTATGTGTGGCTGCGAGAATGAACAGTGATCAGGACGATTTGCCCAGCAGAGCGTTGTATTCCTCGACACAGAGTTCGTAATGGTTGTGGGTGGAACGGGCGTTGGCCAGATAGACTGCCTTGACATCGGCATCATTAATCTTCGCTGCCATGGCCAGCAGATCTTTTTCCAGGGCTTCTTCCTGCTCAATCGCCAGCTCAATCGCTTTGCGCTCGTCAAAGTCGGCCAGCAGGGCCTGTTGCAGCGATTTCCACCAGGAGGATTCGGTATTGGGAGGGGCGCTGATGAAGGCATCGAAAGACGGCACATCATCGCCCTTGTAGATATTGAAAAACATGTGGGCGTGTTGCTTCTCTTCGTTGGCCAGAATTTCAAAAGACTGCCGGGCCTTAGGGTCCGCCATCTTCTCGGCCCCGTACTTATAGTAATCCATGGCGTCTTTTTCGGTCTGCATGGCCGCCTTGATGGCCCGCTGTAGTTCTTGCTGTTCCATGTTTGGGATCCCTCCGCTATGGGTAAAACATCAACAAAGTGCCGCGATTGTATCCAACTTTCGTTGATATTGCAATCGCCGCCTGCCGCTTCGCCCGCTCACAGCAGTTGCTTGAGCCAGCCGAAGGCCACCAGTGTGCCGAGACTCGAACCAAGGGAAGACAGAAAGAAGACCAGCAGTATCCGCGTCAGGCGGTTACGCCACCAGCCTGACAGGGTCACCACCGCCTCCAGCACAGCCTCCATGTCGCGCACCTTGGGGGGGACCAGCAGCGCCTGAACGAAGGCGGTGACGAAGCCGGCGCCGATGGTGGGATTCAGCGAGGTGATGGGGGCGGCGACGAAGGCGGCCACCACGGTCAGCGGATGGCCCCAGGCAACCAGCGCGCCCAGAGCGCTGAGGCTGCCGTTGGCCAGAATCCAGGCCCCGGCAGCTTGGTAGAGTTGTTCGCGGTCGGCAAAGAAGAAGCCAATGACAAACAGTGCGGCGACCAGCAACGGAATCAGCCAGGGCAGCAGCCGTGAATAAAGAGGTTTGACGGGAATGCTGGCCAGTTCGGCCAGTGCGGCGTCGCTTTCGTTGTGGGTGAGATGGCGGCAGATGCCGGGAATGTGGGCTGCGCCGACCACGGCGACGATCCGCGCACCCGCCGTCTGACGAAGCTGATGGGCCATCCAGCGGTCGCGCTCGTCGACCAAAATACTTTTGGCGGCGGGCAAGAGGTCACCCATTTCTTCAAGCATGGAGGAGAGACTGTCGGACTGGCGCAAGCGGGCAAGTTCCTCCTCGTCAATCTCGTGTTTTTCGAACAGGCCGGCAAAGAGCGTGGTGACCAGCTGCATTTTCTGCCACAGCCCGGTCTTGCGCCAGGCCCGCAGCAGGGTAGTGCGGATGTCACGGTCGATGAGATGGACTGGCAGGTTGCGTTCTTCGGCTGCCTGGGCAGCGGCGGCCAGCTCCTCGCCAGGCCGCACACCGGTCTGCAGCCCCATACGTTTCTGGAACGATGCCAGAGCCAGGTTGGCCATCAGAAAGGGAATCTGGCCTTGACGGATGACCTGGCGGATGTTGAGCTGTTCCCAGCGGTTGCGTTCAGTCAGGTGGGCGTAGCGCTGGGCATCAAGTTCAACACAAACAGCGTCGGGTTGTTCGGTGGCGATGGTGTGTTGCACCATTTCAACCGAGGCGCGGGAGATGTGGGCGGTGCCGACCAGCAGGATTTCGCGGCCGTTGTGGTGGATGCGGTGCAGATCGCCCGTTGCAGTCGGGGCCTCTGTGGCTCTCTCGGGTACGGTGCTGGACATGGGAATTCCGGCAGGTGACGGTATCCGACGGGGAACCGCCCTGCGACAAAAGGTGGCCGCCGACAGCGCAAAAGAGGAACAACGATAGACAAAACAAAGGCATCAGGCAGGGTGACCTGATGCCTTGATGAAGCGCTCTCCACGCCAGCCGTGAATCTTTGGCCTCACAACGAGAGCCAAACAGGTGGGGTTCCTTGTGGGCGTATCAGGCGTCCCTCTACGGGGAGGGCTGGCACACAACACCTCTGGAAGAAACCCCGATTCATGCATATTCCGCGTGGGCGTTCAGATTTCACGCACTGGGCAGAGAGCTGCATCATCGTTGTTTTTAGCAACAGCCTGGGGAGAAAGTTCCCCTTAGGTGCTGCTGTTATCTGAAGTATATGTCAGGCTCATCTTGTCTGGCAAGGGTAAAACGGAGACAGCGAACCGTCGTTGAGGAGGGGCCGCTGGTGGCTTGGTTTCATCGTTCAGCCGTGCTACCATCATCAGATTGTCAGTCTGAGTAATCCGCAGGAAAGGATGGACAGTGAACCCACCGCTCTTGATTGCTGATCTGTTGCATGGATTGGCAGCACCGCTACAGGCCGCACGCTTTTTGCGCGCCCATCCAACGTTGTTGCGTTATGTGGCGATACCCTTTGTCATCAATGTGCTGACCTTTGCCTTGGTGTTTTATTTCGGGGCTGGCTTGTTCGATGAGCTGACGGCACGCTATCTCAGCGGGCACGAAGGCTGGTGGTGGCAGGTGCTGGATTGGCTGTTGACGCTTCTGGCGGCCTTGGTGACACTGGTGCTGGTGTTTTTCAGCTTCACCCTGGTGGGCAATCTGATTGCCGCGCCCTTTAACGAACTGCTGTCCGAGCGTACGGAGCAACTGCTCAGTGACGCCGAGGCAGACACGCCCTTTTCGCTGCGGCGGTTGTTGCGTGATGCCGGTCGCAGTCTGTTTGATGAAGTGCGTAAGTTGTCACTGTTTGTTATTGCGCTGGTGCTGTGTCTGTCGCTGGCGCTGATTCCGTTTCTGGGCGCGCCCCTGTCGGCAGCCGGCTCCCTGTTGTTGACCCTGTATTTTCTGGTCATCGAGTACACGGGATTTGTGTTTGGTCGCAAGGCTCTTGGTTTTGCCGTGCAGCGGCGCTTTATCGCTCGTCGCTGTGGTTTATGGCTGGGGTTTGCCCTGGCCGTGTTCGCCCTGCTGCTGGTGCCGCTGATCCAGTTGCTGACCATTCCGCTGGCGGTAGTGGCCGCCACCTTGCTGTGCAGCGGTCTGCCGCTTCAGCACCCGCCGGCCCACTGACCCCTTGACCCTATCCCCCTTTCCCCACCCTTGAGACCGGGAGACACAGACCCCATGGCCGAACGAGGACAAACCAAATTCCAGATCGATCTGCGCCGCCATCTGCGTGAACAGGCGGTTGACCGCAATCTGACCCGTCTGATTACCGAGATTGCCGAGGCATCGAAGTATATCATCAACTCCATCCGTACCGGCGATCTGGGCGTGGCCGGCACCTCGAATCTCTATGGTGAGCAGCAGCTGGCACTGGATGTGCTGGCTGATCGCATCCTGGAAAAACGCCTGAAGTATTCCGGCGTGGTGGCCTCGCTGGTGTCGGAGGAAAGCGGTGATATCCTTCGTTTTCACCCGGAGCAGGAGGGGCCGTACTACTCGGTGGCTTACGACCCTCTCGATGGTTCCTCGCTGGTGGATGTCAATCTGGCGGTCGGCACCATCGTGTCCATTTATGCCGGTGACAATCTGCTGCAGCCTGGTCGCCAGCAGGTTGCCGCCCTTTATATTCTCTATGGTCCACGTACCACTCTTATGTATTCCACCGGCAACGGCGTACATGAATTTGCCATGAACCAGCTGATGGAATATACCCTGGTGCAGGAACACGTGCGCATTGATGGTGGCAGTGGCATCTACTCGCCCGGCGGTCAGCGCAATCTCTACACTCCTGGCACCGAAGCCTTTGTCCGCTCACTGGAGGAGCGAGGTTACAAGCTGCGTTATAGCGGCGGTTTTGTCCCCGATATCAATCAGGTGATGATCAAGGGCAAGGGAGTATTTCTCTACCCCCATTTGCAAAACCGGCCGCGGGGCAAGCTGCGGCTGCTCTACGAACTTAATCCGATGGCCTTTTTGGTCGAGCAAGCCGGTGGTGCCGCGTCGGACGGCCATCGGCCGATTCTTGATCTGGTGCCCCAGAAAATTGATGACTGCGCACCGGTGTTCATTGGCTGTCGCGAGGATGTGGCTGCTGCCGAGGCCTGTATTGCGGCGCAGGGCTAGCAGGGTAATCCTGTTGGCTGGAACGCCAGCCTTGGCACGCCGTACTGCAGAAAACAAAACAACCCGCTCCGGTTTATCCAGGGCGGGTTGTTTTGTCTGAAACAGAGTCAAATAGGAGCGAGAGCTGCGTCGGGGCTTTGGTGTCCCTAGCCGCTTGGCTGGCACAGACCGTATTGCTGGCCGAGAAACAGACAGAACAAGCGGATCAGGCGCTGGTCCCAGTCGTTGAACGGGACCGCTGCCGGCCGGCTCAGCAATAGAACGCCCCCAAGGGTATCCTGGCAGAGCAGGGGGATGCCGAGCAGGTGGCGGCTCAGATCCTGTTGCGGACAGTCCATTGTACTGGCACAGGCCAGGCTGTTCTGCATTTTCTGGGTTTCCAGTACTTGCTGGATGCAATATTCCTCCATGCAGTCGCAGGGTTCCTGGGCCGGTTCAGTACCCTGCTGCATCACCAGCACGGTGCCGATTCGCGCCTGGGGCTGACCTGGCAGGGTGTAGTAGGCGGCCCGTTGGGCCTGAAAGCTGTCAAAGGCAATAAGTAGAGCCTGGTGCAGCAACTGTTGACGATCGAAACGATGAACCGGCAGTTCCGCCAGTCGCTGAAGCGCCGACAGCGAGAACAGCAGTTCATCGAAGGTGGTTGACAGATCGATGACCGCATCGGTCAGCGGCAATAGCGGAGGTTTCATGCGGATTCGCCTCCGGCGATGAGTTGGGCCATTTCGCTGAAGCTCTCCAGCTGACCTTCCACCTCGTGTACGACCTTGCGCAATTGGGCCAGGTCGAGCAGCGCGGGATCGGTGTAGAAGCTGGCTGGATCAATAGACGATCCCTGATAAAGGGCTTCGGCCAGGCGGGTTCCCAGATCGGTCACCTGGGCCAGAGCCCAACCGGCATCCTGGGCCGCGTCGGCGCTGGTGCCCTCCAGGGCGATGACAATGCTGGTCGGCAGATCCCAGCTGCGCGCCAGTACCGCCGAGGCTTGCCGGTGATCGAAGCCCAGTGCCTGACGGAGTCGTTCACTCAAGGGCCGATGATTGTCCTGCAGTAGTGGCTCAAGGATGTCGGGAAAGCAGTGAACCAGAGCCGGCAGTCCAATGTTATGAATCAGGCCGGCGGTGTAGGCCACTGCTGGCGAGGGTTTTTCCCGTTGGCGCAGGTAATGCGACAGGCCTTGCGCCAGGGCTGCAGTGGTCACGGCGGTGAACCAGTAGCGTTGTTGGTCGAAGCTTTTCACCGTGCGGGTATTGAGTCCGCTGGTCAGGGCCATGGCCAGGGTCAGGCTGCGGGTAATGCTCAGGCCCAGCACCCGAATGATGGCTTCGCGCACCGTGGCAATTTCGCCACGCTGACCGTAATAGGCGGAATTGGCGCAGCGCAACAGGCGCGCGGCGATGGTCGGACTCTTATTGATGATGCTGACCAGATCAACCAGATCGGCCTGGTCGTCGGTAACCACACGGATGATTTCCTGAGACAGACCGCGTGGCGGCACCAGTTGTTTGACCGTGCGGATATGGCTCAGGGCAGCGGCATTCATGAACGACCTCCTTTGGCTGGCCGATTCAGCCGGGCCAGAAAATCCTTTATCTGGCGGGCAATGCCCGTGGCATCGAGTCCGTAGCGGGCCCGCAGCTGACTCTGACTGCCCTGCTCGACGAACTGGTCGGGCAGCCCCAGTCGCAACAGCGGTTCATAACGGCCGTGCTGTTCCAGCAGTTCGAGTACGGCACTGCCGAAACCGCCGGCCAGCACGTTTTCTTCCAGTGTAATCAGCGCGCCGCAGGTATCAAGTTGCGCCAGAATAAGTTCTTCATCAAGGGGTTTGAGGAACCGGGCATCCACCACGGCCAGCTCAAGACCTTCGGTAGCCAGCAATTCGGCTGCCGCCAGAGCCTGCTCGGCACAGGTGCCGAGGCTGACGAGACAGGCGCTTGTGCCGGGGCGCAGCAGCTCACCCTTGCCATGGGGCAGGGGGCTGATGACCTCCGGCTCGGCCAGCCCGCGCACCTCGCCCCGCGGATAACGGTAGGCATAGGGGCCGGGGCTGGCCAGAGCGCTGAGCATGGCACGCTTGAGTTCGATCTCGTTGCGCGGGGCAACCAGTGTCAGGTTGGGGATGTGGCGCAGAAAGCTGAAATCGAACACCCCGTGATGGGTCGGGCCGTCGGCCCCGACCAGCCCACCGCGATCCAGCGCGAAGATGACCGGCAGATTTTGCAGGCAGACATCGTGCAGCACGTTGTCGTAGGCCCGCTGCAGGAAGGTTGAATAAATGGCCACCACCGGTTTAAGTCCCTCGCAGGCCATGCCGGCGGCGCAGGTAACGGCATGCTGCTCGGCAATACCGACGTCGAAGAAGCGTTCCGGGAAACGTTTGGCAAAGGGTACCAGGCCGGTGCCGGTACACATGGCGGCGGTCAGGGCCACCAGACGTGGCTGTTCACTGGCCAGCTGGCACAGATAGTCACCGAACACATCGGTATAACTGGGTTTTTTATCCGACGCTTCAACCACCTGACCACTGAGTTTGTCGAACGGGCCGACGCCGTGGAACAGTGACGGGTTCTGTTCTGCCGGCAGATAGCCCTTGCCCTTGCGGGTCAGCACATGCACCAGCGTCGGCCCCTTGAGCGCCGAGACATTCTGCAGGGTTTCGATGACCTCGTCGAGCTGATGACCGTCAATAGGGCCGACATATTCGATGCCGAAGGCCTCAAACAGCATGCCCGGGGTAACAAAGGCCTTGAATGAATCCTCGGTGCGTTTGGCCAGCTGCACCAGATCCTTGCCGAAACGCGGCACACTGTTGAGGAAGTTTTCCGTTTCGCGTTTAAAGCGAACGAAAAAACGCGAGGTCATCTTGCGGCTTAAAAACGATGACAACGCCCCGACATTAGCTGAAATCGACATCTCGTTGTCATTGAGGATGATGATCAGGTCGCGGTCGAGGTGACCGGCATGATTGAGAGCCTCGAAGGCCAGACCGGCGGTCAGGGAACCATCACCAATGACGGCCACCACCTTGTTGTGCTTGCGTTTGCTGTCGCGACCCACCGCCATGCCGAGGGCCGCCGAGATCGAGGTGCTCGAATGGCCGACATCGAAGCAGTCGTGCGGACTCTCGGCCCGTTTGGGAAAGCCGCTGATGCCGTCAAGCTGGCGCAGACTGTCAAAACGCTCCAGCCGGCCGGTAAGCAACTTGTGAGCGTAGGCCTGATGGCCGACATCCCACACCAGGTGGTCGTCGGGTGAATTAAACACATAATGCAGGGCCAGGGTCAGTTCGACAATGCCGAGAGAGCTGGCCAGATGGCCGCCGGTGCTGGAGACAGTGTCGATGATCTGGCCGCGCAGCTCGTCGGCCAGCTGATGCAACTCGACCAGCGTCATCTGTTTGAGATCCTGCGGACCCTTGAGTTGTCGGAGCAATGTGGACATGAGAGATTCCCGCGAAAAACCGGAAGTGCCGGTACTTTGATCAATGTCGGCGTTCGATGATGTAGGCGGATATGGCGCGCAACGGTTCGGCTGCCGGCCCGAAGGGTTCAAGCAGGGCCAGTGCTTGGTTGTGCAGCTGGCTGGCCCGGGCGCGGGATTCGGCGATGCCGAGCACTGCCGGGTAGGTGGCCTTGCCGCGGGCGGCGTCGCGGCCGGTATCCTTGCCGAGCTGTTCCTGCTGGCCCTCGACGTCGAGCAGATCGTCGGCGATCTGGAAAGCCAGACCGGCTTTTTCGCCGAACAGACTCAGCTGTTTCAGGCCGATTTCGTCGACGCCACCGATCAGTGCCCCGGCCTGCAGAGCGACACGGATCAGGGCGCCGGTTTTGTGGTGATGGATGAAATCGACGGTTGCCAGATCAACGGCCTGACCCTCGGCTTCCATGTCGGCGACCTGCCCCGCCACCATCCCGGCAGCGCCCGAGGCGCTGGCAATCAGCTGGGTGGCGCGCAACTGGCGTTCGGCGGCGATTCCCGGCCAGGGCCGTGTCAGCCAGACAAAGGCCTCACTGAGCAGGGCGTCGCCGGCCAGAATCGCCAGGGCTTCACCATAGACACGGTGGCTGGTCGGGCGGCCACGGCGCAGATCGTCATCGTCCATGGCGGGCAGATCGTCGTGAATCAACGAATAGGTATGAATCATTTCCAGGGCGCAGGCTGCGTCGAGCACCTGGTTCGGTTGGCCGCCGACCGCCTGGCAGGCGGCAATCATCAGAATCGGCCGCAGGCGTTTGCCGCCGGCGAACACCGAATAACGCATTGCCTCGTGCAGGCGGCCTGGGCGTTGCTGTGGTTGTGGCAGCCGGGCATCCAGGGCGGCGTCGATCTGTTGTTGTTGCTCGTTGAGGTAAGCGGTCAAATCCATCAGCGAAGTTCCTCATCGGGATCGGTTGCCGGGCGGCAGATCAGCTGGCCGTCGTCTTGCCGGTCAAGCAGTTCCAGGCGGCTTTCGGCCCGTGCCAGGGCTTTGCGGCAACGTTCGGCGCATTTGACGCCGGCTTCATAAAGCTTCAGAGCCTCTTCCAGTGACAGCTCGGCGTCCTCAAGCTGATTGACGCAGCGTTCCAGCTGTTGCAGATCGTCTTCAAAACGGACCGTTTTGGCCATGGCCGGTGTCCTCCCGGAATCAGGCTGATTGAGATGCAGATAGCGGCACGCCAACACATCATCAAAGGCTTCACTGCTGCCATCGTTTGGTGGCTTTGGCCTCGCGAAGACTATCTCATTGTTCACCAGGCTCATGCCTGGATGGAGCCTGTTCGGTTGTCCCCTTCAGCCGGATGCTTTTGCCGAAGGCGTCATTTATTTCAGCGTCCTGCCCAAAATGATCGCAACGGAATCAGGGGTGTTCTCCCGTCAGGCATAAGCTGTAATTATGGCAGCAGCACAGCGGTGCCGTCAAGGGTGCTGCGCTGGGCCGTCCTGTTCCAGGCGGGCGGGAATCCGGCCATCGTGAAAACGCAGCCAGACCCGTTGCCCGGCAAGCAGACCCGTTGCCCGGCTCAGGGGTCTGGCCTGAACATCATCCTGCTCAACCAGTGTGTAACCGCGCGCCAGAATTCGCAGGGGCGAGAGCCCATCAAGGCGCTGGCAGGCCAGCGCCAGCTGTTGATGGCGCCGGTCAAGCTGTTGCTGCAGCGCCTGCTGCAATCCTGCCCGCAGCCAGTGCAGACGGTCGCGCTGCCATTGCAGGGTCTGGCGGGGATGACGCAGGCGACGCTGCAGGGCGTCAAGCTGCTGGCGGGTTTGCTGCAGGCGACCGCGCAGGCCGCGCCGCAGCCGGCCGTCAAGTTGATCGAGATGCTGTTCCAGTTCGCAGCGATTGCGCACCACCAATTCGGCGGCGGCGCTGGGCGTGGGAGCGCGCAGATCGGCGACAAAATCGGCGATACTGTAGTCGGTCTCGTGGCCGATCGCGCTGATCACCGGCAGGCGTGAGGCCGCAATGGCCCGTGCTACCCGCTCGTCGTTGAAGGCCTGCAGATCTTCGAGACTGCCGCCACCGCGCGCCAGGATCAGCACATCGGTTTGGGCCAAGCGGTTGAAATCGGCCAGCGCCTGGCAGATCTGCTGCGCCGCCTGTTCGCCCTGGACCAGCACTGGCCGCAGGATCAGGCGCACACCGGCGGCGCGTCGCCGCAATACGGTGCGGATGTCGTGCAGTACCGTGCCACTGGCCGAGGTGATCAGGCCAATGCTCCCTGGGTAGGGCGGCAGCGGTTTTTTGCGTTCTGTGGCAAACAGCCCTTCCTGTTGCAGGCGGACTTTAAGTTGCTCGAAGGCCAGCTGCAGGCTGCCGATACCGTCAGGTTCCATTCGGTCAATGAGCAGCTGTACATCTCCCCGTTCGCGGTAAAGGCTGGCCCGGCCACAGCAGAGGACCTGCTGACCATTGGCCGGCAAGAAGCTGACGGTGCGGTTGGCTGAACGGAACATCACCGCACGAATCAGGCTGGTATCGTCCTTGAGGGCGAAATACCAGTGGCCTGAAGCCGGACGGGACAGGTTGCACAGTTCGCCGCGCAGCCAGACCTGCGCCAGATTGTCCTCGATTACCTCCTTGAGCAGATCGACCAGGCGGCTGACGCTGAGGATAGGTGTGGCGGGCGGCAGCGCAGAGGGCGGGCAGGGTGGCATGAACAATCCTCCTGAGTTCTGGTAAGGCCTTAGCCTTGCTGACTAATAGGCTAATGAAAACAGCCTGTAGAACCCATGGCTGGGCGACCAAAATCAATCATTACTCCATAAGTTGAGATTGATTTTGTGAGCAAGACGAAAAAGCGCATTTCCGGCTGGCGTCGTTGAAAAAAGCCCCGGACAGGACGTTTTCAACCTTTTGCTAATGCGCCAGCGCCGAGGCGGGGACCACCTCGATATCGCTGTGGCGCAACTGACGGGCAAACGCCTGCAGGGCCAGCACGGTTTCCTTGTGGGGATGGCAGATACCGATGGCCTGACCCTGCTGTCGGGCACGGCGCAGCAGCTGATCAAGCTGCCGGCTAATGGCGGCAACGTCCTGCACATTGTCAAGAAAGACATCCCGTCGGGCGGTAGCGATGCCCAGCTGGCGGGCCTGATCCGCGGCAACGGAGGCCGGGCTGGTCAGGCTGTCAATGAAGAAGAGTCCGGCCCTGGCGATCTCTTCCAGCGCGGCCTGCATACAGGCGGCATCCTGGGTGAAGGCCGAACCCATATGGTTGTTGCACCCTGTTGCCGCTGGTAGCTGGGCCAGAAAGGCGCGGGTACGATGTCGGATTTCGGTGCTGTCCAGGCTGAGCAGCAGGGCGCCGGGACCGGGGTCCGTCTGTGGATAGCCCAGTGGCTCCATGGGCAGATGTACCATGACTTCGTGTCCTTGACGCTGGGCCAGTTCCATGATGGTGCGGGAGTGGCTCAGGCCGGGAATGATAGCCAGGGTGACCGGCAGATTCAGTGCCATCACCTGACGGGCGCGCTGCAGGTTTTCACCGACATCATCCATGATGATGGCCAGCCGCACCGCAGTGCTGCCGGGTGGCGGCAGGACCAGCGGTGGTGTGGCAGGTGGTGGCTTGATCACCTGTGTGGCTGGAGTGGCGGGGGCGAGCGGCACCTGAGCCGGGGCTGGTGGCGGCTCGGTTTCGCTTGCCGGCGGTTCCTCCGGCCAGGGTGAAAGGACCGGCGCTGGCCCGGTTGCCGGTGGCGGGACGACGACGGCCGGGCTGGCAGGAGGCGGCGCAATGATCGGCCTGACCGGAGTGATCACGGGGGCTGCCGGCGTTGGCACGGAATGTCGCGTGGGCTGGGGGCGACCAGCCAGCCACAGTAAGATGGCCAGCAAGACGGCGGTCAGCAGCAGGATGACAGCGAGGCTGAGGCGGGTCGCTGTCCAGCGGCGCAGCAGGCGACTTTTACGCCGTCGCCGGCTTGCCCGCGCCTTTTTGGGTTTGTTCTTGTTTGCCGAACTCATGGCTGCCCGCCTGTTGCCCGGCTGGGCGTCTCACCGGTCAGCCGCTGGCAGCCGATCAGCAGGTTGATCGCGGAAAACAGCTGGAAATCCTGGCGTAACAGCTCCGTGTCCGCTGGATCACTGGTGGTGATCTGTGGATAGAGTTCGGCCGGCCGAACGGCTGTCGGCTGCGGCAGATCGGCTTCACGGACGGGCGGGCCGGCGGCGCTGGTCTGCCACTGGCCCTGGGGTACGACGAGATCGGGAATGATGCCACGGGCCTGCAGACAATGGCCATTGGGCGTGTAGTAATAGGCCGTGGTCAGCCGCAGGCCGCCACCATTGCTGAGTGGAATCAGCGCCTGAACCGAGCCCTTGCCGAAGCTGGTGACACCGACGATCAACGCCCGGCGATGGTCCTGCAGGGCGCCGGCGAGGATTTCGCTGGCGCTGGCACTGCCTTCATTGATCAGGACCACCACCGGGTAATCCGGTTCGGTGGCAGTTTTTTCGGCGGTAAACTGGAGTTCGTCCTGTGGCCGGCGGCCGCGGGTGGAAACGACCAGCCCGCCGTCGAGAAACAGATCGGTGATGGCCACTGCCTGATCCAGCAGGCCACCAGGGTTGTTGCGGACATCAAGGATCAGCCCGAGCCATTGGTTGCCGGCCTGCTGGCGCAGCCGTTGCAACTCAGGAAGTAGCTGGGCTGCGGTGTTCTTCTGAAACTGGCTGATGCGCAGGTAGCCGATGGCGGCGGGTCCGCCCGGCGTTGCCGGCAGCAGACGGCCCTGAACACTGGTCAGCTCGATTTTTTCCCGGCGCAGTTCCAGATCAAGAGGAGCACTTTGCTGGTCGCGCTGCAGTTGCAGGCGAACGACGCTGCCGATGGGGCCACGCAGTTTTTGCAGGGCTTGATGAATGCCCATCTGACTGGTGGCCAGACCGTCAATAGCGCTGATGCGGTCGCCGGGGCGGATGCCGGCGCGTTGGGCCGGTGTGCCATCGATGGGGGCAATAATGATGATACTGTCGTCCTTGACGCTGATTTCAATGCCCAGACCATTAAAGCTGCCTTCGGTGTCGATCAGAGCCTCGCTGAACTCGTCAGCATTCATGTACTCGGAATGGGGATCGAGGCTGGTCAGCAGGCCGCGGACGGCACCATCGACCAGCTGATCCAGCTTGTGGGCGTCGACATGGTTTTGTTGCACCAGAAAAAGGATGTCAGCCAGCAGGTCGAGAGCAGCGTAATCGTCAACGGTCTGGGCGGTGGCGGAGAGAGGCCGGCCCAGCAGCAGGCTGATGGCCAGCATGGCGATCAACACGATAGCGGTTGAGCGGTGGTTGCTCGCCAGCCGGTTTGTTCCGGAGAGTTTCATGGTTGGATACCTGAGAGGATTCGCGGTCAACGGGGTTTGAGCCATTGCCGCGGGTTGACCGGGGTCCCGCGGTGGCGGATTTCAAAATGATAGCTGTCGCGCTGGTCGTAGCCGGACAGGGCCAGAATCGTGCCGCTGTCGACCCGATCCCCCTTGCCGACCCGCAGGTCGCGGGTCTGGGCGTAGAGGCTGTAATACTGGTCGCCGTGGTCGACGATCAACAGCTCGCCATAGCCCTTGAACGGTCCGGCAAAGACCACCTGGCCGGGCCAGATCGCCTTGATGGGGCTGCCCGGCAGGGCAGCGATTTCCAGACCGTTACTCTTGACTCCGGTGCCCAGCCCCTGCTGGGTGAAGGTACCGAATTCCTGGCGGACCTTGCCAGTTGAAGGCCAGGGCAGCTGGCTGCGGGCCTGGGCAAAGCGCTGCCCACGTGGCTGGTAGCTGTCGCGCTGGCGCTGTTTGAGGGTGTCAACCAGATTGGCCAGACTGCGAGAGCGTTCTTCCAGCTCGGCCAGAACACCGGCCAGGCTGGCCTTGTCATTGCGGATCTGGCGGATCAGCTGCTCCTTCTGTTTCTGGTCGGCCAGCAGTTGTTGTCGCTGGCGTTGCTGTTGGTCGAGCAGTTGTTGCTGGCGTTCGAGCTGTTGTTGCAGGGTCTGGCGAACTTGGCGGCTTTGCTGTAACTGGTCACGATAGCTGTGCAGCAGGGCCTGGTCGTGGGCGGTGATGCGGCGCAGAAAATCGGCGTTTTCCGCCAGTGTCAGGGGAGATTCAGTGGAAAACAGCAGGCACAGACTGCTGCTGTCATCGCTGGTGTAGAGGGCGCGCAGGCGCTTGACCACCGCGCCGCGGGCCTGTTGTAGAACCTGTTCGTATTGGTCGATCTGCAGCTGGGCTTCGCTGACCTGCTGGCGCAGCTGCGCCAGTTCGGCGTTGGCGGCATTGAGTTGCCGCTGACTGCCGGTCACCCGGTTCTGCAGCTGTTCCAGCTGTTGCAGGGTGGAGTGCTCGGCACGGGTTTTCTGGGCCAGCTGACCACTGGTGGCGCTGATTTGCTGCTGCATCTGCTTGAGCTGTTTTTGCTTGCTGGCCAGTTCGTCGGCGGCCAGCGGCGGCCTCAGACTGGGTACAAGTAGTAAGGTGAGCAACAACAGCTGGCATAAAAATGGGCGCCAGTGGCCGCCAGAGGAAAGCCTGATCATGGTCAGATCCGCAGGAAGCGGCGCAGTGGCAGCATGCTGCCGAGCAGGCCGAGCAACAGCCCGAGACCGACCAGCCCCAGTTGCAGTGACAGCGGCAGAAAATGGATATTGCCGGCTGCTGCCGTGGTCAGCAGAGCGCTGAGGCCTTTCTTTAAGAAGAAGTAGTACAGGGCATGGCAGCCGCCCAGAGCCAGCAGGGCGCCGAGGGCGCCCTGTAGAGCGCCTTCGGCCAGAAAGGGGATCTTTATGAACAGGGGGGTGGCGCCGATCAGACTGAGAATTTCCAGTTCGTCGCGGCGGGCGTAGATGGTCAGCTTGATGGTGTTGGCGATGACAAACAGGGTGGCGAACAGGAGAAAACCGCCAGCCAGGGCGCCCGTCAGCCGTAGCAGGAACAAAAAGGCATCGTAGCGTTCCAGCCATTGCTGGCCGTAACGCAGGTCGCTGAAGGCCGGTTGCTGGCGCAATCGTTCCACCAAGGCCTCGGCCATGGCCCGGTTGCGAGCCTGCTGGGTCAGCTCCACCTCAAGGGCAGCCGGCAGGATTTCAGGCAACAGGCCGTCGAGCAGGTCGGCGTTCTGGCCGAGGCGCTGGCGAAAACGGTCGAAGGCTTCTTCCTGGGAGACGTATTGAACCCGTTCGACCTCGGGATAAGCGGCGATCTGCTGTTGCCAGCGGTCGAGACTGTCGCCGGCTGGTACCTGATCGAGGTAGATCACCACCTGGATATCGCGGTTCCACTGGCGGGTGAGGGTCTGGATGTTGAGTACTACCAGCGTGAAAAAGGCCAGCAGCATCAGCGCGATGGTGACGGTACCGATGGTGGCGCCGCACAACAGAGGGCTCTGCCGCATGCTCAGCAGGGTACGGCGCAGGAAATAGCGCAGGCGTTCCATCAGTCCTCCCTGTTCTGCGGGCGGGCCTGGGCCAGACGCTGATCGCTGAGGATGTGGCCGTCCTTAAGGATGATGGTGCGGCGGACAAAGCGTTGGGCCAGTTCCCGGTCGTGGCTGGCGATGAGCACCGTGGTGCCGAGAAGGTTGATGCGTTCAAACATTTCCATGATCTCTCCGGCCAGCTCATTGTCGAGATTGCCGGTGGGTTCGTCCGCCAGCAGCAGCCGCGGCTGGCCGATCATGGCCCGGGCGATGGCAACGCGCTGCTGCTCGCCGCCGGACAACTCCAGTGGAGTGCGCTGCAGTTTGTATTCGAGGCCGACGTACTGCAGCATCTTGTAGACACGGCTGTGGATGGTTTGCCGGTCGAGACCCTGCACCTGCAGCGGCAGGGCGACGTTCTCGAACACGCTGCGCTTGAGCAGTAGCTTGAAATCCTGGAACACAAAACCGATCTGCCGCCGCAACAGGGCGATCTGGCGCGGGCGCAGACGGGTGATGTTGCGTTCGCCCAGCAGAATCTGCCCCCGGCTGGGCCGTTCAGCACAGTAGAGCAGGCGCAGCAGGGTCGATTTGCCGGCGCCTGACGCGCCGGTGAGACAGACGAAGTCGCCGGCGGGAATTTTCAGGCTGACGTCATGCAAAGCCGGGGCTCCGTTGGCGTAAACCTTGCCAATATTGCACAACTGGATCATGCAGGCTCCCCTGCGGTTTGAGGTTCAAAACGGTGCTGCCAGGTGTGGAACAGAGCCACCTTGTCGTTGCCGAAACTGGCCAGGCTGGCGCAAACCTGCGCTGCGGTGCGGCTGTGTTGCAGCTGCTGCGGGTTTTTGGAATAGAACAGGTCGGCATAGGCTACCAGCTGTTGAGCCAGATCCGTTGGCACCATATCGCGGATCGGCAGAGGCAACTTCTGCCGGACAATGTCGGCGGCCGTCAGGCCAACACCGATATGATTCTCGCACACCAGGGCATGGCGCGGCAAACCCTCGTCCCGCAGAATCGCTGCACCGCACAGACCGTGACGGATGTAGGGTTCGCTGCCGTAACAGCCCAGCCCCGGCGCATGGCAGCAGAAAATACCGATGTCGTGCAGCAGGGCGGCCTGTTCGATGAACGCTCGCTCGCTGGCATCCAGTTGTGGCAGCGTACCCGCGATGGCCAGCGCCCGCCAGGCGACACAGCGGCTGTGGCTGAGCAGGATGGTGCCAGCGCGGCTATGGGACGGGTAATATTTCTGCAACAGGGCAAGGGGATCAATCGGGCGGTCGGCCATGCGGATTCCTGTATTTCGCTGGCCGGTGCTGGAGCCTGAGGTGCGGCCGGCCGGGCTTTTTGCTTGCAACTCAAACGGCGGTCTGTTTATATGATGCGCACGTTTGCCGGGGCGGATTCTAGCCTAATTTTCCACGGGTTGCGAGGCAAATAGTTGTCCGTGGCCCTCAGTTCCGGCAGCTGCCGGGCTGCTTGAAGGCCGAATAGGAGATTATGGCACAGGTTCTTCCTTTCACCGCATGGCAGCGCATCGTGGATGCCCCGCCAGCGGCCGCTTTGCTGCCGCCCTGTCATGATGAGGCCTTGGCGGCAACTCTTCTGACGAAAACCTCCGACGTCGCTGACTTGTCACTGACAGGTGGAGCCATCGGGCTGCCCGATGATCTGCTGCGGCCTCTGCCGGATAGTGGTCTGTTTCTGTACGAGTTGCGGTGTGGCAGCGATGCGGCGGTCCGATGCTGTCACAGCGGTGTAATCGCCCGGGTGCGGCTGGAGGATTTTTCCGCCGGCGTGGTTCTGTCTCACGAACGGTCGCGGCCGACCGACGTGGCCGAGGAATTCGCTGCCCTCAGGGGCAGAGCACTGCAAACCCAGATACCGGTCGCACTCTATTCGGATACCTGCTGTGTGCTGGAAGCCTTGTCCGCTACTGAAAAACAGCGTCCGCCGCTGGCCGAATATGCCTGTGGACCGCAGTTGCGCTGCCGCCTGTGGCAGGTGAGCGATGCCGCCTTCATCAGTCGTGTGCGGGCTGTTTTTGATCGCAAGTCGCTGCTTTTGGCCAGTGGTCAGGCTTTTTATGAAGCCGCCCTGCGCTACCGCGACCAGCTGCGCCTGCAGCAGGGGGATTACAGCGGCAGGGAAGGCTTCAATTATCTGATGTTGGCGCTGACCAATCTCGATCAGCTGGGTGTACATTTGCGGCCGGGCCACCGGCTGTTGCAATCTGGTCTATTGAGCGACCTGCCCTTGTTGCTCGGGCGCCTTGGTGCCTGGTTCGACGTGGAGGACTGGCCGGTAAACGCCGCCTGTCCGTCGGATCAGCAACGTCTGTTGCGTCGTCTGGCAGAGCAGGCCGGCACGGCGCCGGCCTTTTTGCTCTATGCCGGCGGTGATCGCGCCTATCGCCTGGCCTTGCAGGCGGAACGGCTCGAAGGCCTGGAACTGGGGGCGCCGCGTATCAACGAACTCTGCCTTGCCGGCGTGTTTGAACGGCTGGTGGTGGAGCAAGCGTTGGGCTTTGAACCCCTGGCGCTGGATGATTTTGACCGTTTGCCGCCCTGTCTGTCGGCGGCGGCGGCCTTCGCGGCGGTTCGTCAGGGCCGCTATGCGGCGGCTTTTCTGTTTGCGCCGCCGGCCATCCTGAGCCTGCGTGAACAGGCCCGCGCTCAGGTCAAATTGCCACCGGCCAGTACTTTTGTCTGTCCTCCTTTTCCTTCCCGGCTGCTGGCCTGTTCGCTGGACGCGACTCCCGTCGCGGTCTGTTGAGCACAGCGACCGCTATCGCAGCCTTGCGCCGGAGCGCCTGTGACCTCTTCTGAACTGACGCTGAACGGGCTCCTTGAACAGATCAGTGCCTTGCCGCGAGGCCCGTTCAGTCCTGCCGAGATTCTTGACCGGGCCGGCTGGTCGCGGACGATGCGCCGTCCTTTGTTAAACCAGCTCGACACCCTGGTGGCTCTTGGTTTGTTACGCCGCAGCCGACGGGGCAGCTATCTGCTGGTCCGACCGCTGCAACGGCTTGAGGGCCAACTGCAGCGGCGCGGCAATGCGCTGCAACTGGCTGGCACCGATGGCCAACTCTATGCTCTGGCGCCACATCAGTCGCTGGCGGCTCTGTCCGGTGATCAGGTCAATGCCTTGCTTTTGCCTCAGCGACAGCGTCGCCGGGCCGAGGTGCTGCTGGTGGATATTTTGCGGCATCAACAAACGGAGGTGGTGGGGCGCTGTCAGGCCGGCCCTGGTGTGACCGGTTGCTGGCTGCTGGCCGATAGCGATGGTCAGCGCTACCAGCTGCAGCTGCCACCAGACAGCGCGCCAAAAGATCTGGTTGATCAGGTGGTCCAGGCCCGGATTCAGCGCTACCCGACATTCGACAGCCCCGGCTTGGCGAAACTGATCGCGACACTGGGCGCTGCCGACGATCCCTGGACCGATCTGCCGCGCATTGCTCTGGCTCACCAGTTGCCGCTGCAGTTCGATGCGGCGGCGCTGGCGGAGGCCCAGGCCGCTGCATCGCAGCCTGTTATTGCGGAACTGGCGCAACGCACTGACCTACGCTACCTGCCGCTGGTTACCATTGATGGTGCCGACGCCCGTGATTTCGATGACGCGATTGCCCTGGAGGCGCAGCCCGGTGGCTACTGGCGGTTGTGGGTGGCCATTGCCGATGTCAGCCACTATGTTGCCAGTGGCAGTGCCCTGGATGCGGCAGCCTGGCAGCGGGGCACCAGTGTCTATTTTCCGGGCAGCTGTCTGCCCATGTTGCCCGAGGCTTTGAGCAACGGAATCTGCTCCCTGATGCCGCAGCAGGACCGTCTGGCCCTGGTGCTGCAACTTGATTGCGATGGTCAGGGGGGGCTGCGCCAGACCCGGGTACATAATGCCTTGATCTGCAGTCGGGCCCGCTTGACCTATGAAGCGGTACAACATTGCCTTGATAACGCCACCAGCGATGGCGCGGCCGGGCTTGATGAGACGGTGGCGGCGATGCTGCCGCAGTTGGCGGTGTTCTGTGATCAGCTGCGCCAGCGGCGTCTTCAGCGAGGCGCACTTGATTTTGATCTGCCGGAGGCGGATATCCGGCTGGATGACAATGGTCGGGTACGCTTTGTTGGCCGCCGACCGCGATTGCTGGCTCACCGTCTGGTGGAAGAATGCATGCTGCTGGCCAACGAGGCTGTCGCGGCCTTGCTGGCCGATGATGAAAACACGGGTGCCCTGTATCGTGTCCATGAAGCGCCGGATGCCCAGGCACTGATCGATTTTCAGCAGTTCATCGCTCTGTACAACCTGGGATTCAATCTTGATCCGCTGCGGCCGGATGGCCGGGAACTGGCAGAGGTGCTGCGCCAGGCAGCGGCGACTCCGCAGGCCTTCAGTATTCATCGACTGCTGCTGCGCAGTATGCGGCAGGCCAGCTACAGTGCTGACAATGTTGGCCATTTCGGTTTGGCAAGTGCTTGTTATGGCCATTTCACTTCGCCGATCCGGCGTTATCCCGATCTGGTGCAGCATCGTCTGCTCAAACGTCACTTGGGCTGGACCACGACGGCTGTGGCGCCGGCGGCGCTGGAGCCGGTGGGACTGCACTGTACCCAGTGCGAACGGCGGGCCATGGAGGCTGAACGCGAGGTGGTGGCCTTGCGCAGCTGTCAGTTCATGCAGGATCGAATTGGTGAACGGTTCAGTGGTTTTGTCTCGGCGGTTACCGACTTCGGTTTTTTTGTCGAACTGGATGATTTTTTTATTGAGGGGCTGGTATCGGTTCGCCATCTCAGTGACGATTACTATCAGTATGACGTTCAGACCCACAGCCTGACGGGCCAGCGCCGCCGCCGCCGTTTTACTTTGGGGCAGGCGGTCGAGGTGGTGTTGTGGCAGGTACGGCTCGAAGGTCGGGAGATCGATTTTGTCCTGGCCGATCTGGTGCCAAGACCAACACCGCAGCCCTCGCGTCGGCGTTTGTCACGGGGTAAACAGGGATGAAGCTGATTCGCGATCTGGCGGCTGTGACACGGCCATTTACCGAAGCGGTGGTGACCCTGGGTAATTTCGATGGTGTACATCTGGGCCATCGCGCCATTTTTCGACGATTGGTAGCCTGCGCTCGTCAACGCCAGGGGACCGCCATCGTTTGCACCTTCGATCCGCATCCCCTCAAACTGCTGGCCGGCTCCCAGGCTCCGCGGCTGATCAATACCGCAGCCGAGAAACAGCGGTTGATCGCGGCTTCACAGGTGGATGTGTTGTTGTCGATACCGTTCACGCCGGAATTTGCCGCCTTGCCACCGGAACGCTTTGTCGACGAGGTGCTGTGCCGTTGCCTGGGCGTGCGTCATCTGATTGTGGGCTATGACTATGCTTTTGGTCGCGGGCGGTCGGGTTCGGTGGCCTTTCTGCAGCGCCAGGGCCGCGAAAAGGGTTTCAGCGTCGATGTCTTTGGCCCGGTACAATTACAGGGCCAGGTTCTCAGTTCGACCTTGGTGCGTCAGACGCTGTTGCGGGGAGATGTGGCCGCCGCAGTGGCGCTGCTGGGACGCCATTTTAATCTCGAAGGGCGTGTGGTGGCGGGCGATGGTCGGGGCCGGCAGCTGGGCTTTGCCACCGCCAATCTGGAGACCGACAAGGAGTTGCTGCCCGCTGCCGGTGTCTACGCGGCGCGGGTGCGCCTGTTGCCGCCGGACGGAGGGCCCCAGGATTGCGACGCCGAAGCTGAATATCAGGCTGTAGTTAATCTGGGTTGGCGGCCGACCTTTGACGGGCGTCAGATCACGATTGAGGCCCATCTGCTCGACTTTGCCGGCGATCTTTATGGCCGGCGGCTGCGCCTGTATTTTATTGCCCGTTTGCGTGATGAACGGCGCTTTGCCGATGCGGTTGCTTTGCAGCAGGCGATTAACGGTGATATCGCCTGCGCGCGGCAGCTGTTGGAAGCGACACCTCTGGTGGAGTATCGCGAATATCTGGCTGCGCCACAGGAGCCGGCATGATGAGTGGTCAGCTCATTCGTGGCAGCACAGCCGTTTATGGAATCCTGGGCGACCCGGTGCGGCATTCGCTGTCGCCGCGGATGCACAACGCTGCTTTTGCTGCCCTGGGGTTGGATGCTGTCTATGTGCCCTTTGCCGTGCCCCCGGCCCGTCTGGCGATGGCGGTGGCTGGCTGGCGTGCTTTGGGGGTGCGGGGAGGCAATGTCACGATTCCGCATAAACAGGCCATCGTTCCTCTGCTGGACGAACTGGATGACTTTGCCCGCCTGTGCGGTGCTGTCAATACCCTGGTGCGTGACGGAGACCGGTTGGTGGGGTACAATACCGATGGCCCCGGGCTGGTGCGTTCCTTGCTTGAGGATTTGGATTTCGAGCCGGACGGGCGCTGTCTGTTTTTATTGGGGGCGGGCGGTGCGGCGCGTGGTGCGGCCCTGGCCTTGGCACAGCGCCGGCCAGCCTGTCTGGTGTTGGCCAATCGTACGCTGGCGCGGGCCGAGGAGCTCCGCGCGTTGTTGTGCCGCCATGATCCGCAGCTGGACTGTCGGGTCTGTCCTCTGACGCCGGCGGCGCTGGCTGCCTGGGCGCCGCAGGTAGATCTGCTGCTCAATACCAGTGCGCTGGGTTTGCGGGGTGAGGACTGTGATTTTTTGCCCTGGGCCCTGTTCCCACCCCATCTGCGGGTTTATGACGCGGTTTATGCCCCGCAGGACACGCCGCTGGTGGCCCGGGCTCGCGCCTCTGGTCTGCGGGCCTGTGACGGTCTGGGCATGCTGATCGGACAGGGACAGCTGGCTTTTACCCTCTGGACTGGCTGCGATCCAGGGAATTTATTGCGTCAGGCTCTGGCCTGACAGACGCTTGAGACGTTTTTTCAGGGAATGAATGTATGGCTATGGCGACGAATCGTTTGGGCGATCTGCTGATTCGTAACAAACTGCTGACGGCGGAGCAGGTCGACAAGGCCATCGCCGAACAGAAACTGCACAAGGAGCGCTTTGTCGCCACGCTGGTGCGGCTCAAGTACATCAGCGAGGAGGATCTGGCGGCTTTCCTGTCGCGTCAGTACGGTGCCCCGTCGATCAAATTAGAGGAGTTCGAGGTTGATCCGGGGGTTGTGCGGTTGATCAGCGCCGAAGTGGTGCAGAAATACCATGCGGTACCCATCAACCGGGCCGGATCCACCCTGATCGTTGCCATGAGCGATCCGTCGAATATTTTTGCCATCGACGACATCAAATTCATGACCGGTCACAATGTCGAGGTGGTGGTGGCGACGGATTCAGCCATCAAAAAGGCGATTGACAAGTATTACGACCAGTCTGCCACCCTGGCCGATGTGATGGGCAACCTGGAGGATATTGCCCTGGAGGTGGTCGACGAGCATGACGATGTCGACATCAATGCCCTGCAGATGGCCACCGAGGAAGCGCCGGTAGTCAAGCTGGTTAACCTGATCCTGACCGATGCCATCAAGAAGGGGGCCTCGGATATTCACATCGAGCCCTATGAAACGCTCTTTCGCGTGCGCTATCGCATTGACGGCGTGCTTTATGAGGTGATGAAGCCACCTATCAAGCTCAAGAATGCTATTACCTCACGCCTGAAGATTCTGGCGGAGATGGATATTGCCGAACGGCGTCTGCCGCAGGACGGCCGCATCAAGATCAAGCTGCCCGGCGGCAAGGATATGGATTATCGTGTCAACTGCCTGCCGACCCTGTTTGGTGAAAAGGTCTGTTTGCGGCTGCTGGATAAATCGAACCTGCAATTGGACATGACCAAACTGGGCTATGAAGAGGATGCCCTGAAATGGTTCAAGCAGGAGATCAGCAAACCCTTCGGGATGGTTCTGGTCACCGGCCCCACGGGCAGTGGCAAGACGGTTTCTCTTTATTCGGCCTTAAGTGAGCTCAACAAGACCACCGAGAATATTTCGACGGCGGAGGATCCGGTGGAGTTTAACTTCGCCGGCATCAACCAGGTGCAGATGCACGAGGAGATCGGCCTGAATTTCGCCAGCGCCCTGCGGGCCTTTCTGCGGCAGGATCCGGATATCATCATGATCGGCGAGATTCGTGATTTCGAGACGGCTGAAATCGCAGTCAAGGCGGCCCTGACCGGTCACTTGGTGCTTTCGACCCTGCACACCAATGATGCGCCATCCACCATCAATCGTTTGCTTAATATGGGCATCGAGCCTTTTCTGGTGGCCTCGGCGGTTAATCTGGTTACCGCCCAACGGCTGGGCCGGCGCCTGTGCAGTCAGTGCAAGGAGCCGGAACAGATTTCCAAACAGGCGTTGCTCGATGCTGGGGTGTCGCCCGATGAGGTGGATGATTTTGTTTGCTATCGCGGTCGCGGCTGCAGCAACTGTAACGACAGCGGTTACCGAGGCCGGGTTGGCATCTATCAGGTGATGCCGATGTTCGACGAGATTCGCGAAATGGTGCTGGCGGGGGCCAATACAGCGGAAATCAAGCGCGAATCCATGCGGCTGGGGGTCCGCACCATGCGTCAGTCAGCGCTGCGCAAACTCAAGGAAGGGGTTACCTCGTTCGAAGAGGTTCTGCGCTGTACGGTGGCTGACGACTGAATAAATTTATTTTTTTCTTTTTCGCGGCTGGACGTGTTGTCTCGCTGTGTTAGATTCGCTGCATGTTGACGGAAGCAACGCTTAGCCAAACCGTTCGATAAAAGGAGACAGGGCGAGCCATGGCCAGTATTCATGAGTTTCTCAAGTTCATGGTTGATTCCGGGGCCTCCGATCTGCATGTAACCACAGGGATCCCGCCGCAGATTCGTATTGATGGGGCGATGTGCCCGCTCAACCACCCGCCTCTGATGCCCACTGATACCAAAAATCTGTGTTACAGCATCCTGACGGATGCCCAGAAGCGTAAACTGGAAGAGGAAAACGAACTCGATCTGTCCTTTGGTGTTAAAGGCTTGGCCCGCTTTCGTGGCAATATTTTTGTGCAACGAGGGGCCATCGCTGGCGTGTTCCGTCGTATTCCCTATGAGTTCCTCAGTTTCGAGCAGCTGGGTCTGCCGCCGGTTGTTGAACGCATCTCGCATCGGCCACGAGGACTGGTGCTGGTGACCGGGCCGACGGGCAGCGGTAAGACCACAACCCTGGCCTCTATGATTGATGCCATCAACCGTGAACGGCACGAACATATTGTCACCATCGAAGATCCTATTGAGTACATTCATCCGCACAAGAATTGTGTCGTCAACCAGCGCGAGGTTGGTAGTGATACGGTCTCGTTTAAGCGGGCGCTCAAATCGATTCTGCGGCAGGACCCCGATGTGGTGCTGTTGGGGGAGCTGCGTGATCTTGAAACCATCGAGGCAGCCCTGACCATTGCCGAAACCGGTCATCTGTGTTTCGCCACTCTGCATACCAACGGCTGCGTGCAGACCATTAACCGTATTGTCGATGTTTTCCCGACCAATCAACAGGCCCAGGTTCGCACCCAATTGTCTTTCGTTCTTGAAGGTGTCCTGTCTCAGACTCTGATTCCGCGGGCTTCCGGCAAGGGCCGCGTCCTGGCGCTCGAGGTCATGGTCCCCAATGTGGCTATCCGGGCACTGATTCGTGACGACAAGGTTCATCAGCTTTATTCACAGATGCAGATGGGGCAGGAAAAATATGGCATGCAGACGATGAATCAGTCGTTGTTCAGTCTGTTTCACAAAAAGCTGATCAGCCTTGACGATGCGATGTCCCGTTCACCGGAACCCGATGAACTCAGGCAGATGATTGCGAATCCGGCGACGGCGGTCAAGATGACACCGTCGGGGCCGCGGGCGTGACGGGCTAATCAGCCAATTGGCCCAGGGTGTGGGCTGAAAATCGTTGGTAAACCTTGTCGCTGACAGAAGCGGATGTGTCCGTTTCGTCGTCAGGCATCAACAGTGTTGGGCGAGGTGGCGTTCTCGTTTTTTATGGGGTTGGTTATGGCAAAGTTTTCCTGGGAAGGTACTACCCGCAGCGGTCAGAAGCAAAAGGGCGAAATGGAAGCGCCGAACGAGGCGGCGGTTCAGGCGCAGCTGCGGCGGCAGGGGATACTGGCCCGTAAAATCCGCCAGCGTGGCAAGGGGATGGATGTGGAAATCCGGATTCCCGGCTTCGAGCAGCGGGTTTCCACCAAGGATCTGGTGGTTTTCACCCGCCAGTTCGCCACCATGATCGATGCCGGTCTGCCTTTGGTGCAATGTCTCGATATCCTTTCCGGTCAGCAGGATAATAAAACCTTCAAAACGGTGCTGCTGCAGGTTAAGAGTGATGTCGAATCCGGTTCCACCTTTGCTGATGCCTTACGCAAGCATCCCAAGGCCTTTGACGAGTTGTTTGTCAACCTGGTGGCTGCCGGTGAGGTGGGCGGTATTCTTGATACTATTCTCAACCGTCTGGCTGCCTATCTTGAAAAGGCCATGAAACTTAAGAAGCAGGTCAAAAGCGCCATGACCTATCCGGCAACCATTGTTTCCATTGCTGTTATCGTCATTGGTGTGATTCTGGTCTTTGTCATTCCGGCTTTTGAAAAAATGTTTGCCGACTTTGGCGGGGCTCTGCCGGCACCGACCCAGATCGTCATTAATATGAGCAACTTCATTCAGGACTACATCCTGTTTATCGTCGGTTTTTTTATTCTGCTGGTATTTTCTTTCAAAAAAACCTATGCCACCCGCAAGGGGCGTCTGGTGATGGATCGGCTGGCTCTGCGCCTGCCGGTGTTCGGTATACTGATTCGCAAGGTATCGGTGGCGAAGTTCACCCGCACCCTGGGAACCATGGTGTCGAGTGGTGTGCCTATTCTTGACGGTCTGGATATTACCTCCAAGACGGCTGGCAACAAGATCATCGAAAACGCCATCATCGAAGTGCGTAAGAGCATCAGTGAGGGCAATACGATTGCTGATCCCTTGACCAAATCTGGGGTGTTTCCGCCCATGGTCTGTCAGATGATCGCCGTTGGTGAACAGTCCGGTTCCATTGATACCATGCTCAACAAGATCGCCGATTTCTATGATGATGAGGTGGATGACGCGGTGGCGAATCTGACGGCCATGATGGAACCCCTGCTGATGCTGTTCCTGGGAACGACTGTTGGTGGCCTGGTAATTGCCATGTATCTGCCGATATTTAAACTGGCGGGAACCGTTGGCGGGTAGATGCCTTTGACATCACGCCGGAGGCGGCCACTGTCGCCGACAATGCTGTGGTTTGTGTTGGCGCGTTTTTTTGTTGCATCCCTGTTTCTTGGCGCTGCGGTGGTGTTCGGCTCGGCTGGCGGTGCTGCCCAAGGGCTGCTGGCCATCATTCCGCTGCTGATCCTGCTGTCACTGACATTGTTGCAGATCTGCTCGGCACTGTTCTGGCTGCTGCGCTTTGGTTTTTCGCCGAGGTTTGTCCAGGTACAACTGGTGTGGGATTTGCTGCTGTGCGCCGCCATCGTCTATGTAACTGGCGGTTTGCAGAGCCAGTTTGCCTTTTTGTTCATTTTCGTGTTGCTGGGCAGCGCCTTTGTTTCCCGGCCTGCCGAGGTGATGGCGACGCTGTTGGCCAGTCTGCTGCTCTATGGTGGACTGGTGCTGCTGCAGTATGGCGGTTATCTTCCTTTGCCGGGTGAGATGCCGGTGCCGCGCGAGATGCTTGGCGCGCTATTGGTCAATTTGTGCGCCTTTGCCTTGGCCGGAGCGCTGAGTGTGTTGCTGGCAGTGCGTTTGCGCCAGCAGGCGCGCCAGTTGCATCGCCAACAGATAGAACATGCTGATCTGGAACGGTTTAACGAGCAGATTCTTCGGCATATGACCAGTGGTCTGATCGTTGTTGATTGTCAGGGGCGGATACGGTCCTGTAACTCTGCTGCTGCCGCAATCCGTGGACTGGCACCGGAACAATTGGTTGGTCATCCGCTGAACGAGGTTTTCGTCTTGCCCTGGCCTTTTAGCCATCTGCCACTGGAACGCGCCGAACTGGAGTTTGTTCATCCGGATGGTCATCCTCGCATCATTGGTTACGGCGTGACGGCCTTCGAGCAGGAACAGCAGCACCATGTGCTGCTGACATTTCAGGATCTGACCCGGGTAAAAGAACTTGAGCGTCATTTGCAGCGTCGTGAGCGTCTGGCGGCGGTAGGAGCCTTGGCCGCCGGTCTGGCTCACGAAATTCGCAATCCGCTGGCTTCTCTTAGTGGCAGTGCCCAACTGCTGCAGGAGCAGAGTCCTGATGCCGGGCAGCAACGATTACTCGCCATTCTGGTGCGGGAAAGTGAGCGTCTCAATCGACTGCTCAATGATTTTCTGTCATTTGCCCGGCCCCGGCCGCCGGAATTGCGGCTGCTGGACCTGGCGGGTCTGTTGCGTGAGCTCTGCGAGCAACTGGCCTGTGTTCCCGAGTTTACTGGCCTGCGGATTGAACTCGATTTGCCCGACCAGTGGCAGATGATGCTCGATGAGCAGCAGTTGCGTCAGGCGGTCTGGAATCTGCTGCTGAATGCTGCCCAGTTCAGTCCGCCTGGAGGGCGGATTTTTTGTGTTGCCCGGCCGCTGCAGCGCTGTTTCTGGATTGAAGATGAAGGCCCCGGAATCACTGAAGCCGATCGGGAACGGATTTTCGAGCCTTTTTATACCACGCGCAATCAGGGCACAGGACTGGGCCTTTCTATCGCTCATGGTTTGTTGGCCGCCCAACAGGCCCGGCTTGAACTGGTCATTGCTCAGGGTCGGGGGGCCTGTTTCCGGGTAACCTTCAGTGAGGCGGACAGGCTGAATGGTGTCGGAGGGGTGTATGCCGGCTGAAACCAATTTGCAGCGGCAAGCCCCCCATTTGCTGGTGGTGGATGATGAAGTCAGTCTGCGTGAATTCCTTTGCCTGATGCTCGAAGGAGAGGGCTACCAAGTCGATAGTGCGGCCGATGGTGCGCAGGCTCTGCAACGGCTTGAACAGCAGGCGTACGATCTGGTGCTGACCGATCTGCGTATGCCGGGGACGGATGGTCTTGAACTGTTGCGCCAGGTGCAGCGGTTGCGTACCGATACCCTGGTGGTGTTGATGACGGCCTATGCCACTGCGGAACAGGCGGTGGAGGCCATGAAGCAGGGTGCCTACGACTACCTGATCAAACCCTTTAAGAACGATGAACTGCGCCTGGTGATTCGTAAGGCACTTGGCCACCAGGCCCTGCGTCTGGAAAACCAGCGTTTGCGCCAGGTATTGGATCAGCGTCACCGGTTTGATCAGCTGGTGGGGAAAAGTCCGGCCATGTGTCAGCTGTATCAGCTGATTGAAAGGGTGGCGCCGACCAGTGCCAGTGTGTTGATTACCGGTGAATCCGGTACAGGCAAGGAACTGGTGGCGCGGGCGATTCATGAACACAGCCCGCGTGCCCCTGGTTCCTTTGTCGCTGTCAATTGCGGTGCCATTCCGGAACAGCTGCTCGAAACAGAGCTGTTTGGGCACGAAAAGGGGGCTTTCACCGGAGCGGTACACAAAAAAAATGGCCTGTTTGATCAGGCCAGCGGCGGGACTCTCTTTCTTGATGAAGTCGCAGAGCTGCCACCGCATATGCAAGTGAAGCTGTTGCGGGCGCTGCAGGAGCGGCGGATTCGTCCGGTTGGGGCGGCAGACGAGCATGCCGTCGATGTCCGGGTGGTGGCGGCGACCAACCAGGACGTGGCCAGCCAGGTGGAGCAAGGCAGTTTTCGGCAGGATCTGTTTTATCGTCTGAACGTGGTGCATCTGCAATTGCCACCACTGCGTCAGCGGCCGGAGGACATACCGCTGTTAGTCGAGGCTTTGTGCCAGAAGCTGGCACCACAGCGCAAGATCGCTGTCGCACCGGAATTGATGCGCCATCTGCTGGATTACGACTGGCCCGGCAATGTTCGTGAACTGGAAAATGTGCTTGAGCGCTGTCTGATTCTCGACAGTGCCGAGGTGCTGGGGGTACAGTGCCTGCCGCCTGACCTTTGTGGCCGGAGTCAGAGCCCACCTTTGGTGCGCTTGCCGCCCGAGGGGCTGCAACTGGAAGACTATCTGCAACAGGTGGAACGGCAATTGCTTGATCAGGCGTTGCAGCGCTGTCAAGGTGTGCGCAGCCGAGCTGCCCGGCTGTTGGGATTGAGCTTCCGCTCTTTGCGGTATCGTCTGCAGAAGTTGGGTCTTTAGGCCTTTCGTTTTAGTCGGGCAGGCGCCGTAGCAGTAGGGTGCTGAATTCCATGAGCAAACGGTTTTTTAGTAACTGACATCCCAGCCGCTGGTAGCATTCACGGACATCGAAGTTGTATTCGTAGAGAATGCCCGATAGCAGAAGCAGCCCACCTGGCTTGGTGTATTGAACAAGGGTTTCCGCCACAGTTAGAAGGATGTCGCCATAGATGTTGGCGAATATCAGATCACAGGGGTGCAGCTGCGCTTCGAGCTGATGTAATTCACCGCACAGGACGCTGATTCGCGATTCCACCTGATTGAGCCGGGCATTAATGCGGCAGCTGTTTATGGCGGCTGGCTCGATATCGACACATAGGGCTTGTCGAGCGCCGCGTTTGAGGGCCGCTATGGCCAGAATGCCGGTGCCGCAGCCCAGATCGAGAATGTCGGCATTCTGCAAAGGCAACTCGGGAATGATTTCGAGACAACTGGCGGTTGTTTCATGCTCTCCGGAGCCGAAAGCGCCTTCGGCCATCACCAGGGTGGTGCGCTGCGGTTGTCGGGCTTGGTCGTGGGGAGGGATGATTTCAAAGCAGTTCCCAACGCAAAACGGGGTAAACAGACGACCCATGATAGAGCTCCATGCACAAAAAAGGAAATGGGTAGGAATTGGCTGGCAGTACCGGTCAAGGTAACTGTCGTGCGCTTTATAGCAAAGGAGAACCGATGAAGCGACTTTTTCTCGCTCTTCTGCTGATCTTGCTGGTGGGTGCTGGCTGGTTGTGGTGGCAGGCACCCTCACTGCCGACGGCAGAGCGCTTGATGGAAGCGAAGACTTTGCAACCCGCACCGGATTTCAGTTTGTCGGATCTGCACGGCCGCCAGGTGCGCCTGACGGATCTGAAGGGGCAGGTGGTGCTGGTTAATTTCTGGGCCAGCTGGTGTCCGCCGTGCAGGCAGGAAATGCCCTCGATGGAGGAACTCTATCGACAGCTACATGGTGAGGGGGTTGAGCTGTTGGCGATCAATGTTGAAGAAAATGCGGCTGTCGCGGCGGCGGCTTTTTTGCGGCAGCATCCACACAGCTTTCCCGTCTTGCTCGATCCTCAGGCTGATGCGCAGAAAGCCTACAATGTCTCGCGCTTTCCCGAGACCTTTATTGTTGATCGGGATGGACAGATCGTCGAACGGGTGGTTGGTGCGATCGATTGGGCTGATCCCCGGGTGATAGACTTTTTACGCCAGCTTTAGCAGGAGGTTGAAAACGTCTCATCCGGGACTTTTTCAACGACGCAAGCCGCAAATGCGCTTTTTCGACTTGCTCACAAAATCAATCCATTAAGGAGTAATGATTGATTTTTGCCGCCCATCCATGGGCTCTGCGGGCTGTTTTTCAATCGCCCTTTAGGCGGTAGTCGCGCCTGTGCGGGCTCCATAACAGAAAAGGGATATCAGGGGCGATGCTTGTTCTTCCGGGAGGTTGGGGACTTTGGGTTTTTATTGTGGGTGCGGTAGTTGGTTCGTTTCTGAATGTCTGCATCTATCGTCTGCCTCTAGGGAATTCAGTTGTGCGCCCGGCGTCCCATTGCCCCCACTGCCGGACACCACTGTACTGGTACCATAACATTCCACTGTTGTCTTTTGTGTTTCTGCGGGGACGCTGCGCCTTTTGCCATGCGCCGCTGTCCTGGCGTTATCCTTTGGTCGAACTGACCAACGCTCTGTTGTATCTGGCGGTTTTCGCTTTTTTTGGCTGGCAACCGGCGACCCTGGTTTACGGACTGTTTGTTTCCAGCCTGCTTGTGGTGTCACTGATTGATCTTGATCACCAGATTATCCCTGATCGAATCAGTCTGCCGGGAATCTTGGTAGGGTTTCTGGCATCGTTGGCCATCCCCTGGCTGTCCTGGCAGGCCTCTTTGGTGGGGATTCTGCTAGGTGGGGGCAGTCTTTATCTGGTTGCGGCAGGGTACAGTCTGCTGACTGGCAAGGAAGGCATGGGGGGGGGCGATATCAAGTTGCTGGCGATGATTGGTGCGTTCCTGGGCTGGCGAGCGGTATTTCCGGTTATTTTTTTCAGCTCGTTACTGGGGACCCTGGTCGGAATACCCCTGATGCTGCTCCGGCGGCAGGATAGTCGGCTGGCGATCCCCTTTGGTCCTTTTTTGTCACTGGCCGCGATCATTTATCTCTTCTATGGCCAGCAGCTCCTCGACTGGTACCTGGGGCTGCTGGTGATCTGAACGGTTTTTTTTGATTCAGGAACGGGAAATACCGAATTTTTTATTAATTGAAGTTGACGCTCAACCGATAGTTTTTATAATCGAAGAACGCAAAATGATACCGCTGGAGAAATGCCCATCATTTTAGCGGGCGATGCTCATCTCGGAATGGGATCAAAATTATGTTTGGAGCCAAAAAAGACGTTATCGGTATCGATATCGGTGCCAGTGCAGTCAAGCTGGTGCGCTTGCATACAGCCCGGTCGGGCTATCTGCTCAAGAACCTTGATCGTGAACCTCTGCCGCCTGAAGCGGTGGTCGATAGTTCGATCATGGATTCGCGTGCGGTAGTGCAGGCGGTACGGGATATCGTGGCACGCAACGGCATCAAAACGACCGATGTGGTCACGTCGGTGTCCGGTCATTCGGTTATCATCCGGAAGATTTCTCTTCCTTTGATGACTGAGGATGAGCTGGAAAATTCGATCCAGTGGGAAGCGGAGCAATACATTCCCTTTGAGATGGCCGATGTATATCTTGATTACCATATCCTTGGGCCGGATCCGAATGACCAGGGCTTGATGGAGGTTGTTCTGGTGGCGGCAAAGCGTGAATTTGTCGATGAATATGTCAGTGTTATTCGTGAAAGCGGTCTCAATCCTATAATTATGGATGTGGACTGTTTTGCTATAGAGAATATTTTTTGTGCACTTTATCCTGATGAAGCGGCGGAGACGGTGGCTCTTATTGATGTTGGTGCCAGCGGTGCTCAAGTTAGTGTCCTCAAGGGGGGAGTTTCTGTTTTTACCCGTGAAATTCAGATCGGTGGGGACCACTACAATGAAGAGTTGCAGAAGCGTTTTGGCCTGAGTTCTGAGGACGCTGAGGCGCTCAAATTACGCGGTGCCTTTGAAGGCGTTGATGCCGACCAGGCCCAGGCCGCTCTGGACCGGGTGTCCACTACCTTAGTGCAGGAAATTCGCCGTTCACTGGATTTCTTTTCGGCCACTTTTGCTGACGAGCGGGTGGTGCGGGTCTATGTAACAGGTGGCGTTGTGCAGACGCAGGGGCTGCTGTCAGCCCTGCAGGAGGGGTTGGGGGTGGAAGTGGCCATTCTCGATCCTTTTAGTCGTATGACCATTCATGAATCAGAATTCGATCTGACCTATGTCAAATCCGTAGCTCCCTTTTTTGCCGTGGCTGCCGGCCTGGCCACGCGCAGGGCAGGAGATAAATCATGATTCGTATCAACCTTCTGCCGGTCAAGGCTGCCCAGAAAAAGGAACAGGCACGCAATCAGATAATTGTTGCAGGAGCTTTTCTGCTTGTTACCTGCGGTGTCTGTTATTTTCTGTACGACAATCTTCAGGGTCAGATTGCTCAACTTGACGCGACCATCAGTCGCACCCGCACTGAGATTAAAAATCTCGAAAAGAAGATTGGCGAGGTTAACAAGTATAAAAAATTGCAGGAGGATTTGCAGAATAAGCTTAATGTTCTGGCTGATCTGAAGGAATCGAAGTCGGGCCCGGTGCACCTTATGGATGAGTTGATCGAAGCTCTCCCTGATAAACTTTGGGTGAATCAGTTGGTTCAGAAAGGTGATAGCATCAGTCTGGCCGGCGTTGGTCTGACCGAAGATGACGTGGCCACGTTCATGACCCGTCTGGAGGCTTCACCCTACTACCGGAGCGTCGAATTGAAGGTCACTAAGCAGAAGGTGCAGGACGGGCTGCGGCTGCAGAATTTCGAGCTTTCGTGTCGTATGGAACAGCCGAAAAAGCTTTCAGCCGGGAAATAGGAGGCACGCATGAATCCGAAGATGGAAAAATTGTTCAAGCTGCCTCTCTACCAGCGTTTTCTCCTGTTGTTTGTTGTTTTAGGACTGCTGGTGGCCGCTTTTGTTTACTTTTTATATAACCCAGCTCGCGAAGAACTGGTCAAACGTCAGGCTGAACTCGACCGTCTGCAGGTGCAGTTGCAGGAAAAACAGCGCATTGCCAACAATCTGCCGCGCTTTAAGGCGGAATATGAGCAAATGCAGAAGCAACTGGTGCTGGCCCTCAATGAACTTCCCAATCAGAAGGAAATCCCCTCGTTGCTTAAAAGCATTGCCGGTCTGGCACGTGATAATGGACTGGAGGTGCTGTTGTTCAAGCCTGAAAAGGAAGCAGTAAAGCAGTTTTATGCCGAGGTGCCGGTCAGTCTGGCTTTGCGGGGAACATACCATCAGATGGCGTTTTTTTGTCAGGCAGTAAGCCGCCTGGCCCGTATCGTGAATGTGGTGGATATCAAGCTCACCAAGCCACAAATGGTGGACGGCGAGACGTTGCTCTCAATTAACTGCCGGGCGGTGACCTATCGGTTTGTTGAGGCTGCAACGCCTTCACCGGGGGATAAAAAGAAAGGGAAGAAAAAATGACAGCGCGGCTGATCCTTCTTTTTATTGTGCTGTTGGTGTTGCTGACGGCCTGCCAGGATGCTCCTCCGCAGCCGGCCCGTCCGGTTCAAACACGCACCAGGGCTGTGGCTCAGAAACCGCCGGCGCGACCCGAACCTCAGATGGAAAAAACGCCGGAAACGCAGCCGCCCGAGTTCAGCTATCAGGCGCGTGACAGACGCGATCCCTTTGTTTCGTTGCTGACCATCCGTGAGCCGGAGGAGGATAGTGACGAGCCCCTGACGCCGCTGCAGAATTTTGGCCTTAAGGAACTGCGATTGATAGCCGTAATCCTGGGTAAGGGAGAAGCGCGTGCGATGGTGCTGGCCCCGGACAAGAAGGCCTACACTCTGACAAAGGGCGTCAAGGTTGGTCGTAACAAGGGTGAGGTGACCGCCATCCAGGACGAGGAAGTGATAATCGAAGAGCGTTTTCGTGATTTTTCCGGTGCCACACGGACAGAAGTGAAGCGGATTACGCTGCCGCAGAGGGAAGGGGTGTAACATGGGCGTACGGACGGTTATGCGTAAAATGGGATTGTCACGGAGGCTGTCTGGCGTCCTGGCAGGAATGCTTTCGGTGGCCATGATGGCTGGTGTCGTCATGGCAGCCAGTGGCCGCATTGATTCGGTGCAGGTGGGGGTGCAATCGGTATCCCTGCTGGTCAGTGGTGCCGGCGTCACATTCAGTACCCAGACCCTTGGCGCGCCGGCGCGGCTGGTGGTGGATGTCGAGGGGGCATTGCCGACATTTACCCAGCGCCAGTTTGCTATTGATGGGGGATTTTCGGCAGTGCGGGTCGGGTTGTATCCCAACAAGACCCGTTTTGTTTTTGATGCTCGTGGCACTCTGCCGGCCGCGCGGGTGTTTCAGGAGGGTGGCGAAATTGTTGTCGATTGGGCCGATGGCGCAAAAGGAGTCGTTCCTGCTCCGGGAACGCCGGCAACGGTTACTCAGGTTGACTTTGGCAGCGGACAGGGGATGTCTCAGTTGCTGGTGACTCTTGAAGGCAATGCAGAACTGATCCCGCCGCGTCGCGATGGAGACCGGATTCTTTTTGGTGTGCGGCCGGCGGTTATTTCCCGTAGCTTGCGGCGAGTGATTGATGCTTCGGCATTTCCCAGTGCGGTGCGTCAGATCGTACCCTATGGCAGCCAGCCTGGCCAGCAGCGCAATGTCATGTTCGCGGCCGAACTCAAGGGTCCGGTCGAATACAGCGTGGCGCTGGAAGGAAATCAGCTGGTGTTCAGAACCCAGGATGGTCCTTTTGCCGAAGTAGTTACGCCCGATGAACAGCGACCAGTGGTTGTGCCAACGATCCCCGGTTCTACAGGCGCTGGTCTTGATGCTGTCTTCGATTCTTTGAGTGAGCCAGCTACTCGCGTTCCATCTATCGCTGGTGTGATCGGAGCCCAGGAGGAGCCGGAAAAGGTTTATACGGGAGAACCGGTTTCCATGACATTTTCCGATGCCGAGTTGCGTGATGTCATGGCAATTCTGCATGAAATCAGCGGCAAGAATTTTATTCTTGATGAGGGTGTTAGCGGTAGCCTGACCCTGTCGTTGCAGGATGTGCCTTGGGACCAGGCTTTGGATACGATTCTTGAACTGAAAAACCTGAAGATGATCCAGAAAGGCAACATTGTCCACATTATGACGGAGAAGCAGCATTTCTCAAGGGAAACTGAAAAGCTTAAGGCGCGGCAGGATATCAAGAGGTACGAAGAAACGCGGACCGAGATTTTCTCCGTTTCCTATAAGGATACGGATACCCTCGAAGATGTGATTGATGACATCCTGTCTGATCAGGGCGAGGTCAAGGTTATCGAAGGCAGTAAAAAAATCATGGTCAACGACATTCCGTCCAAGCTGGCTGAGGTGCGTGATCTGCTCAGAGTTCTTGATGAGCCTGTTCCGCAGGTTATGATCGAAGCGCGGATTGTTGAAATGCGCGAAACCGAAGGCATGGATCTGGGGGTAAACTGGGGTTTTAGTTATAATAATGATGTCAAGACGAAAGACATTAATAATTCATATACGCTAACCGACAGTGCGGGTAATAAATATGAATTTAGCAAGGTGCGAACAGATGGCATTGAAACCGTGACGACAAGCCAGACGGATAGCGCTGGCAACAAAAACAGTTCGACAGATACCAGCCTGATAGGTATCGGTACTAATACCCTCAACGATATGGCCATGGGCTTGGGCGGCGCCTTTCTGCTGCCGACCACTCTGGGCACCTCAGGCCTTGGCGGTGTACTGAATTTTGGCCGTGTCGGGCTCGATTCGACCATTATTAATTTGCGCTTGTCGGCGTTGGAGGCATCGGGCAAGGCAAAGGTGATTTCTTCACCCAAGATCATGACCCTTGATGGTGAAGCTGCCAAAATCGAACAGGGCACCGCGATTCCCTACCAGTCTGTCAGTGATCAGGGAACAACTACGGAATTTGAGGATGCAACCCTGTCTTTGGAGGTGACACCTGAGGTCAATCCCGATGATACGGTAATACTGCAAATCAAGGCGTCGAACAGTACTATCGGTTCAACGGTGGCGACTGGAGCTGGTAGTGCACCCTCTATTGACACGAAAGAGGCTGAAACCAAACTTCTTCTTAAGGATGGTGAAACCACAGTTATTGGTGGTATTTATGTGGAAGCTGAATATAACAACAATACGGGAACTCCCTATTTGAAGGATATCCCTTTTCTGGGAAGGTTGTTTGAATCGAATAGTGATAGCCGTGAACGTAACGAGCTCTTGATTTTTATCACACCACATATTGTCAAATAAGCTGCTGAAATTTTTCAGCTGACAAAAAAAGGACAGGTTTTCCTGTCCTTTTTTTGTCTGTTATTTGGCAGCCTTGAGGAAATATTTATGGACACATTGTTCCTGATCGGCTTTATGGGGGTTGGCAAGTCGACCGTCGGTCGGTTGCTGGCCCGTCGGCTAAAAAGATCGTTTATTGATCTGGACGAACAGATTATTGTCCGGGCGGGGCAGGCAATTCCGCAGATCTTTGCTGCTGTTGGCGAACCGGGATTTCGTGTTTTGGAAACTGAGGTGCTGAGTGATTACGCTGCGTGTCGATCCGCAGTAGTGGCTACTGGTGGCGGCATTGTCGGACGACCGGAAAACTGGCAATTGATGCGCAGTGCTGGGACCATTGTTTATTTGCACGCCGACTGGCAGACGCTTCAACAACGTCTGGTCGACCTGTCCCAACGGCCCCTGGCCCAGGATGGTGCCAATGCACAGCTGCAGGCTTTGTGGCAGCAACGTTTGCCCTTGTATCGTCAGGCTGATTTTGTTATCGATACGCAGAATTTGACGGCTGTGCAGGTGGTCGAAACCCTGGTCAAACGCCTGGAGGCTGATCCGCATTCGATGCGAGAGGCGTCTGTTCCGGATTGTGTTTAGCGGCTATTGGCTATGCGGAGTGTCTAGAGTTGTTTTGCTGCAAGTAGGATAAATTTATGGAATCATTAACGGTTGGGCTGGGTGCGCGCAGCTATGCCATTCATGTCGGGGCGGATCTGCTCACAGCATTGCCTGACTGGCTGAAGGCTCTGCAGCTACCACGTCGCATTATGTTGGTCAGTAATCAGGTAGTGGCGCCGTTGTACCTCTCAACTGTTGAGCGCTGTTTGGCGGCAGCGGATTTTCAGGTTTTGTCGGTGATTCTGCCGGATGGCGAGGCCAGCAAAAACGCTGCCAGTCTTGAGCAAATCTATACCGCTCTGATCAGGTCGCATTGTGACCGTCAAACGCTGTTGGTAGCTCTTGGAGGTGGAGTGGTTGGTGATATCACTGGTTTTGCCGCAGCGACCTATCTGCGAGGAGTTCCTTTTGTGCAGCTACCAACAAGCCTGCTGGCACAGGTGGACAGTTCGGTGGGGGGGAAGACGGCAATTAATCACCCCCTGGGAAAAAATCTTATCGGAGCTTTTTACCAGCCCCGCCTGGTTTTGATTGATGTCAAGACGTTGCAAACCTTGCCGGCGCGCGAACTTTCCGCTGGACTGGCAGAGGTCATCAAGTATGGAGTGATTGCCGATGCGAATTTTTTCCATTGGCTCGAATTGCACAGCGCCAATCTGCGCCGTTTGGAGCAAGAATTTCTGATTGAGGCTGTTTTGCGTTGCTGCCGAATCAAGGCAGCGGTGGTGGCGGAGGATGAAACGGAGCAGGGGCAACGGGCACTGCTCAACTATGGTCATACCTTTGGTCATGCCATCGAACAGCTGTGTGGCTATGGGCAGGTGTTGCATGGCGAAGCGGTCGCCATGGGAATGCTGGTGGCGGCACGGATTGCCGAGCGTCAGCAGCTGTGCCGGATGGAGGACGTTCAGCGCATTCGGGAACTGATAGCGGCCTGTGGATTGCCTCTGCAGCCACCGTCGCTGTCTCTTGAAGCCTGCCTTGAGGTGATGTTGCGGGATAAAAAGGTGACAGCCGGTCGGCTCCGGATGGTGTTGAACGAAGGGATCGGTAGCGCCAAGCTGGTAGAAATAGCCGATCCTGGAGAGGTTTTTGCCGTGGCCTTGGCGCCGGAGCTATTGCATGGCTGATGCCTTGACCCGCTTGCGGCACTATCAGCAGGTTTTTCAGCAGGATCCGACGTCGCTGGATTTCATTCCTCTAGCCCGCTGCTATCTGCAACAGGGCCTGACGGATGCCGCCAATGATCTGTTGCGGCGTGGCTTGCAGCAGCACCCGAATCAGCGCGAGGCGCTGTTGCTGCTTGGGCAGGTGCTGTTGCAGCGCGATGAACCCGATGAGGCGCGCACCCTTTTTGAACAGGTGCTTAGCCGTGTGCCGGATTGTGCTGAAGCCATGCTGGGACTGGCCCGGCTTGATGGTGCGCTGGGACATTTGCAACGGGCTCAGCGTGCACTGCAGCAGGCGCAGGCTCTGCTGGGCAGTACCCATCCTGAGGTCGTTGCTGTGCGTGGTCTGCTGCAGCAAGCAACAGCTTTTTCTGATCCGGTGATGGAGCAAGGTCCTTTTGTTAATGCCACACTGGTTGATCTGTATCTGCGGCAGGGACTGACGGAAAAGGCCGAAGCGGCCTTGAGTTTGTTGATCCAGCAACAGCCTGACAATCCCCGCTGGCGAGATCAGCTTAGTCAATTGCAAGGGCATCAGGTGGGTGCCGGGTCTGAAAAAGCGGTTTTGGTGAGCGACAACCCGTCGGGTTATGTTGCGGCACTGACCGCCTGGCTCAAGGCCATAGAGCGAAGGAGGAGACATGTTTAGGCAAATACTTGCCCGCGTGCAGGAAGAGGCTGAAGGCGTCGATGCCGCTGTGGTTCTTGGTTACGATGGCATCGCTGTTGAACAGGTTGGCACGCTGGCCCCGGATGAGCAGACTCAGCTTCTTTTTGTCGAGTTGGCCCGTCTTCTGCGCGAGATGCGCCAAACAGCCGAACTGCTGGAGGTTGGTGCCGTGCAGGAGATCTGTCTGACCTGTACAGAGCGTCAGTTCCTGTTTTTGCCACTGAGCGGCGAGTATTTTGCTTTGCTCCTGCTGTCATCTGCTGCCTGCAGCGGTAAGGCGCGTTATTTGCTCAAACGTGAAGCCTTGGCATTGCGCCAGGCGCTCCAGTAGGCTCTGCTGTGATAGAAATTCATGTTCTGCATGGCCCCAATCTTAACCTGCTTGGTCGGCGCGAGCCGGGTATCTATGGCCAGCTTTCTCTGGAGCAGATCAATCAGCGGTTGCTACAACGTGCCGCTATCCTGGATGTGCATCTGACAATCTTTCAATCGAACCATGAGGGTGCCCTGGTCGATCGCATTCATCAGGCCAGTGATGCCGGTTGCGGCGGATTGCTCATTAACCCGGCGGCCTATACCCATACCAGTGTCGCCCTGCGCGACGCCATCAGCGCCGTTGCGCTGCCCTGTGTCGAGGTTCATCTGTCCAATATTCATGCGCGCGAGGCGTTCCGTCAGCATTCCCATCTGGCACCTGTCTGTCTGGGGCAGATCTGCGGCTTCGGTGCCGATAGTTATCTGCTTGGCCTGGAAGCCTTGGTTGCCCATTTGCGGAAAAATTAAAAAACCGTTCTAATTCCGCTTTTTTACTCTCGCTTTAAAACGAGGCTTTATGTTAGCTTTGCGCATTGACCGCCTGCGCAGCCATCTCAATCACGTCGGCCTGGATGCTGTCGTGCTGCTCAATCCGCTGCATCTGCGCTACTATGCCGGTTTTACCGGTTCAGACGGGGTTTTGGTCGTCGGCTTGACACAGACGTTTTTTATGACTGATTCGCGCTATACCACCCAGGCGCGTGAACAGGTCCGTGCCGATGCACAACAGACCTATCGCCAGAAGCCCCAAGGGGTGCGCAAAGCCCTGAATGAACTTGGGGCCAATGTGGTTGGCTGCGAAGGGGACTATGTCACTCTGACGCAGTTCGATCAGTTGCAGAAAGCCTGTCCTGCGGTTCGCTGGCAGGTGCTGGACGATCTGGCCCACCTGCGACAAGTCAAGGACGCCTCCGAGGTTGCGCTTCTGGAACAGGCGGCCCGGATCAATGCCGAAGCCTTTACGGCGGTACAGAACCAGATTCGCCCTGGGCTGCGGGAGGTCGATCTGGCCGTGGCGCTGGAACATGCCATGCGCTGCGGTGGTGGCGAAGATCGCGCCTTTGATTTGATCGTGGCCTCCGGGGTGCGCGGGGCTTGTCCACATGGTGTGGCCTCGACCAAGGCGTTGGCCAGTGGAGAATTGCTGACCATCGATTTTGGTACCCGCGTGCAGGGCTACCATTCTGACGAAACCCTGACGCTGGCGCTGGGGCCGGTGCCGGACGCGTTGCGCAGATTGTATGACGTCGTACTGCAGGCCCATGATCTGGCCTTGGCGGTATTGACGCCTGGAATACCGGCCCGTGAGGTTGATCGTGTGGCGCGTGAATATATTGCCAGCCAGGGCTATGGTGCCTGTTTTGGCCACGGTCTGGGGCACGGTGTGGGGCTGGCGATTCATGAAGGTCCGACCCTGTCGCCGCATTCCGAGGTGTTGCTGACTGAAGGCATGGTGTTTACCATCGAACCAGGGATTTATGTGCCCGAACTCGGCGGTGTTCGTATTGAGGATACCGTTGTACTGACAAGCGATGGCTATCGCTTGTTGACGCGCTTGCCCAAGACGTTCTGTCAGTTGGATGTTGTCGCATACCACAGGAGATGATGAAGCATGGAAATGAAGGATATCAAGACATTGATCAAGCTGGTGACGGAAAGCGATATCACCGAGTTTGAATTGGAACAGGACGAAGAGCGTATTTTTATCAAGCGTAGCAGCCAGGAGGTCATACAGGTCGCGGCACCGGCGTATGCTCCCATGCCTCAGCCCGTGGCGTCACCGGTGGCGGCTCCGCTTGCGCCAACTGCTCCTGCCGCAGCTGTGGCGGATGGTTATGAGCGGATCCCCTCACCTATTGTTGGCACCTTTTATGCTGCGCCCTCACCCGAGTCGCCCCCCTATGTCAAGGTGGGTGATGTGGTGGAAGCGGGCCAAACCCTCTGTATTGTTGAAGCCATGAAGCTGATGAACGAGATAGAGGCAGAATTCAAATGCAAGGTTGTCGAAATCGTCAAGGCCAATGCCGAGCCGGTCGAGTATGGTGACGTGCTGTTTGTGGTGGAAAAAATCTGAGTCCAAACCTGACAGACGGCTCTGTTGAGCCTGTTTCGCCGGAGTATTTATGATTCATAAGGTCGTCATAGCCAACCGCGGAGAAATCGCCCTGCGCATTTTGCGCGCCTGCAAGGAGCTGGGCATCAAGACCGTTGCGGTTCATTCGGATGTCGACAGCGAGGCGTTGCACGTCAAGCTGGCTGACCAGAGCGTCTGTATTGGTCCGGCCCCGAGCAGCCACAGCTATCTGAACATGAAGGCCATTCTCAGCGCTGCCGAGGTCACCGATGCCGACGCTATCCACCCGGGCTACGGTTTTTTGTCGGAAAATGCTGAATTTGCAGATATCTGCACCAATTGTGGTCTGACCTTCATCGGCCCCACGGCGGAGAACATGCGCTTGATGGGTGATAAGATCAGTGCCCGCCAAACGGTTACCAAAGCCGGCGTGCCCATATTGCCGGGTACCAAAGAAGCAGTAACCTCAGTTGACGAGGCCATCTGCATCGCCGGGGAGATCGGCTATCCTGTGATCATCAAGGCCACCGCCGGTGGTGGTGGTCGTGGCATGAAGATCGTTCATTCGCCGGCTTCGCTGCCCAATGCCTTTGCCGCAGCACGCTCCGAGGCCCAGGCCGGGTTTGGCAATCCTGAGGTCTATATCGAAAAATATTGCGAGCGGCCACGTCATGTCGAAATTCAGATCATGGCCGACAAGCATGGTAATGTGATTCATCTGGGCGAACGTGACTGTTCGATTCAGCGCCGTCATCAGAAGCTGATCGAGGAGGCACCCTGTTGTGTCCTGACTGAAGATGTGCGCCGCAAAATGGGCGAATGCGCTGTGGCGGCAGCCCGGACGGTTGGGTATTCCAGTGTTGGTACCATTGAATTTCTGCTGGATGCGGACAGTAATTTCTATTTCATGGAAATGAATACCCGTGTGCAGGTTGAGCATCCTGTGACCGAAATGGTGACAGGTATTGATATTATTAAAGAGCAGATTCTTATTGCTGCCGGCCAGACTTTGCGTTTCAAACAGGAAGATATCCAGATTCGTGGCCACGCCATCGAGTGTCGCATTAACGCAGAAGATCCGGAAAAATTCACACCTTCTCCCGGCCTGATCAACGGTTATCATACGCCCGGTGGCTTGGGTGTGCGGGTCGACAGTGCGGTGTACGATCAGTATAAAGTCCTGCCGCACTATGATTCGATGATTGCCAAGCTGATTGTGCATGCCGAGACCCGTGAGGAAGCTATTCGGCGGATGGATCGCGCGCTGGAGGAATACATCATCGAGGGCATCAAGACGACCATTCCTTTTCATCAGAAGATTATGAACAACAAGGACTTTATTGAGGGCCAGATCGACACCGGTTTTCTTGAGCGGATAAAACTGGTTTAACAGCACTGTCCTATTGCTTGCGCCGCTATGCTGTTTTGGTGGCGGCGCAGAAATTCCTTAATGGCAATGCGGCTTTCATCGTCACTCTGCTTGTGAGTTTAAAGATCTGTTTTACGGTGTGGCATGTATGTGGTGCTGATGGCTTGGCCATTCCTCGGATATTTCCCGATTTTTTTATTAGACTGGATTGTGGATGAAGAGGCCCGTCAAGGGCCTTTTCCCTTGGCGGCGGCGGGCCGGAACCCCTGCCTTTCTGAATAACATGAACGCTTTACGGCTCGGTCATATCGACTATCTCAACTGCGTTCCCTTTTTTCATTACCTGCGTTCGACCGGTTTTCTGGGGACCATTGAGCGGGGCGTGCCGGCACAACTGAATGCTCGCCTGGCTCAGGGAGTGCTTGATGCCAGTCCCTCGTCCTGTTTTGAATACGCTCGTGATCCTGAACGCTATGTCCTGTTGCCGGGTCATTCCATCAGTGCCTTTGGGCCGGTACAGAGTGTCCTGTTTTTCTCGCCCCGGCCGTTGTCGGCGCTGGAGAATCAGCGGCTGTATCTGACGGGTGAGTCGGCCACCTCTGTCAATCTGCTGCGTGTACTGCTGCATGAATTCTATGGCTGGCGCCAGATCGATACCGAGGTGCCGCGTCAGCCTGTTGAGGATTTGCTGGCGCAGGGCAAGGCCGGACTGCTGATTGGTGATCGGGCCTTGCGGGCACGGCGGCAGGGTGGTGTCAGCATCTGTTACGATCTGGCGCAGCTTTGGGTCGAGCATACCGGGTTGCCCTTTGTGTTTGCTCTCTGGATTGTCCGGCGTGATCTGATGACCCGGCAGTTGGCGGCTCTGCAGCAACTTTCAGGGCAGCTGCACCAGGCACGCCAACACGCCTTTGCCGATCTGACGCACCTGGCTCGCCAATATGCGTCAGAGCACGATTGGATAGCACCGGCAGAACTGGAAAACTACTGGCGGGCTATGTCCTACGATCTGGCCGAAGATCATCTGGCAGGATTGGCACTGTTTTTCACCCTGTGCCAGCGTCATGGATTGCTGCCCCATCAGGTCCCCTTGCGCTTCGTACCGGCGGCAGATAGCGTCGCGCAGTTTTCTTGACAGGTGCCCGGAAAACACCGAGAATACTCCCTCTGTTTTCTCTATGTTGTTTATGACGGTGGCCGGTACAGGCCATTGGCCCAACAAAGCAGCGAAATCAGTTAAGCATCATCGTAACAGTGCCCGGGTGGCGGAACTGGCAGACGCAAGGGACTTAAAATCCCTCGGCCGTAAGGCTGTACGGGTTCGACCCCCGTCCCGGGCACCACGTATCTATTTGTTTTTATGTCGGTGTCAGGCCCTGAGAAATCAGGGCCTTTCCTTTGCTGGCACGGGCTGTTTCTCTCCGAAGGCTGTTTTCCCGGCATGAACATTCTGCATACCTCTGACTGGCATTTGGGCCGAACCCTCTATGGCCGTAAACGCTATGATGAATTTGCCGCCTTTCTTGATTGGTTGCTGAAGACGATCAACCAGCGGGTTGTCGATGTCCTTCTGGTGGCGGGTGATGTCTTCGACACCAGCGCTCCGAGCAATCGCGCCCAGGAGCTCTATTACCGGTTCCTGTGCCGGGTGGCCGCCTCATCTTGTCGGCATATTGTTGTCGTCGCGGGCAACCACGATTCCCCGTCCTTTCTCAATGCTCCCAAGGAGCTGCTCAAAGCCCTTGATGTCCATGTGGTCGGTAGTAGCACGGAATCCCCGGAAGACGAAGTGCTGGTGCTTCGTAATGAGCAGGACGCTCCGGAATTGATTGTCTGCGCCGTGCCCTACCTTCGCGACAGGGATATCCGTGTGGCGGAAGCGGGTGAGAGCGTCGAGGACAAGGAGCGGAAACTGATCGAAGGCATCCGCACCCATTACGCCGCCGTCGCGGCTTTGGCCGAACAGAAGCGTGAAGAACTCGGGGCAGATATTCCCATCGTTGGCACGGGGCATCTGTTCACCGCAGGCGGACAAACCGTCGATGGTGATGGCGTGCGCGAACTCTATGTCGGCTCCTTGGCTCAGGTAACGGCCGGGATTTTTCCTGCGATTTTTGATTACCTGGCGCTTGGGCACCTCCATGTCCCGCAAAAGGTGAACGGCCTTGAGACCATTCGGTACAGCGGCTCTCCTCTGCCCATGGGGTTCGGAGAGGCAAAACAGCAGAAGAGCGTTTGCCAGGTTCATTTTGAGGGGAGTAATGGCCACAGCACGGCTGCATCGGTACAGCTGATCGCCGTGCCGGTGTTTCAGAAACTTGAGCGCATCAAAGGAGACTGGGACGGCATCTCAAACCGCATTCTTGAATTGTCGGCGACGGATTCCCAAGGCTGGCTCGAAGTCATTTACGACGGCACTGAGGTCATTGGCGACCTGCGTGAACGCCTGGAGGCAGCGATTTCCTGCACCCAAATGGAAATTCTCCGGATAAAGAACAACCGCATCATCGAGCGCGTGCTGGGACAAATCCATGAAGAGGAAACACTCGACGATCTGAACGTGAACGACGTATTCGAACGCTGCCTCGCCGTTCATGAGGTGCCTGAAGACCAGCGGCCAGAGCTGCTTCGGGCCTACCAGGAAACAGTCTCGTCTCTCTATGAAGACGATGTGCAGGCTTAAATAGCGAGGCTGTCGATGAGGATACTGCAGGTACGATTCAAAAATCTGAACTCACTGGTCGGCGAATGGCAGATCGACCTGACACACCCGGCCTTCGCGTCTGACGGAATCTTCGCCATCACCGGCCCCACCGGCGCGGGGAAGACCACCATCCTCGATGCTATTTGCCTCGCCCTTTATGGGCGGACGCCTCGCCTGAACAAGGTTACCAAGAGCGGAAACGAAATCATGTCCCGCCAGACCGGCGAATGCTTTGCCGAGGTGACCTTCGAAACCCAGTCTGGGCGTTACCGCTGTCACTGGAGCCAACACCGGGCACGCAAGAAGCCGGATGGCGAACTCCAAGCCCCGAAACACGAAATTGCCAATGCCGATTCCGGCGAGATTTTCGAATCCAGGATCAGAGGTGTAGCCAACCAGATCGAGTCGGCTACCGGCATGGACTTTGATCGTTTCACCCGTTCCATGTTGCTGGCCCAGGGCGGCTTTGCCGCGTTCCTTCAGGCGGCACCGGATGATCGGGCTCCGATCCTGGAGCAGATAACAGGCACAGAGATCTACAGCCAGATATCCATCCGTGTCCATGAGCGCCAACGTGAGGAGCGGGAAAAACTGAACCTGCTCCAGGCTGAAACGGCAGGTATCGTGATTCTTGACCCGGAGCAGGAACAAGAGATTAGGCAGGCACTCGAGACAAAGCAGAAGGAAGAAACAGACCTTGCCGCCAAGTCCGCTGACACCGGGAAGGCCATTGCCTGGCTCACTACCATCGATGGGCTGAAGAAGGAAATCATCAACCTGGCCGATGAAGCGAGCAAGCTGCAGGGCGATATCGAGGCATTCAAACCGGACCGTGAAAAGCTGGACCGAGCTTTGAGCGCCGCCTCACTGGACGGCGCATACGCAACGCTCACCGCCACCCGCAAACAACAGGCGGATGATAGAGCAGGCTTGAAAGCTGAGGAAGAGGCTCTTCCTGGACTGGAATCCTCCGCCAAGGAACAGGCCGAAGTACTGAAATCGGCTGAGCAACAAACCGCTCGGGCAAAAGAAGAGCTGAAAGCGGCCACGCCTACATTGCAGAAGGTTCGCTCCCTGGATCAGAAACTTGCCGATCAGAAAAAAGCTGTTTCGGAAGGTGATGAGGGCTGCAAGAAGGATGCGGCCAAGATTGACGCTGACAAAAAAGTCCGGCTTGATGAGCAGGTAAAGCGATCTACGGCCCATGAGACGCTGGAGCTTGTAGGCGGCTACCTCAAGGAGAATGCACAAGATGAATGGCTGATCGGCGGTCTGGCTGGCGTTGAAGAACAGATCGGCGGCCTGCTCTCCAAGCAAAATGAAATCGTTCAAAAGGAGGCCGCTCAAGAAACGGCCACGACGGCTCTGGAACTGGCGGCAAAATCACTCGAGGACGGTCAGAAGCAATCCGGCATCCGGAAGCAGGAGTTGGAGGACGCCTCAAAACAGTTTCAGCAGGCGAAGGATGCTTTGAGCCAGCTACTGGGGGACCGCTTGTTGCGGGAATACCGCACCGAGAAGGAAACCCTGCTGCGAGAAATGGCCTTCCTGACGAAAATTGCGGAGCTTGAAGATCATCGGGCAAAACTGGAAGACGGCAAGCCTTGTCCACTCTGTGGCGCGACTGAACACCCCTTCGCGGAAGGGAATGTACCCGCCCCCGATGAAACCGAACAAAAGATCGACGCACTGACCAGACTGATTTGCAAAGCCGAGGATCAGGAAGCCGCCATCAAGAAACTCGAAGAAGCAGAAAGCCTTGCCCGCAAGAACCTGACGGAGGCTGAGAAGCTGGAGTCAGCAGCGGCTAATGACAAGAAGGCTGCCGAGAAAGCCCTGGCCGAGGTGAAGGACGGCCTGGTGAAACTCCGTGCCGATTTTGCCGAACGCAGGCAGGCTGTTGGTAACAAGCTCCAGCCGCTTGGTATTGCGGACATCCCTGAAAAGGACATTTCATCACTTATCGAAACCCTTAAGGCGCGGCTGAAGGCGTGGCAGGCCCAGGTCAAGAAAAAGGCGGACATCGAAAAACAAATTTCCGACATCGACAGTGAGGTGAAGCGGCTGGATGCGGTTATCGAAACTCAAAGCACCGCCCTGGCCGAAAAGCTGGAGCGTCTGGAAACCTTGAAAACGGAACTCGCCGCTGGAAGTGATGAGCGCAATGCACTTTACGGCGACAAGAATCCCGACGATGAGGAGCGCCGTTTAAACAAGACGATTTCGGATGCCGAAGGTTCCGAAAAAGAGGTCAGAGACCGACACAATGAGCTCCAGCAAAAATGGAATACCGCGAAGGCCCATGTCGAATCTCTGAAGAAACGCATCGATCAACGAGAGCCGGAACTGAGAAGGCTTGAAACAGAATTCTCCGCAGCGCTCGCGCCTGTTGGCTTTTCAAACGAAGAACAGTTCCTGGCGGCCATAATACCCTCTGAAGCTCGGGCGGAGCTGACAGCCACGGCCAAGGATCTGGATGAGCGTCAAACGGATCTGAAGGCCAGACAGAAGGATCGGGAAACGCGCCTGGCTACGGAAATGGCCCGCAAGGTCACCGACAAGTCGCTGGAAGAGCTCGAGCCCCAATTCAAAGAGCAAGAGGAGGCCCAGAAAGAGCTACGGGACATCATTGCCGGTCTCAAGCACAAGTTGAGTGAAAATGCGGCCGCTAAAGAGCGGATAAAGGAAAAGCAGGCAGCTATCGAGGCCCAGAAAAAAGAGTGCCGCAGGTGGGAAAACCTGCACGAATTGATCGGCTCCGCAGACGGAAAGAAGTACCGCAATTTTGCCCAGGGGCTGACCTTCGAAATGATGATTGGTCACGCCAACCGGCAATTGCAGAAAATGACCGACCGCTACTTGCTGGCCCGGGATGTCGCTCAGCCCCTGGAGCTCAACGTGGTCGACAACTATCAGGCTGGGGAGATTCGGTCCACGAAGAACCTTTCCGGCGGGGAGAGTTTTATCGTCAGCCTGTCCCTGGCGCTTGGGTTGTCCCATATGGCCAGCAAGAATGTCCGGGTGGATTCGCTATTTCTGGATGAAGGCTTCGGCACCCTGGACGAGGAAGCCCTCGACACCGCGTTGGAAACCCTCGCAGGGCTCCAACAGGACGGCAAGCTGATCGGCGTCATTTCACACGTGCCCGCCTTGAAGGAGCGGATCAACACGCAGATCCAGGTAACGCCTCAAACCGGTGGCAGAAGCCAGATATCCGGGCCGGGCTGCAGTTCGGCGCCCGAAAGCGACCGCGCCTTTTCTTGACGCTCTGCACAGCTTTTGTTAGCTTGT